>Ga0315908_10001948_pt1 | contig 15337 bp, 12 predicted proteins | sample LakEriMetagenome_12_FD_203520 | JGI IMG/M metagenome (GOLD analysis project Ga0315908, IMG submission 203520) | Freshwater fungal communities from buoy surface, Lake Erie, Ohio, United States - Buoy 4 MA124 | ecosystem: Environmental > Aquatic > Freshwater > Lake > Lake biofilm | place: USA... | reverse complement strand
CTGTCCCAAGAACAAAAGCATTCGGTTCATAAATCTGAGCTTGCTCGGCATCGATTAGCCAAGTCTTGAATTGTGCAATTGGGTCTTCAAGAAGGTGTCCTTCTTCGAGGGACTCCTGACCGTAGTCTTCGTGGCGATTCAGAGAATCCATTTGGATACCAATTCTTTTGGAGTTTTTTGAAAAATAGAAATCGAACTAACCTACGGTTGCCTTGATGCGCTTGCCTCTAGTGTGCTGAGGTCTGCATGCAAGACTTGCTGGAATCTGGACGCATTCTGGGCACAGCAATACAAGATCGCGGCAGGCTAAAGAAGAACAGTCATAAAAGTCGTTGGTTTTAGCCCCGCAAGCGTCACAATCACCGAGTAACTTTGTCTCTCCAGCAAAGTCCATTTTCATGCGGTCATCGAAGACATAAAGGGACCCTTCCCAAAGACCCTTATCTCCATACTTCTCGCCGTAGCGAGCAATCCCGCCTTTGATTTGGTAGACCTCTTGGAAACCACGGTTTTTCAGGGCAACAGACAAAACCTCACACCGGATACCTCCGGTGCAGTAAGTCACTATTGGCTTGTTCTTTAGGTGGTCATACTTTCCAGATTCAATCTCCTGAACGAAATCGTGCGTTGTTTCAACATCAGGAACAATCGCGTTTTTGAATTTGCCGATCTTGGACTCAAAGGCATTCCGCCCATCGAAGAACACAACCTCATCGCCGCGCTCAGAAACTAGCTGGTTTACTTCTTCAGGCTTGAGGGGAATTCCACAACCGATGATTCCCTTGGGACCAACTTTTAGTTCTTCGGAAGCTCCGAAGGCAACTAGTTCAGGGCGGATTCGAACCCGGAGCCTTGGAAAGTGATCGGCTGAACCGTCGGAGTACTTAAAGTCAATTTTCCGAAAGCCCGGGTACTCCTTGGTCAGCCGAGCATACTTTCTAAGGGCTGAAAGATCCCCGCCCAAAGTTCCGTTTATGCCGTGCTTGGAGATAAGAATGCGACCTTTTAGACCTAAAGATTCACAGAGGGTGCGCTGCCACAGCCTTACTGCCTCGGTGTCAGTAATTGGCGTAAAGCCGTAATAGAGAATGATCTTCTGCAGTTCCACAGCCAAATTCTAGTGGCGAGAGTCTTCTAGGATAAAGGGATGAAACTTTCCCCAGGCATCGACTCCTCTTCCTTTAGCCAACAAACCAGAGCCCAAGACGACCTGTTTAGGTACGTCAATGGCACTTGGCTCGATAACACCGAAATCCCGGAAGATAAAGCCATCTACGGAAGCTTTCACATGCTCGCCGATGCTTCTGAAGAAGCCGTCAAGCTAATCCTGGAAGAAGCAGCAGCCAACCCCAAGCCTGGGGTTAGCCAACAAATCGGTGATCTCTACGCCTGCTTCTTAGATGAGGCAAAAGCCAACCAGTTGGGCTCAGCACCAATCAAGGCTGACCTAATACAAGTTGCTGAGCTAAAAACAATTAATGAGGCAACAAGGCTTCTAGGCGAGTTCGAAAGAACTGGAACCAGCGGCATCTTTGGAATGTATGTCGATAACGACCCGAATGACCCAACCAGGTACCAGGTGAATCTTTATCAAGGCGGCTTAGGGCTTCCTGATGAGGCTTACTACCGCGAAGACAAGCACAAAGAAATTCTGGAAGCATACGAAGTTCATGTTGAGAAGATGTTTGCGCTCGCAGGCTATGACAAAGACAAGGCAGCTTCGGCTGCCAAGAGCGTTGTTGAGCTTGAGACAACACTGGCCTCAAAGCACTGGGACAACGTAGCTACCCGTGACGCAGACAAGACCAACAACCCAACCAAGTTTGAGGAATTGCAGAAACTTACCCCCACCTTTAACTGGAACCTCTGGTTCGAAGGTTCCGGCATCAACAAAAAGGTTCTTGAAGAATCCATCGTCATGATGCCGTCCTTCTTCGAAGGACTAGCTTCTGTTTACTCAGAACAGAACCTGGAAGCTCTCAAGACCTGGCTTAGTTGGAACGTGATTTCCTCAAAGGCTGCCTATCTTTCTCAAGAATTTGTCGATGAAAGATTTAGTTTTTATGGAACCAAGTTGACAGGTGCACCAGTCAACCGCGCTCGCTGGAAGCGAGCAGTAGCACTTGTTGAAGGATCTTTAGGTGAAGCGGTAGGAAAGATCTACGTAGAGAAGTATTACCCGCCAGAAGCCAAAGCCAAGATGGATCAGCTTGTTGACTACTTGATTGAGGCTTACCGCGAAAGTATTCAAGAACTTGCCTGGATGAGCGATGAGACGAAGAAGAAGGCACTGGTCAAGCTAGATAAGTTCACTCCAAAGATTGGGTACCCAACCAAGTGGAAGGACTACTCGAGCATTGTCATTGACCGAAACGATTTGGTTGGAAACGTTAAAAGAGTCACCTCTTGGAACCTAGATCGCGAGATGAAAAAGATTGGTTCTCAAATTGACCGCGAAGAGTGGTTCATGACCCCGCAGACCGTAAACGCATACTACAACCCAGGCTTTAACGAGATCGTTTTCCCAGCTGCAATTTTGCAGCCACCATTTTTCTCACTCGAGTCAGACGACGCTGTGAACTTCGGGGCAATTGGTGCAGTAATCGGTCACGAGATCGGACACGGCTTCGACGACCAGGGTTCCAAATATGACGGTGACGGAGCACTTATCAGCTGGTGGTCTGATGCCGACCGAAAGTCATTTGAGGAGCGAACAGCAAGCTTGATCTCCCAGTTCAATGAACTTTCCCCTTCTCAGTTGCCAGATGAGAACAAGGTCAATGGTGAACTAACCATCGGAGAAAACATCGGCGACCTTGGTGGTCTTGGGATCGCTTACCGCGCTTACCTATTGTCCATAAAGGACAATGGCGGGCAAGAGCCTGCACCAATTGATGGGCTTTCCTCTAAGCAAAGACTGTTCCTTTCTTGGGCGCAAGCTTGGAGAACTAAGGGACGCGATGAGATGGTTCTGCAGCGACTTGCTACCGACCCACACTCACCACCGGAATTTAGATGCAACCAGATTGTTCGAAACATCGATGCGTTCTACGAAGCGTTTGAACTTTCACCTTCTGACAAGCTGTGGCTTGATCAAGCTCAAAGAGTTAGCATCTGGTAGATGAAGCTCTGGCTAAGACTCATTGTTCAGCTAGTTAGCTGGCGAACAAGAACGCGACTTCAGATTCACGAGGTGGCCAAAAGAAAGTTTCGAGTTTGGCCAACCGATCTGGATATTTACGCACATATGAATAACGGTGTGTTTCTAACCATCCTTGACTTAGCTCGCTACGACCACGGCAAGCGAACCGGAATCTGGAACAAGTGGAAAAAGCTTGGCTGGTATCCGGTTGTCGTAGCAGAGAACATCACCTTCAGAAAGTCTTTAGAGCTTTGGCAAGAATTCACACTAGAGAGCAAGGTCATCGGTTGGACCGATGAGGCTATTTACTTCGAGCAGCGCTTTGTTGTAAAGCAGCAGATCTATGCCAAGGCGGTAGTTCGTATCAGGTTCCTAAAGCGCTCGCGGGGAATCGTCACGCCTCAAGAACTGCTTGAAGTCACCCCTTGGATCGGCCCTGTTCCTAAGCTTCCCGAGTGGGTAGCAGATTGGTCTACGGCATCGTCTTTACCAAAGGGCAAAGAACCAGCCCCAAGTGATTGGAACTAGTCAGGTATGAATCGCGCAGCGCTTTCTAATAAAGCAGTCTCGCTAGTTGAAAGTTGGCTAGAAGACGCCAAAGGAAACGCTGCGTCCTCAGCGGCAGAAGCTAGGCTTTCATCTCTTCTAAAAGATCCCAACGGCCTTGAATTCACACTGAACTTTGTGGACCGGGTCATTAGACCAGAAAACATGAGAGTTGCTGCCCGCGAGCTTAGAAAGCTCACCAAGATTGTTCCAAAGGCACTGCCACTTCTTGACCGCGTTGCGATTCGACTTGGCGGCTTTATTGCCCCTTACTTCCCGTTCCCAGTAATACCGATTGCCAGGTTTGTGCTTCGCTCATTGGTTTCGCATCTGATTGCTGATGCCAGGGATAAAAAGCTCACCAAGCACCTGTCAAAAGTCAGAGCCGACGGAGTTCAACTAAACCTAAACCTGCTCGGAGAAGCGGTCCTCGGCGAAGCCGAGGCAGCCAACCGACTGTCTAAGACCTTCGAACTTCTTAGAAGACCAGACGTTGACTACGTCTCGGTCAAGGTATCTTCTGTTGTTTCGCAGTTGTCGATGTGGGGATACGAAGACAGTATTTCAAGAGTTATAAATAGGCTCGACCCGCTCTATGAGTATGCCAGTCACCATAAGAAGTTCATCAACTTAGACATGGAGGAGTACCGCGACCTTTGGCTAACCATTGAGGTCTATAAGCACATCCTTTCGAAGCCAAAGTATAAGTACCTTGCAACTGGAATCGTGATTCAGGCCTACCTGCCTGATTCCTATGCCGCGCTAAAAGAGCTAATCGCTTTTGCAAAAAAGAGAATCAAGGAAGGCGGTGCCCCGATCAAGATAAGGCTTGTAAAAGGTGCCAACCTCGCGATGGAACAAGTAGATGCCAAGTTGCACGGTTGGGAGCTTGCTACCTACAACTCCAAAGTTGAAACCGATGCCAACTACAAAAGACTTCTTGAGATTCTTCTTGATCCAAAAGTTGCAAAGTCAGTAAGGACTGGAGTTGCAGGTCATAACTTGTTTGATGTTGCCTACGCATACCTACTAGCCAAGCAAAACGGGGTACTGGACAGGATCGACTTTGAAATGCTCAAGGGCATGGCGGTAGCGCTTTCTACAAGTGTCAAAAAGACTGTCGGTAATTTGCTTCTGTACACACCGGTAGTTGCCCCTCGGGAATTTGAAGTTGCCATCGCGTACCTAACTAGAAGACTTGAGGAAAATGCATCACCAGATAACTTCATGTCTGGGGTATTTGAACTCACCACAAACAAAAAGATCTTCATTCGCGAACGAGACCGGTTCTTGAGTTCAATAAAGCTCATTAACAAACTGGGAACTGAGCCAAACCGATTCGACGACAATTCTCTTGAGGCAGAAGAAGCTGCGAAGAAAGGGTTGTTTGTAAACCAGCCCGATAGCGACCCGGCGATGATTTGGGTGAGGGAAAACGCACTTTACATCCGAGACCTCTCAGAAGAAATTTCAGAGAATATAGCAAAGTCTGAAAACAGAGGCCTTCCGCTTCTGGACACCTTCAAGGAAATTGACAAAGTTGTCGATAAGTCCCTAGCTGCAGCAACCGACTGGGCCAAGGACTGGAAACTGCGCCAGCAGTTATTGTTCGAGGCAGCAAACGCTCTTGAGGGTTCTCGAGATGAGCTAATCGCTGTGATGATGGCCGAAGCCGGAAAGACAATTGCAGAAGCTGACGTTGAAGTTTCAGAAGCTGTTGACTTTGCAAGATATTACGCAAGCGGTATACCAGAGCTTGTGAAGAACAAAGAAGCCAAGTTCACACCAGACAAGTTGACTCTTGTGGTCCCGCCCTGGAACTTCCCAGTTGCAATCCCAATCGGTGGAGTACTAGCTGCCCTTGCTGCCGGCAGCACCGTAATCCTAAAGCCAGCTCCTGAGGTTAGGAACTGCGGTGTTGCGGTAGCAAAAGCCCTTTACAAGGCAGGTATCAGTGAGAGCGTTTTACAGGTGGTTGCAGTACCAGATAACCAAGTGGGTCTTCACCTAGTCGGACACGATCTTGTAGACAGCGTGATTTTGACCGGTGGCTTTGAAACAGCAGAGCTGTTCAAAAAGCACAAACCAGATATCCGCTTAGCCGCTGAAACCTCAGGCAAAAATGCACTAGTTGTCACCTCTTTTGCTGATCTTGATCTTGCGGCCGGAGATCTAGCCAAAAGCGCCTTTGGTCACGCCGGTCAAAAGTGTTCTGCGGCAAGCCTTGCGATATTGGTTGGCCCGGTTTACTCATCCAAAAAGTTCAGAAGACAGCTTGCTGACGCCGTGAAGTCAATGAAGGTCGATTGGCCAGAAAACCTAAGCGCTTCAATCGGAGCCGTCATCCAGAAACCAACCGGCAAACTCGAGAGGGCACTAACCACTTTAGAAAAAGGCGAGAGCTGGCTTCTAAAGCCAAAGAAGCGTGATTCCACTGGCCGCCTATGGAGACCAGGGATCAAGCTAGGGGTCAAGCCAGGATCTTTTTTCCACATGACTGAGGTTTTTGGCCCGGTACTTGGAATCATGAAAGCAAAAAATCTTGCAGAAGCCATCAAGCTTCAAAACGCTCCCGACTATGGCCTAACAGCAGGAATTCATTCACTAGATAACGACGAAGTTCTTACCTGGATTGACGGCGTCAACAACGGCAACCTTTATGTCAACAGAGGTATCACCGGAGCTATCGTAAATCGCCAGCCCTTTGGCGGTTTCAAAAGAAGTGCTGTTGGTCCAGGACTCAAGGCTGGCGGCAGCAGCTATTTAACCCAGTTCGGCACTTGGTCAAACCCAACCGCAACAAACAAACTCACAGACGCCACATTCTTGAAAGCGGCGAAAGCCTCGGACGACAAAGTTTGGAAAGAGCTTTACGCGCCTGCGGAACTAGATGGTGGGGATCTCGAGGTTGAGGGAAACTACCGTAGGTACCTACCTGCCAACTTGATTGTTCGAGTCGGTTCAACGGCAACCAAGCGCGATGTCGAGCGGGTCCTGCTTGCGATTAGGCGCTCGGGATTCAATGTTCCAGTAAGCGTTGCCCCGGGCTTCCCAAACAGCATGGATTACGAGAACCAGATTGTTGAAAGCTCAGCTGACTTTGAAAAGCGGGTAGTGAACGAGCCTTCTCTTGGACTGCGCATCTGGCAGCTTGGCTCCAATGAGGGCTGGATAATAACTGCCAGAACTAAGCCAGATATTCATGTCATTACCGGTGAAGTGCTAGTAAGTGGCAGACTGACAGGACTGAATCTGGTTAGGGAGCAATCGGTATCGATTACCCAGCACCGTTTCGGTGCTCTGCAGCCGAGAATTCTCTAGCAACGAAACGGAAAGTAAATCATGACTGAACTACCAATCAAGAGATCATTCAAAGACGACTTTGGCGTAGAAATTATGTTTTACGAATGGCCGGTTGCAGAACCTAAGGCCGTGATTCAACTTGCCCATGGCCTAGGCGAGCACGCCAGAAGATACGACCTTATGGCAGCAACACTCAATAGAGCAGGCTTTAGCGTTTATGCCGATGACCACAGAGGCCATGGTCAAACAGGGGTCAAACAGCTTGAGAACAAGCAAATCAAAAGACTTGGAAACTTAGGCCCCGGCGGAATGGCGGCAACCTTCAAACAGGTTGCTGATTTTTCGGAATTAATCAAATCAGAAAACCCAGGCAAGCCTCTGGTTCTTCTGGGTCACAGTTGGGGATCCTTCATTGCTCAAAAGGTCATCAACAACAAATCTGACTTCTATGACGCCGTGATTCTTTCTGGATCAGCTCTGACAATGCCTGGCTATCTGGCAACAGGGGACTTCAACAAAGTCTGGAAGAAACTTCCCGGCTCAACAGGCTACGAATGGCTATCGAGAGACGTTGAGATTCAAAACAAGTTTGTTGCCGACCCACTGACTTTCCTGGCCCTTGCGATGCAAGTTTTCGGCATCAAAAACTCACTGCAGCTTTTTGGAACACCATCTAAACAGATTAGGAAAGATCTTCCGATTCTTGTGCAGGTGGGTGAAGCCGATCCAATTGGCGGAGAGCGTTCCAACAAAGCACTCGTTGAGGCCTATAGGAAAAACGCTGGAATTGAAGACATTGAGCTTTACATTTACCACGACTGCAGACACGAGATCTATAACGAGCTCAACAAGGATGCAATTATTGAAGATCTTGTGACCTGGGTAAACCAGAGGGTTAGCTAGAAAACTTAAGCTTCAGCCCCTGGCCACCTGCAGGCAGCAACGGCTTCTTCGATGGAGCCCTTCAACAAATCATGGGTTTCTGGGTGGCGCTTCATATACATAACGACATACGAGCAAACCGGGACAACCTTGTCCTTGGAGTTAGCCCTAACATCCGCTAGAACTTCACGCATCAGATCTGCCGCGTAGCCCTTGCCCTGTTGGTCTAAATCAACCTCAGTATGGACAAAGTGGCGCTCACCTGGCATCAGGGAGTAGTCAGCAAGGCCAATGCGCTTATCTTCCAGCCAAAGCTCGTATCTGTGAGCATCTATGTTGTGGATGACTTTTGGTTCCATGGTGTTAATCTTTCCTTTGTGACCGAGATAAGAAACACTGTCTACCTCGGGGATAACCTTGCTATTTTGCAGTCTATTCCGACTGAATCAATAGACCTTATCTATATCGACCCTCCGTTTAATACCGGCCGCTCCCAGCAAAGATCTAAGGAAACCACTCGTCGGAACGACGAGGGAGATCGGGTCGGCTTCAAAGGTAAAAGGTACGAGACGGTCAAATCTCAGGTACTTTCCTATGACGACCAGTTCGTTGACTACTGGGCCTTCTTGGAGCCCAGGCTCGAGCAAGCACACCGCCTCCTAAAACCAACAGGGACGCTTTATCTGCACCTCGACTACCGAGAGTCTCACTACGCCAAAGTCTTACTTGATGCCCTTTTCGGGCCGGATAATTTCCTGAACGAAATCATCTGGGCCTACGACTACGGAGGTAAGTCCAAATCTCGCTGGCCAGCCAAGCACGACACCATCTTAGTTTTTGTCAAAGATCCGAAGCAGTACTACTTCGATTCAGAGACCGTTGACCGTGAGCCGTATATGGCACCAGGACTTGTGACAGAAGAAAAGGTTGCCAAAGGCAAACTACCTACAGATGTCTGGTGGCACACTATCGTTTCCCCAACCGGAAAAGAAAAGACCGGCTACCCAACCCAAAAGCCAGTTGGAATCCTTCGGAGAATCATTCAGGCAAGCAGCAAAGAAGGCGATGTTGTTCTGGACTTCTTCGCAGGATCCGGTACCACCGGTGTAGTTGCCAACATGCTGGGCAGAAGATTTGTTTTGATCGACCAAAACCCTGAGGCACTAGAAATCATCAAGCAAAGACTTGAAGGCGTCGAGTACGAGTTTGTGAAGGCCTAGGAAGGAATATTCTGGTTTGTGGAAAGCACAAACCAGTCATCAAAATCAGAAAGCTCTGGATAGACCTGACGGTAGCCGTTGGCTACTAGCAGCTGTTTAACCTTTGGTCTGTTCTCTAGGTAGTTGTGTTCGACGCAAATGGCACCAAAGGTGTACTGCGAAAAGTCAAAAGCATTGAGAATCTCAAACTCGCTACCTTCTGTGTCAACTGACAAGAAGTCGATGTGCTTAGGGGCATTGTGATGTTTTAGAAGATCTAACAACGAGATTGTCTCCACCTGGTAGGACTCTGTCGTTCTGTTGATAAGTCCGTGGTGATCGTTTCCGGTGATCTCGGTTATTCCCGAAAGTTCCCCGATGTAGTTCTCAGAAAAGCCAATTTGTCTTCCGGTGGAAGAGTAAACACAACGTAGCTCGATTGTGCAGGACCGATTTCTCTTCAAGTCTTCGTGCCAACTTCTGCTTGGTTCGCAAAGAATCCCTGACCAGCCAAACTCTTTTTCCAGGAGGTAGCTATTGCTTAGTGCAACACCATCTGCAGCCCCAAACTCAACAAAGAACCCGTTTCGTTTTGCCCCTGAACCAATTAGTCCCAACAGGTCTTGACCCAGTTGGCTTTTTGAAGACCTGTAGGTTTTTCGAGCTTCAGTTGCACTCAAGCCCTTACCGCCAGGAAGGCGAACCAAGTCTCCAAGAAGTTTTTTCTTGGACTTGGAGTTAATCGAATACCCGAAGGCGAGCAAAATGCTAGAAACAAAGTTCTTCAGTCGGGGCATTACTCAAGGCTACCAGCTGGCTCGAATACTGCTTTAGGCCTGCCTGGTCCTCGAGTACCTTGCCAGAAGCAGCATCACTGACCAAACAAAGACAATCAGGATTGCGGAAACAGCCATAGCCATTCCATAGTTTTGTTCACCTGGTCTAGCAATCAAACGATACAAAAGTGTTGGGATAGTTCCTTCAGATCCGTAGGCAAGAAAACTACTTGCCCCGAATTCCCCAACAGAAATAATTGCTGCATAACCTAGAGCAGTCAACAAAACACCCTTGATCATTCCAGATTCAATAAATCTCCAGATCTGAAAAGGACTTGCTCCATCAAGACTTGCTTGTTCGATTGGCTCCTTGCCAATCGAAATAAGCGCAGGAAAAACCAGCCTTATCACCATCGGTAATGCTATTAGGGCTTGAGCTAAAGGAACTATCAACCAGCTCGAGCGAAGCGGAAACCAATCAGCATAAAAGGAAACCAAGAAACCAAACCCCAGAACAACACTGGAAACCCCAAGAGGAACTAGAAACACCAGATCCAGAACCTTTTGTCTGGTTCGCACTAGTAGCCAAGAAATAAGTGTTCCAAGCCCAAAGGCAATCCCGGCTGCAACAACCATGTTTCTAATCGAGTTGCCAGCGGCATCAAGAACAGAAATATTCAGCAAGTCCCTTGCTCCGCGGGTTGAAAGGTTGAAGAAGTTCTGAAGCCCCAGACCATCCCTAACTTTGAAGGCCTCTACTAAAACCAGCAACATGGGCATCAAGAGCAAACCAACAACAATTACTGCCGTTAGCAAGGTGGAAGGTAGATCCCTTAGATCAACCTTCGGCTTAGGGGCACCCTCAAAGACCTGCTCAAGGCCAACTGTTCCCTTGGCAAGGGATGACCCAATCAGGAAGGCAGCTGCCGTGATTACCGTCTGAACGAGAACCAGGGCGGCAGCTGCTTCTAGATCTAGAAACTGTGTCGCGGAAAAGTAAATGGCGGTCTCAATGGTTTCAACCTGCCCGCCACCTAGAACCAGAACAATTCCAAAGCTGGTTGCCGAAAACAAGAAAACCAGGGCAGCAGCTGAGAAAATTGCTGGCCGAAGCTGGGGAAGAGAAATAGCAAGCAGAGTCTTGAGCCTGCCTGCCCCATCAAGCTCGGCTGCCTCTTCAATTTCGGAGTCCATGGTCGCCCAGACACCACCAATTGTTCTAACGGCAATCGAGTAGTTCACAAAGACATGAGCTGCAATGATCCAGTAAACCGGGTCCGATAAGAAGGTAAGACCCAGTTCAATCCAGAAATCGTGGGCATTTCTAAAAACCGTGAAGCCAACGGCAACAACGATGCTGGGTAGAACAAACGGCACTGTGATCAGGGCCCTTACTAGTGGTTGCCCCGGGAAAGACTTTCGGTATAGAAGATATGCCCCGGGCATTGCAATAAGCAGGGTGACGACCGTTGACAGTCCCGCTTGCAACAATGTGAACCAAATTACCTCTAAGGTTTTAGGGTCCCCAAGAGTTGCTAGCCAATCGCCTGATAAACCAAGTGTGGTTATCTCGGCGATTGGCCAATAGAACAACATCGCAACAAAAGTTAGCGGTATTGCCCAGAGCAACTTTCTAGTCAAAGATTTCCGACCACTTGGTTTGCCACTTCTCACGGTGAGTAGCGATACTCAAGTCTTCGCCGATAGTTGATTCTGCAGCAGGACCAAATTCAGCCCATTCCGCGGGAATGGTGGCATTTGGGTTCACCGGATATACATACATAAGCCCAGGCATGGTGTTCTGAAAAGATTCACCGAGCAAGAAATCAATTAGTGCGGAAGCACCTTCTGGGTTTTTAGCTCCCGCTAGAACTCCGATGAACTCGGTTTGTCTAAATCCCTCATCAAGCAAAGCAACTGTTTGAGACTTGCCATCTTCACGGACCTCTGCAGCAGGGGAAGAGCAGTAGCTCAAGACAATTGGGAAATCGCCATTTCCTGAAGAGCCAGAAAACTCAGTGAAGTAAGCCTCTTCCCAACCGGCAGCAACTCTCACTCCGTTATCCCTGAGTTCTCTCCAGTACTGCTCAAACTCTGGCTCACCAAAGGCAGCAACAGTACTTGCCAAAAAAGCTAATCCAGGAGAGGAGGACAGCGGATTGGAAACAACCGTCAGACTGTTGAACTCAGGTCTTGTCAGATCACGCCACGAAACAGGTGGCGTGATCTCTCTTTCTTCGAACCAAACTCGGTCGTAGTTGAAACAAACATCTCCAAAGGTAACCTCAACCAGCTCTCCTTCGATAATCCCGTTTTCATCAGCAACACCCCTAAAGGCGTTATCTATCCCAAAGACAACATCAGCAATCGGAGAGTCTTTCGTTAGAACCAAACGGTTAGTAAGGCTTCCAGCATCTCCTGCGCGAATAATCTCCAGTTCAAAACCAGAAGATGCTTCGAACTCCGCGATTGACTCATCTGAGATTGCAAAAGAGTCGTGAGCCACCAGAGTTACTTTGGCTGCCGTCTGCTCTGCTGGAGCGCAGCCTGCGAGTAGCAGGCTGGAAAGCGCCAGCATGGTTGTTAGTTTTTTCACTTCGTGCTCCTTTGGTTGAAGGTAGGCACGGGATGTATCAAGAGTGTCCTCCCTGCGCTGGCATTACCCAGATCAGGTTCGACGGTCGAAGACTTTAGTCTTCCTCTCAGTCTGGTTTACCCAAACTCCCGTGTTGATACAAGTCTAGGCTCCCCTTGATTGATTGTCAGCAAAGTTAGGCTGGCAACATGCCACAAAACAACCGGAGAGCATCAATGCGCCTTCGGCGCCTAGTGACTCTCTCGGTCGTTGGCGCTTTGGCTATCGGAGCAGTCAGTGTTTTTGGACTACCCAAGATTATTTCTGATCAGGTAGCTGAATTGCCTGAGTCAATCCAGAACATCGCCAATCAAGCCCAACCCAAACCAGTCACAATCTTTGACCCCCCGAAATACTCCATTGATGACGCAGATTCGATCTGGGTTGTGGTGAACAAGCAGAGAAAAGTTTCACCGCTAAAGTACCAACCAACGTCCCTAGAATTTCCGGAATTTTCAAAGCCAAAAGTGCAGAATCCCTTTGGGCTTCAACTGCGCGAGGAAGCTGCTGTTGCAACTGTTGAACTAGCAACAGCAATGTTTGAAGCCGGCAAAGGAACACTGATCCTAAACAGCGGCCACAGAACCTACAAAAACCAGCAGGGTCTATACAACAGAACTAGGGACACTCGAGGGCTTGCTGTTGCCGAGAAGCTCTCTGCTAGACCAGGTCACTCGGAACATCAGTTAGGCCTGGCAGCCGACTTTTCAGTCAAGGGGCAGGGTTGTGTGATTATGGTGTGCTTCGGGAAAACCGAAGCAGGCATGTGGCTTGCTGAGAATGCCCACGAGTATGGATTCATCCTTAGGTACCCCAAGGGATACAAACCCGTCACTGGATTCCAATACGAGCCTTGGCATTTCAGGTACGTGGGAATTGAGCTGGCAACTGAAATGAAAACAAAGAGAATCAAGACACTGGAAGAGTTCTGGGGCTTAGCGTCAGCTCCTGATCACACCGAGCCAGCAGGTTAGGCAATCGACAGTAAAGAGGTAAGGCCATCAAGTATTGGCAAATACCCCTTAGTTCCCTCTAACCTTGTCTTTATGCCTGCCAAGTCAACCAAAGCAACAACTAAACTAACTTTCGCGTTCCTCGGACCGGTTGGCACCTTTACCGAACTTGCTCTAGCTCAGGTGAAAGAGGCGAAAAAAGCCAAGAAAATTTCTGTAAATCACGTTGCTGAAGCAATCGAGCTTGTAATTTCAGGAAAAGCCAAAAGAGCAATCATTCCTGTTGAGAACTCAATAGAAGGTGGCGTCTCAGCAACTCTTGATGCTCTTGCAGGAACAGACAAAATCAGAATCTATGGAGAGTACCTAGTTCCAGTTAGCTTCAACTTGGTTGCAAGACCAGGAACCAAACTCTCTGACATCAAAACAATTGCAACCCACCCAGTTGCATACGCGCAGAGCCGTAAGTGGCTTCTTGAGAAACTTCCAAGACACGTCCACCTGCCAGCAACATCGACTGCCGCTGCAGCTGCTGCCTTGCTAACTGCAGAACAAGCGGACGCAGCAATTGCTGCGCCGACAATCACAAACCACCACAAACTCATCACATTGGCTAAGAACATTGGCGAGAACAAACAAGCTCAGACCAGGTTCATTCAGATTGGTTTGGCTGGAGATCTACCTAAGCCAACCGGAGCGGACAAGACCTCAGTGATTGTTGAACTCCCTTCGGATCAACCGGGCTCCCTTCTTGCGATGCTCGAGCAGTTCTCAACAAGAGGTGTGAACCTAACAAGGATTGAATCAAGACCAATCGGGGACAGGCTTGGCAGGTACCGATTCAATATTGATGCCGAGGGTCATGTCTTGGACGAATCAATGGGGGAAGCCCTTGCAGGGCTCCACAGATTCAGCCCAAAGGTGAGCTTCTTGGGTTCATACCCAAGAGCAGACAAGCAGCAGACTATGCCAGAAGGTAACAATTCGAATGGTCAGTATGCCGATGCTAGCAAGTGGCTCGAAGGAATCAGAAGAGCTAAGTAAAGCGCATCCCTAAGGAACCAAGGCTTGAAGCCTTGTATTCTTGAGGGGTGATCGACCTAAATCTCCTTAGAGAAAACCCAGCAGCCATCAAGGCTTCTCAACGCGCCAGAAGGCGCGACGAGAAACTCGTCGATCAGGCAGGGGAACTAGATTCCAAGCGTCGTAAGGCGCTCGCAGAATTCGAATCCCTACGTGCTGAGCAAAACGCTCATTCCAAACTTGTTTCAACAGCCCCCAAGGAAGAAAAAGCTTCATTAGTTGCTTCAGCTCAAGAGCTAGCCAGCAAGGTCAAAGCTGCCAACGAAGCTGCCAACGCTGCAGCCGAAGAACTCGACAAAATTGTCTGGAAGATCGAAAATGTCGTTCTCGATGGTGTTCCTGAAGGTGGCGAAGACGACTTTGTTGTCATCAAGGAAGTTGGCACGAAGCCAAACTTTGCCTTCGAACCAAAAGACCATGTTGCAATTGGAGAGTCGCTCGATGTCCTCGACATTGAGCGAGGAGCCAAGATTTCAGGATCACGCTTTTACTTCCTCAAGGGAATGGGAGCAAGGCTCGAGCTTGCTCTAATGAACCTGGCTTTGGACAAGGCAACTAAGGCAGGCTTTACCGCATTGATTACCCCGACCTTGGTGCGCCCAGAAATCATGGCCGGAACTGGTTTCCTAGGAGAGCACGCCGATGAGATCTATTACCTCCCAGCGGATGAGCTTTATCTAACCGGAACCAGCGAAGTGGCGCTTGCTGGATACCACCGTGATGAGATCATCGATCTCGAAGACGGCCCACTGAGGTACGCAGGCTGGTCGACGTGCTACAGAAGAGAAGCCGGAAGTCACGGCAAAGACACCAGAGGA
>Ga0315908_10001943_pt1 | contig 15355 bp, 15 predicted proteins | sample LakEriMetagenome_12_FD_203520 | JGI IMG/M metagenome (GOLD analysis project Ga0315908, IMG submission 203520) | Freshwater fungal communities from buoy surface, Lake Erie, Ohio, United States - Buoy 4 MA124 | ecosystem: Environmental > Aquatic > Freshwater > Lake > Lake biofilm | place: USA... | reverse complement strand
GCCTGGCGCGTTTAGTGAAGCCGATGTTGACATAAAACAAGTAGCAGCCGAATTGATGATTGAATTGCGCGAGATGGCTACTTGGTTAGGACTAGACCGTGTTCGTATTGGTACGAACGGTGACGTATCTATGCTTCTTGCGAAACAAAATCGCCAGAAGTAGCCCACCGAATTGTAGATGAGATGATTTGTCCGATTGGTTTGACAACAAGTTGTTCCGTGATTGGCAAATAGGGTAGTCGCAAATCAGCACGAGCCCATGTGGGCAGAATTGCAATTGCCGCAGCTGCAATGAGTGAATAGGGAACACGTGCAACAAGTTCTAGTGGCGGCGTGAGCAATAAGTACTTTGCAGCATCACGTGATTCTGTAGTACCGCGTAGTTCTGGTCGAAACTGTGCAATCTGATCTTTCAGTCCCTGTACCGACGTTGGAGGTGCTGGTACTCCCAATTTGCGCGCAATGACAGCCATGTCGGCAACGTATGCGTCGTACCCAGCAGTATCTAATGGAGTCGCACCATATGCCTGATGTGCACGCATAAAGCTGTCGACTTCAGCAACATGAACCCAACGCAAGAGGTGTGGATCTGAAGCAGAGTATTCACGACCATCGCTTGCAGTTCCTTTGACTCGTTTATGTACATTCACCACGATGTCAACTGCGCGTTGCGCAACGTCAGCCGGCGCAAATGATGTTGCAGCAACGAAATCTGCAGTGCGTTGCAGACGACCCCACGGGTCTCCGCGATAATCGGAATGTTGGGCAACCCCGGCCATTGCTAATGGGTGAAGAGATTGAAACAGAAGAGCTCTCATGCCGCCGATGAACATGGATGAGTCTGAGTGCACGATATGTAGGGGCGACGATTCTGAAAACCATCGAGGACCTGTGGCATTCATGATGGCGTCGCGCTTTTCCTCAGCGTTGTCGCCAATCACTCTGTCGCGTAGGGCGGCCGCAATTGCTAGGCGTGCTGATTCAATTCGGTCAGAGACGGCTGTGGGGACTGCAGGCATGGGTCTATCGTGCCACCCACAGTGAGGAATTACACGGCGAATGTGGTCACAGGATGGCTACCGATACGCTTTCCTACGTGACCGATACACCAGTCCCAGTTAGCCAATCTTCACGAATGCCTCGGTGGGTCCCACGCGCAGTGGTGATTTTTTGGATGGGGTTCATTGGCACCCTCGTATTGCGCTTCACGTTTCATCGATTGAACACCTTCCTCATTCTTATGTTGGTGTCGTTGTTCATTGCATTGGCGCTCGAACCAGCTGTCAACAAACTTGTTGGCAAAGGAAGGGGACGTCGGGCATCAACCGGAATGTTGCTGCTCGGACTTGTCTTTATCGTAGTTACCTTCGTGGGGGCAGTAGGCACCATTGTTGGGCAGCAATTGGCTGACGTATTGGAGAACAGCGAACAGTACGTGGATGACACTGTAAAGATTTTGAATGACACATTTGGTTTCCAAATTGATGCGGCCTCAGTGAACGAGAGAATTAGCGATCCAAAGGGGCCAGTTCAACGGTTCGTTGACTCTCAACAAGACAAGGCTTTTGACTTATCGGTGCAAGCACTTGGCGTGCTCTTTCAAATCTTTACTGTGCTGCTGTTCTCGTATTATTTAGTAGCAGACGGACCACGATTACGACGTTCGATTTGTTCTCGATTGCGTCCCAATCAACAACGACAAGTTTTGGATGCATGGGAGTTGGCCATTACCAAAACAGGTGGGTATCTGTACTCGCGTGCATTGTTGGCAGTAATTTCTTCTTTCTTCCATTGGGTTGCTTTTCAAGCCGTTGGAATCCCTGCGCCGGTAGCTATGGCCTTGTGGGTCGGTTTCGTTTCACAGTTCTTACCTGTCATCGGCACGTATATTGCAGGAGTATTGCCATTGGTGTTGACCTTTATTGATTCGCCCGTCAAAGCTCTAGTAATTATTGGCTTTATTGCGGTGTATCAACAATTGGAAAATTACTTATTTGCACCGAAGGTGACAGCACGAACATTGGAATTGCACCCCGCATTGGCATTTGGTGGCGCGCTTGTTGGCAGCGCAGTTTTGGGTCCGGTCGGTGCAATTCTTGCGCTACCCGCAGTTGCAATGGGTCAGGCGCTTGCGTCGTCGTGGGGAACGCGTCATGAAGTCATCGATGATCCTTTGACCTTCTTGCAAGCTTCGAAACCTCCTCGTGCTAAGCGAGGTTCTCGAAAGTCACCGCCAGCGTGACAGGTGTTTCACCCTCACAGTTTGTGCCAGTTGCAGTTGTTTCCCGCAGTGGTGTTGCCGAGAGCATTCATTTTGGTGCAGTGGTGTGTTTGAACCAAAAGGGTGACATTGAGTTTTCGCTAGGGGATCCGCATGCGCAGATATTTCCTCGTTCCTCCACGAAACCGTTGCAGGCACTTGCCATGGTGCGTGCCGGTTTATCTCTTCCCGCAGAGAAATTGGCTTTGGTGTGTTCTAGCCATAATGGCGAAGCCATTCACCAACAGACTGCACTTGCAATTTTGGCCGAGTTTGGACTTGATGAAAGTGCACTAGGCAATACACACGATTACCCCATGCATACACATTCTGCGCATGACGCAATTCGCGCAGGGCTTCCAAAATCTGCACTACAGATGGGATGCAGCGGAAAGCATTCAGGCATGCTTGCAACATGCGTGATCAACGGGTGGCCAATAGCGAAATACCTTGAACAAGATCATCCACTGCAACAAGCAATTACTCGCACCGTTGCCGAAGTGACTGGTCAGGAAGCGTTTGCGATTGGAGTTGACGGTTGTGGTGCGCCAGCACATGTCGTTGAACTGGTTGGACTTGCTCGTGCAATGCGTGCAATGTCAACAGGTGCCGCTGGAGAATCTGGAATACAGATACATACAGCTATGTCACAATTTCCGTACATGGTGGGGGGCAAGGGTCGCGATGTGACGACCATTGTGTCGGGCGTGAAAGGGTTGTTTGCGAAAGACGGTGCAGATGCGGTGTACGCAGCTGCATTGCCAGATGGTCGAGCCGTTGCTGTGAAAATATCTGACGGCTATGGACGAGGAACACCCACAGTGCTACTTGCAGCATTGAAAAAACTCGGAGTGGATATCACCGGAGTAGACAGCAGCATTGCAGAAATTGTGCGTGGGCACGGGAAACCAGTTGGCGCGGTACGCGCAATCGGGTTCGACTGAACATGGCTATTCCGTTTGTCCCTCGCATTGATGATGCACCATATGCTGAAATCACTCAGGTATCGCCACTAATTCAGAGGGTGATTGCTAAGAATCCATCGAAGTTCAGTTATCACGGAACAGGCACATACATATTGGGTACCAATGATGTCGTTGTCATTGATCCAGGCCCGAAACTTGATAGTCATCGTGATGCGTTACTTGCAGCACTAGATGGCAGAAATGTTGTTGGAATTGTAGTGACGCATTGTCATTCAGATCATTCACCATTAACCGAATGGTTGTACTGCGAGACAGGTGCTACCCGGTACGCCATTGGGCCACATCGTGTGTATGAAGGTTTCATAGAAGAAGACGATCATGATGCATCGGAAGATGATCCAGCAGATGCTGTTGAATCTGATGAAGAGAAGGAAACAACTGATCTCGCCTTTTCTCCTGATGCTGCTGTTGTTGACGGCGAGAAATTTCTGGTGACTAAAGAGTTCGCGCTGACTGCGGTTGCAACTCCTGGCCACACTTCTAATCATCTGTGTGTATCTATGGATACGGAAGGTGCGTTATTTACTGGTGACCATGTGATGGGTTGGTCAACCACAATCGTGTCGCCCCCCGACGGAGACATGCGCCAATATATGGATTCGATGCGCAAGGTCATTGCGCGTGATGACCGCATTTTGTGGCCTACGCATGGTGGGCCCGTTCGAGACCCTCAGCCTTTCTTGGTGGCGTATCATGAGCATCGTTTAGAACGTGAACGACAAATAGTTGCGCAAATTGCAAATGGTAATAACACCATTCCAGGAATTGTCAAAGTGCTGTATGTAGCGATTGACAAAAAATTGCATAGGCCCGCGCGTCGTAGTGTGTGGTCTCATCTACGCAAACTGGTCGATGATGGTGTTGTTGCAACTGATGATGGTGGCGAGCCGCGACTCCTTGGCTCGTATCATCTAGTCCGCTAGCGCTCGTTTCTTCTTCCTGCGAGCCTTGCGATGGCGCATTACGAATCCGAGGATGCGGTCAGTGATAACTGTGAGAGTTACAACAATGAGGGTGTACCACCACAAGGGAATGTTGTGAGCTTGATACACAATAAAGTTGATATTGATACTTGAGGTATTAGCAGTCACTAACGCACCGATTATGAATGCACCAATAATGACAAATAAAGTTCCGAGGCCCAAACCCTGATTAGTTTCTTGTTTGGAGGTGTCGTCGTCAAACATGTGAATTGTCCTTTGTGATTATTTCATACTGTATGCAATTACTTGACAGCTCCCGCAGGCAAAGTTTCTGGGTCAAAGAGTGCAAAAAAATCCTTTGTGGAACCATTGAGATGGCGATTCGGATCGCCCATTCGATTGTCAATGATTTTACCCCAACGTGTGGCCTTTCCGAAGCCGGTGTACACAGCAAAGTATGGCCACTGGCCATTGATGTCGAGTTCCATGCCGGTCTTGCAGCCAAGAACGACAAGTGTGTCAGCCAACATGCCGATGTTTACTTTGCCAACCGCGACAAACATCATGAGTCCATCAGTACGGAGACAAACCGCCGAGCGAAAGTTGTACACCTTGTTACCGAAATCCTGGCCCCAATCAACTTTGGGGTAGTTGGCATAGACCGATTTTCCGTTGTGGACAAGTGGAGGCAAGTTTTGTCGCAACGACGCCCAAGTGCCATCGTTGGTGATTGTCTCTCCCCAGATGCCAACTGTGCTTACGCCTTCCTTTGAGATTGCAAGCGTTGCATATCCCTTGCGCAACTTACGCACGGTTTTTCCCTCGGTGACATAGCCGCCTGGTTGATGTTCAAATCGAAATCCGCCATTAAAACTTGCAATCAATGACCGCAATGCAGTGCCGCGAATCTTTGAGCCGTTCTTCCAACCTTCGCCGCCGGGCATTTCTGTTCCATTAAACATTGCAGCACGAACTCGATTTGGGTCAAACGTAGCCATGGTCGCAACAACGGAACCGAAACACCACAGAGGTCGAATTGAGGTGGCGTAGACAATTGGTTTTGTCCGTACTCGCATAATTGCTTGCCATTTACCTTCATCTGTCAGTGCTGGAAGTAGTTGTGACGAAATATCGTCAGGTTTTGTTGGGATGGTTGTTGTAGTTGACGTCGTTGTCGTGGAACTATCTGGAACAGTCGTAGTTGTTGACGTTGTGGTTGTTGAGGTAACGACCGTGGCGACGGTGTTGTCAATAGGGCAAGAGGTTGTGGCCACAGTGGGACGTATTTGTAGCGGAGTGATGATGTCAGGGACAGAAGTAGATGCTGATGAATTGTTCGGATTTGCTACCAACGTGGTGGACGTTGGTGAGATTGTGTCGGGCGTAATCGCAAGAGCGAGCGAGTCTGCAGGTGCGACTGCGGGTGGGTCATTATGAAGCCACGCTTCCAATTTGTCAACAACCGCACCCAACTTGTTTTCACGTGCCCACGACGCAAGATTTTGTTGCAATGGATCGCGGGGATGAGCACGAACGTATTGTGTGACGGAGATAGCAACAACAATCAAGAACACCGTGACTAGGCCGCCAAAGACGCGGAAAAATAAACGGCGTGTCATGCCAATACAGGTTATGCGGATTACCTAGGAAGCACTGCCCTTATCTCGCAAATGTCTGCCAATATAGGCAACGACAACCTGTTGAGTTTCGTCATCAAAATATAGGTGGATGCGAACTAAATGTGTTTTGCGGCCACGGCGAAGATGCGCCTCTGCGCGAACGGTGCGGCCTCTCCAGTCAATGAGGTAGTCCTCTTCGTATTTCTGGCGGGCTGTTACTGAAATTGCTGGTACGAAGTCGAGACCCATTTGGCGACACGCCAATTTGATGCTGGTACCGGTGATTTCGCCTGACATCCATGCGCGTGCGACTTCATTGAGGCGTACTAAGTCTTGCAATACGCTGACTGGCTCTGGTCCTTCAAGGCCTTCGCCCGATTCAATTGCTCTGTCATGAAATACAAGGAATGGGCAATGCAAACTGGCAAGACGAAGTGCTTCGGTCATTGACGGCACGGCACGAACGTGAGCCGTATTTCCGGCTTGAGTTTCGAGTGAGACATTACGAAGAATCAATTCATCGAGTTGGCCACCTTTTCGTTCCAATTGTGTGCGTTGTTCCGATAACAATCGGTCTGCATCTGCGAGTGCAGCTTCCAATTCATCAACTGATGCTTCAAGTTGTTCAATGTGTAGGGCTTGCTCCTCATTTTCTGTTTCTTCATCCGGTATTTCACGAATAGGAAGATCAACTATTTCGAAATCGCGTCTCGGTGGGGGTGGTACTCGTGGTGCAGCAACAGAACGAGCTGCTGTGTCTATGACTAGTCGAATGATTCGGTGCTGTTCACGCATTTCATATGTTGCGGGTAATTCACGACGTCGTGTTATGTCTGGTTCAGAATTTCCGGCCCACTGAACGATGATGCAACCGGGACCGACTAGTGAGTAGTCAGCTAATTCTGTAAATCCCTTTAGTGCTGCAGCATTTGTGATTTGAAAAACATGAGCTAATCCGACAAGGGGTCCTGCACCAATTGCAACAAGCGGTGGCGTGCGTCGTTCATAATCAATGATTTCCACAATCGCCGGAAGTCGACGACCAGGCGCAAGAATAAATGCTGCGACTTCTTGCCCACCTAATTCAGTGTCAACCAAAGTTGCTGCATCTGTGATGTATCTATTTGTGTCTTCAGATGGCACCGCGCGTAATGCTGTTCGAACCAATTGCACAACACGTGGTGGCAACATTGGTGGTGTGTACGGCACAACTTTGGCTGTGCTTGGAGTTGACACAATACGTACGTCAAATGTCAATACATCTTCCAACAACACAACACTGATTGTCAGAGTTTCAACGTGAGTACTGCCTGGTGCACTTTCGGTAATGGTGAGACGAAACACTGGGTCATCAGATGAGTGCCGCGTACGCACAGTTGTGCCAGGGCCGTATGAATCGATTGGGTAGTGCGCGACAAGCCAATCATCGACAACATCAATGAGTGCCATGCGATGAGAATTGCTGCAGTCACGCGTGGCAAGTGACAGGGCGTACGTCGTAATCATCGACGACTCGAATTGCGACGAAGAGGACTAGCGGTACGGCGTAAGCGCATCGTGAACGAGCGACAAGAGGGAGGTAACTGTGGCTGCGTCATCAGGATCGAGTGTAAGCAACCGGTCAAAGGCAGAAGATTCAAAGTCAATAGCAGGGAGCAACTGGTAGCGCTGGTGGGCAGGAAGCGGCGGTTCCGGGGTCTCGAGGCGGGCAGTCCCGGGGGATTCCCGGTCAATCCAACACTGAGCGGCAGAGCCAAGTGCCTGGATAGTCCAGCCGGTTTCGAGGTGGACCGACCACGGCCCGGCCGGTTCGCTGGGAAGGCTGATGGCATCGGGGGCGTGAGTGACGGGGACCTGCATCCGCATAATTGGCCCTGAATGGTCACGATGATTCACCTCGGCAACAACCGTGTCATGAGCTACTGGCAGCACCATTGGGTCATCTTGCATACGAGCCGAAGCGTTGTATTGAGTAGGCGTCACCACTTCCCATACCCATGGGCGGCCACCGGTATCGATAACGGGAACGTTCATGCCGACCCAGGCAACGTCAAGGCCAGGCATAGTGACGCGGCGCCACGTGAGAGATTCTGGGTGTTCGGCGAGTGATCGTCTCACTCCATCTACAAACGTATGCACGGATATTCATGTTGGTGTCAAATGGCCCGAGAATGGTGGATACCCCCACTGGTGCGAGACTTGTCGCATGCCAATGTTTGCTTCGCACGACATCTCGATCAATTATCAGGTCTCTGGCAGTGGCCCTCGAGTGTTGTTCTTCAATGGGTCTGGCGGGACATTGCAGTCGAGCGAACTGCTTATTCGTTCATTGTCGAAAGAGTGTGAAGTACTTGCGCATGACCAACGAGGTCTTGGTCTTACTTCCATACCTGAAGGCCCGTACACCATGGCGCAGTATGCAGCAGATGCCGCTGCACTTCTTGACCATGTGGGGTGGGAAACGTGCTGTGTCGTTGGAGTTAGTTTTGGTGGAATGGTTGCGCAAGAGTTTGCAGTGACCTTCCCTGACCGTGTTGAACGCTTGGCTTTGTTGTGTACATCCACTGGCGGAGCCGGAGGTTCGTCGTACCCGTTGCATGAATTGGTCGCGTTGTCGGTAGAAGAACGCGCTTCAAAAATGGTGACATTAAGTGACACTCGTTTTACTCCTGAATGGTTGGCATCTCACCCGACTGATGCTCAGATGATGAATATGCGTGGAGAGTCAACGACAAAATCTGCTGATGTGATTCGTGGTGAACGCTTACAACTTGCAGCTCGCGTAGGTCATGATGCTGCTGATCGATTGCACATGATTTCATGTCCTACGTTTGTTGCCGCAGGAAAATTTGACGGAATTGCACCGCCCGTTAACTCTGAGGCCATTGTTGAACGTATTACTGATGCGACACTGTCGTTGTATGAAGGTGGACACATGTTTCTAGCCCAAGACCCCGACGCAATACGTGAAATACGTACGTTTCTCTCAACAGGCGTTCGCCCAGGGAATAAGTAGATCTATATGACAATGAATGTTCTTCTCATCACGCTTGATCAATTTCGCGGTGATTGTTTATCGATTGCTGGTCACCCGGTAGTAAAGACACCAAACCTTGATCGTCTATGTGAACGTGGCGTCCGGTTATCGCGGCATTACAGCCAAGCGTCACCGTGTTCGCCTGGGCGTGCATCTTTGTATACGGGTATGTATCAAATGAATCATCGAGTACTTGCAAACGGAACACCTCTCAATGAAGGCTTCGACAACATTGCACTTGCGGCACGACGGGCCGGATACACACCAACTCTGTTCGGATACACAGACCAGTCGATTGACCCTCGCGTCACCACAGGTGCCAACGACCCTCGCCTTCAAACGTATGAAGGAATATTGCCGGGTTTCGATTGCGCGCTCGACCTAACGAGGCAGATGACGCCATGGAGAGAACTTCTCGCCGAAAAGGGATATGACACTTCACCAGGAATTTTGGAGTTGCTCGCAACCGAACATGAACGACCAGTTGATGTCAGTGTTAGTAACTTCTTGGCGACCAAATTGATTGATTGGATAGATGCACAAGAGACGGGTTGGTTTGCGCACGCAAGTTTTCTTCGTCCACATCCTCCATACTCGGCAGCCGGCGATTACTCCACAATGTATGCCCCAGATTCTGTTGGGCAACCAATTCAGCGCGCCGAAGAAGTTCACCCGTTCCATGAAGTGATGTTGATGCTTGATGCTACGAAGGCGCCGATTGACCCCGATGAGATGGCACACATGCGTGCGCAATATTTCGGAATGATTAGCGAAGTTGATTACCAACTAGGGCGAGTGTTCGATTCGTTGGTGGAATCTGGTGAGTGGGACAACACAGTCATTGTCGTCACTGCTGATCATGCCGAAATGTTGGGTGACCATGGTCTGCGCGAGAAAGTTGGTTATTGGGAAACAAGCCAACACATCATTGGAATTGTTGCTGACCCCCGTCAGGCAGCTGTTCATGGAACCGTGGTTGACAAATTCACAGAAAATATCGACATCATGCCCACGCTGTGTGAAGTGATGGAAATCGCAATTCCGTCCCAATGTGATGGTCTGCCGTTGACGCATTTCATCAATGGCACAGAGCCACCGTGGTGGCGCGATGCTGCTCATTGGGAATACGACTGGCGATTCGCACTTATTCCAGCTGACAGGTATGTGTGGCCATGGCGTCGTCGATTGGAACAACTGAATCTTGCAGTGCGCCGAAGCGATACCCACGCGTATGTTCAATTCGGCGACGGTGATTTCCTTTGTTTCGATTTGGAAGCCGACGATACGTGGCGCACCTTGACTACTGACGCAGAAGTGATCTCTGAAAATGCGCGCGCCATGTTGACATGGCGAATGGAACATGCGAACAGAACCCTGACCGGATTTCTTGTTGAGGGCGGCGGCATTGGCCGATGGCCCGCCAATGTTTCGTGGCGTACTGAGTCTTAATCAGACCAGCGGTCATATTTGACCATCTGACTCAGTGGCGCACGACGTAACGGACCATGATTTCCCATGGGATGACCAAGTGGAACCATGGCGTAGACGCCCCACGGCTCTGGTATCTCTAACAATTCACGAACTTTGACTTCGCTCGCGGAAATCAGGGTGGTGAGTACTCCGCCTAAACCTTCTGCGCGAGCAGCAAGCAATAGGTTTTGAACGGCTGGGTACAACGATGCACCACCGACTACTGGCGTGCGCCCAAGGTTGCCATCAGTCACGAATACCTCTCGGGGATCATGAATGAACATCACGACAACTGGAACATCGGCAAGCGACTCAGCAAGTCGAGTTCCGACTGCCAAACCAGTGCGTGTTGCTTCCACAATGTTCTCGGGCATTCCTTCCACACGCTTCATGTTCATTTCAACGTATTTGGCCCATTCGGCTGCGTAGATATCTCCGAGTTTCTGTTTCAACGCTCGGTCACGTACTGCAATGATGCGCCATGGCTGTCTGTTGCCACCACTTGGTGCCCAGATTGCAGCTTGCAAGACTCGCTCGAGAGTTGCATCATCGACAGGTTTATCGCTGATACGCCGAATTGATCGGGTTGTAGAAAGAATGGAATACAGATTGTCAGCGTCGCTCATGACAGCAATCTAATCGGTACGAAGAGGCCCCTTAGCGTTGAGCTGCACTGGCAGGCCAGGGAGACATCTCAAGCCCGACTCCTACGTATACCCCGTGAAGTAGTGCCGCATATTCAACAGAGATATGTGCACGCGAGAGACGAACGAGTTCATCACGAAACAAAATACCGTGAGAATCAGCTCCGACAATGATGTGGGCTACCTCGTGCAGAGCCGTAGCAGCCGTAGTAACTTTTCCGCGAAAACAAATTGTATTCGACTCGATATCTGCAGAAGCTAATGATGTTTGAGTTGCTCGACCAACGACCATTCGTGGCAAATCGATATCTTCTCTAGTGCACACATGCTGCAGCCATTGTTCAATGTGGTGCGAACTGAAATTTCTCGAACCAAGTTCATTATCAACAATATCTTCGCACGCATATGTCAGTGCTTGTTCTGGGGAACACTTCGAATATTCGTTGGCACGCGCGAGAGCTACCTGTACAAACGTGGTGAGTGCGCTCAAGTCAATTCTCCATGTACACCAGCAGTAAAGGATCGACCGGAACCGCCAAACCCGCTACCAGCGTTTTTGCCGTTTATGTACGCTCCAGATGATGTGTCGCTGTATGAATATCCGCCACGTAGCGGCGGGCCATTAACACGCAATTCGTGTTGGGCACGTTTCATGCGATCTGCAAGGACAAGTCCAGAACCAGGAGTTTCAGATACAAAATCTTTGCGCGCAACAGAGAGTGATTCTTCGATTCCGAGTTGGAAACCCTTCCACCACGCAACGCGCCATGAACGATCACCCCGCGGGAGTAGGCGAGCACCCATGGCATCAGCAGCTACGAACAAGGTGCGTGCTGCGAAAATATCTGCCGCACGTCCGTACAGCACAACGACACACTGGCTTCCTTCGTCATCAGCGCGATAGCCAGCGCAGGAATGCAACAGTGCGATGGTGTACAAAATATTTTGACGGCGAACGCGATACAGCCCACCAACACGAATGCGTTCCACAACAACAGCGGTGTCTTCGTCAGTGCGAGACGATGTGATGTCAGATTGACTAAGCCCATGTTTTTGCATCAGCTTTGATGCCATTGCAAGAGCTGACTCTGCTTCGGCTTGCGGAGTATTGGGATGTTGTGCCAAGTTCAACATGGCATTGATACGGTCACGCTGGTCGCTCATTGCGGAAACTCTATGTGTGGGGTGGTTAGTGATTGAGGACGCTGGAAAGGGGTAGCCATTTTGGCCGTATTTGATGGTGCCTGCATCCTGCGTCCCTAAGCGGCAATACTCGTATCGGTGAAACGGCGTACAGATATTGAGGGGCTTCGTGCCATTGCAGTCCTTGCGGTCTTGCTTTTTCACGCCGGAGTGCCTGGCTTAGGTGGGGGATACGTCGGAGTTGATGTCTTCTTTGTTGTGTCGGGCTTCCTCATTACCTCTTTATTAGTGGCAGAAAAGACCAACACGGGGAAAGTCTCATTAGGAGCGTTCTACGCCAGGCGTGCCCGCCGAATTTTGCCAGTCTCGGCATTAGTAGCAGTTTCAACACTTATTGCATCATGGATATGGCTAGAGCCACTGCGCTTGCGTTCGCTGTCTAATGACGTTCTTGCAGTTGCATTGTTCTCATCCAACTTTGTGTTTGCGAATCGTGGAGCTGATTACTTGCAGTCTGCCTTGCCGCCTTCACCGTTGCAGCACTACTGGAGTTTGGCTGTTGAAGAACAGTTCTATGTGGTGTGGCCTGCGCTCGTGATGTTGGTATGCCTCGGCATTGGAACGCGAACACTCCGCAACATCCGTCTTCGGGTTGGCATTACCGCTGGCATTGCGGCAGTCGCGTCGTTCGTCGCATGCATGGCACTCACGAACTCCGCGGAAGCATGGGCTTTCTTCTCGCCGCATACGCGAGCATTTGAATTAGCAATTGGCGCACTTGTTGCAGTCGTACCAATCGGATCATCAATCAGACTTATTCGGGTAAACGCACTGCTCGCATGGTGTGGACTTGCCGGAATCATCGCAACAGTGATGATGTTTTCAGAGACCACTACGTTTCCAGGGCCGTGGGCACTTGCTCCCGTTATAGCGACTGCATTTTTGTTGCGCGGAGGAAACGGCACACCATGGGCACCTGAAGCATTACTGCATCTCGCGCCAATGCAATGGTTAGGTTCGCGTTCTTACTCCGCATATCTGTGGCATTGGCCAGTCCTCATTATTGCTGCGGCCGCATTAGATAAGAAACTCTCAGTGTTTGAGGGTCTTGTATGCCTGATGATCTCACTTGCGCTCTCAGAGTTCTCGTATCGATTCGTGGAAAACCCCATTCGCCTGAACCACAACATTGTGGGAATTCGCGCAACGGTGTTCGCGGTCTCTCTCATTGCTGTTGTGAGTGGCAGTGCAGTAGTGGCGCAGAATAATCAACCGTCACTCGATAGTGGTGTCGCGGCAACGGCACCAACATTAATTACAGACTCATCAACAACTATTGACTCTTCTGTTTCAACAACGACTGTTCCCACTAAACCAGAATTACCGAACCAAGGCCCACCTGGAGAAGCCATTGTGCAAGCGATGACAGCGACAGGTTTGCCCTCAAACATTACGCCATCGCTTCAACAAGCATTGTCTGACATGCCAACGATCTATAGCAATAACTGTCATGTAAGTTTTTCTGCCATACGGCCTAAAAATTGTGTGTATGGCGATGTGAAATCATCAACCATCATTGGTTTATACGGTGACTCGCATGCAGCACAATGGTTTCCAGCATTTGAAAAAATGGCAATCAAACGAAATTGGAAACTAATCATTTACACGAAACGAGGTTGCCCGCCTGCAGACATTCCTACATATAGCAAGGTGCTGGGGAAGGTCTACAAGGAATGTGGACCGTGGCGTGAGAATGTGTTAAAGCAAATGGTTACAGATGGAGTTCAGACTGTTTTCATCGCGCACTTTAATCGCCTACTTTCTGCATCGACTCGTACACCAATGTGGCAAAAAGAATGGCGCACTGGACTGCAGTCAACCATTAATCAGTTAACCGCCAAGGGAATTACTCCTGTACTAATGGAAGATACGCCATATCCCGGACAAGATGTGCCGACGTGCCTCAGCCGTCATTACACAAATGTGCAACTGTGTAGCCCAATTATTAGTTCTGCCTATCGAGATGACATGCACCAGATGTTGGAAGACTTTGATTCGGTAAATGTTCATGTCCTGTGGACACGTCAATGGTTTTGTACAGATGCGGGTTGCCCAACGATCGTGGGAAACGTATTGGTGTATCGCGACGATAACCATATGACGGTTACCTTTGCCTCATTTATTGCACCACTTCTTGATGCTGCGGTTGTTGACGTAGTGAACTGGGAATCAACCGAACCGTAATTCGTGTAACACTGAGTATATGGAACAGCGCAAATCACAGGACGAAGTTCTCAAGCAATTGGTGGCAGACGGGCAGATAACTCCGGAACATGCTGATGAAATCGCACAAGCACCAACACTTGCTGTTACCGCTCGCGAGTTGGTGTCGTATCTAGCGGCAATTCTCATCACGATTGGTGTTGCGTTCATGGTTGCTGGACTAGTTGTTAACGTTCCGCAGGCTGGAATTGCCGTGCTGCTCTATGTAGTCGCTGTAGTTGTCGGTTACTTCTCGCGAAAATTGTCTTCTGCGACAAGAGAGAAGCAGAGACTGGGAGACGTACTCGAGATAGCTGGTGTACTTGCGGCTGTTGTTGCATCAGGAATTTTGCTCGATTTGACAAGTATGCGGTCAGAGTTCTACGCATGTGCACTTTCGATTGCTGCGGGAACATGGGGGGGAATACGTGCATCACGTTCACAGTTCTCTGGTGCGGTGTTGATGACGGCTTCTGTTCCAGTTGCAATCATGTCGTCAACATCAATTATGAATTTGAACGGCGATGTCAACTCGATTGTTGTAAGTCTCATGTTGATGGCCGGTGGCCTTGGTTTGATCTACATGGGTATGAGACACATTGGCTTTGGATTCCTGCCACGCTCAGTGGGATCACTACTTATTGTCATCGGCTCGATCACAGTTGTAGGTGTCCTTCCCTCTGGTGTCAGAGGGCTCATCCCGCTTGGCATTGGAGCTGCGTTGTTTACATTAGGGTCACGTGAGCGGTCACCAGAAAACTTGCTAGCGGGCGCTTTCGGAGTCATTGTCGGCGTCATTATGACTGTTGTCTACTGGTTGCCTGGCAATATTTTGCAAGGCCTCTCGATCATTGGTTGTGGAGTAGGACTGCTTCTTGTCCTGAGAAAGCAGTTAGCTCGTGCTAATCAACTAGAGCCTGGTGCACCAACTGCTTAAGTTGCGGACGCAACGGCCATGTGCTTGATGGCAGAAGCTGCGTCATGATCATGTACACAAGCTCTTCTTTCGGA
>Ga0315908_10001942_pt1 | contig 15357 bp, 8 predicted proteins | sample LakEriMetagenome_12_FD_203520 | JGI IMG/M metagenome (GOLD analysis project Ga0315908, IMG submission 203520) | Freshwater fungal communities from buoy surface, Lake Erie, Ohio, United States - Buoy 4 MA124 | ecosystem: Environmental > Aquatic > Freshwater > Lake > Lake biofilm | place: USA... | reverse complement strand
CTCCTTAAAGTTGTAAAACATAATCGCAAAAGGAAACCGCTGGATTTTTATCAGTATTTCCTTTGTATTTAGGAATTTTAACCGGTTCATTTTTAGCTATTTCATTAAAATCAATTAATAAATGATTTACTATTAATTAAATTATAAATATTATTATATTTTAAATTTTTTCTTAATTTTATATAATTAGTTATAAAAATATAATTTAAATAATAAAAAATAAATCATAATCAGTTTTAATTTTAATTAAAATAAATATTAATAGGACGACCCATAAAATCCTTAATATTATTTAATTATAATTACCTCTTAATTTTTTGCTAGACAATTCTAAGCCTTTATTAAATCAGCACAATATATAATTGCTTTTCCATTTTTTAAAAAAGTAGAATCATTTTAATATTATATTTTTACTGAAGTAATATTTGAACCAAAGAAATTAAAAATATCTTTTTCAACTACTTTATAATTTAAATTTGTTAATTACAAAACTATTTGTTTATTTTAACTGATATTTAGATTGTTAAACTTATTTTACATTTCTTATTATTGTAATTTTTAATAATATTGCTTTTAATATTATTATTATTATTATTCTATCGAAAATTATTACTATTAATTATTTTAAGGAAATTAACTTTAATAATAATTATTTTAATTAAATTATTAAGGATGTTGATAATATTATTTTTATTATTGATATTATTATGATTATGATTATTATTATTATTAATATTATGATTATTATTATTAGTTTTAATTTTGATGTATAGATTATTCTTATTAATGATAAGACTTTATTTATGAATTATTATTTTAGTATGGTTATGTATTATGATGATACTGGGTTGATTTTTGAACATAAATAACTTAATGAGTTTTATCATTTTTATCGTGTAACTCTTAATCATAATAATAATCAATATCATCTTAATTTTCATTATAATCTTCATATTGATCATCAAATTAATAATCACTATCATCAAAATAATCTTCACTCTATTCATCATTTTCAAATTCATCTTGTTAATTATCAACCTAATATTGATTAAAATCAGAAGGTGGACTCTAAATTTGTCCCTCTTTATTGAAATAATTATTGTCCTCATCGAACCAACCATCATACTAATCAAAATAAAAAATATAATTGCAATTTGGTATAATAAATCCCTATCCATTTTCTATTAATTCATACTCTTAAAATCTCTCCTCCAACTTTTTTTTCTCCTCACTGTTCATTTTTTTCTTCTCCTTTTCCTTTTATTTTTAATATTATTCTTTCTCCATTTATTTATCAATAATAAATAGTTTATTATATCATATATTAATTATTATTAAAATAAATTAAATTCACTTTTTATTATTATTTGCTATAAAACTTTTTTAAATTGCCATTCTAAATCTTTTCTTTTATATACTTTCCTCCTCAGTTTCTGTTTGATTGCTATTAATATTTTAATTTTTAAGAGCTTCCTGATATCTATTAGCATCAATCATATCTTATAAATCAGTCACTTGCTTTCCATTGTTATTAATCAAAAAATTTGTAAATTAGTATTTTTTTTTTATTTCTTAAAGATATTCTTTTTACTATTCCATATTTTTAGTTTATTTGAACCTGAATTTAATATTTGTAACATTTTTATTTTTTAAATTTTTTTCGATGTTTTCCATCAATATATTTATTATAGTTTTGGAATCACATTAAAAAGTTTTAGCGATTCCATTTTTGATACATTCATCAGTTTTGATAATCAACATTTTTTTAATTTATTTTTCTTAAGGATCTAATTCCATGATATCCCAAATACTTAATTGCTCTTTGACTTCCTCTGTAATATTTGAAGTAGTATTATAAAACAAAGGTCTATTTGACATCAAACAGCATTTCAGAGCCTTATTATTATTATTATAATATAAAATTATGATGATATGATATTACTTCAATACTGTTAGCACATTCACATGAATTACATTTAGAAGAACTCATTTCACATGCGACTCCAAATGCTCCATATTAAGCTAAACATCTATCATCTAACTATAGAATCCTATAACTGTCAAACAAAATGATAGGCCTCTACATTTAATGAATATTTTATATTTTTCCAAAAATGCTCCAAACTACACTCCTTGCAATATTTTCAACAGTCTACTTACTAATAGATAATCCATCAGGTCCTTTATCTCCTTTCTCACCTTATTTGCCTTGATCTCCATCGAATCCCTAATCCCCTTCATCACCTTGTTCTCCTTAATCTCCTTAATCTCCTTAATCTCCCTATTCTCCCCTATCTCCAGTATCTCCTCTGTCTCCTTCATCACCTTAATCTCCTTAATCTCCTTATTCACCTTATTTACCACTCTTACCATTCTTACCATCTTTTCCTCTCTTTCCTGTAGGACCTATATAATATATATAATATTATTATATAACTATAATGCATATAAATAAAATCATAATACATCTTAATATTATTTAATTTTACCTGTGTCTCCTCTTTCTCCTTACTCTCCTTCTGGTCCTTACTCTCCTTAATCTCCCTGATCTCCTTTATCTCCTGTTGGGCCTTATAATTTCTGCTAATATTGCTTAATTAACTCATTATCTATTTTAGCATTATCTCCTGGATCTCCTTAATCTCCTTGATCTCCTTAATCTCCTTTTTCTCCCACAATACCTACTGGTCCTTATATTCCATTAGCTCCTTTAAGTCCTTATTCTCCTATTATTCCTTATCTTTTATACATACTTGAAACCAATTCTCTATAGAATTGTCTTCTTTGTTTCTCACAATTTTAGTTTTTACATCCAATCAATATACTAAATGTTCTTTGTAAGTCCTAACTTTTTATTTTACTAATTTCTTCATGTTATTTTACATTATAACCATCTTTTACTCTATGCAATTCTTTAATATTACTTAAAAATTAATCTGAAAATTTTGATTATTTTTATTAAAATGAAAAACTGATGAAAAATAAAAATATTATTAATTTCTTCATAAAAAATTTTAATATATATAATAACTTATTTATCGAGAATTTATAAATTTATATAAATTTTTATTGTAAAAATGCTATATTCTTATTATTAATAATATTTTTTTCAATTAGATAAATTAAATTTTATTTTATTATCATTCTAACTTTAAGAATATTAAAATTTAAAATTGAAGTGAATTTAAACCTGGAAATCTATAAGAATTTTCTTTTTCATTTTATATAGCTGGCAATCGTTGATAATCATTTGAATTTAATAAAATTGTTTCAAGTTAAAATTATTTAGAACTTAAAATAATCTAAATGAATTGATCTTTTTTAAATCTATCTGTAGATATTTAGACTATGAATTTTCCGTTTTTAACTAAACATTTATTTACAATATATAATAAGTCTTAAAATGGAGTACCATCATAAATTATATCACTAGCAATCACTAAATCTAAATTTTACAACAATTATTATAAAACGAAATCTTTTTCAAATTTAGACCAGTCAAATTATAAAAATTAAACATTTTTATTTTTATTTTATATTTCATTATTTTTTAAATTAAACTCAGCATTTTATATAACTTTGGAATTATAATCATTTATTATCAGTTATTTAAATTAACAATAATTATTGATAAAAATACTTGTTATTCCTACTCCACAACCTAACTCTAATATTTTTTTATCTGATAATATTTCTCTAAATTTAATTTATTATTAATTTACCTATTTTTTTCTAAATATCTTGTGAATATTATTCCTGCTTCCCAAGTTCTTAATCCATCAAATCTATCAGGAAATATTACTGCTTCATTTATTTTTAGTTTCTTTAATTATTCATTTAATTAATTTTAAATACTATATTTTCTGTTATTTATATTTCAGATTGCTCCATTACTATAAATCTCTCCATTATATTTTATATTCTTGATAAATTTAATTAATAAAAATATTATTATTGATTATATAAAATAATTAATTTAAAGTTTAAAAAATAAGAAAAAGCTTAAAATGTTAGACATAAATTAGTAAAAAAATGTTGATATAAATATTATTTAAAATAGAACAAATAATAATAATACATAAAATATTAAATAATCTGAATCTTAGCATTAATAAAATTTTGAATAATAGTAATAAATATAATATTTAAATGTTTATTCAGATAGCATTTAAAATATAAATATAAATTCAAATAATCTATAAGATTCAGTTTAGTAATTATAAGATTCAAACATTAAATAAATTAAAAAGAATTCATAAAATTAAGAATAAAGTAAACTAATTTTCAATTAATATTTTTAATATTTTATATTAATTTAATTATTTTTATGTAGCAACACGTGAGTAAATTACAAAACATTAAAGAAAATAATAAAAGACTAATGGTTATTAAATATTAATTCTTTTAGAATTTTTAAACATTCCATTTTATTCAGTTTTCATAATAACTTAAGTTTACATAATATTTTAATATAAAATCAATACTTTTTAAATAACGTTAATTATATTAGTTGATTTAATGAGCATTTTTTCTCATATAATGATTTATCCAATAGTTTTCAAAAAATTAGAAAAAATTATCGTTTATATAAATTCAATTTTACTTTTAAACATCTTTCTTCAAATATTAATTATAAGTTTAAACAAATTAAAATAATTATAAATTATGATTGCAATTTTAATTATAAGAGATGTGATTGAATTTATTATTTATAGAGTACTTTTAAAAAAAATGAAAAAACATAATTATAAAGAGTGGAAAAAATTATTTAGAAATATAAAAAGACATAAATTGTGATATATTTAATTAGATAATTATAAATCACAATAATAAATTAAATATAAATAATTTATATTTATATTTTTTAATTTTTGATGATTAAAGATAATATTAGCTCAATTTTAATTAATAAAGAAATTTTAAATAAATAATTAGATATAAGTTTTGTATTAAAACCTAAGTAAATAATAAATAATTTTAAATTTCCAAATAAATAATCAATAAAATTAAAAAAATAATAAAAAAAAATGGCTTCTAAAGAATAAGAATAAAAAAGTTCCTTATTAAATTTTTAAAAATTTTTCTTTTAAACTTAAAAAAAATAATTTTGAAACATTTAAACTTTAAATAATATATTAGATGATGATTATAATTCAACAAAAATTATTGAAAATGCTAAAATTATGAATTGAGTAAAGAGTGAACAATCTATTTCTTTAAAAAAATTCAATAATACTATTTATAATAAAAAAAGTAATCTGTCTTTTTTAAAACATGAAAAATAATAATAGTTGTAATCATAAACTAATGACGATAAATAAAATTAGAAAAAAATTTTTTTTTTAAATAAATAAAAATTAAATAAATTCGATTGAAAAAAATGGGAAAATTAAAAATAAAGAATTTATAATCCTAATTATTAAGAAAATTAACAAAAATAAAATTAAATTATTGAATTATAAAAAATAGATTATGAAGAAATCTTTTTTAATTTTCAAAATAATTTTTATAGTTAAAAATAAAATAAAAATAATACATTATACTAAGATTATGATGAAGAAATATCATAAAAAAATTAATAGTTAAAAAAAATAATAAGAAATTTTTAGAAATAATCTTAATACATAAATCATTGATATTTTGATTTAACTGAAAATAATATCGATAAAAAAGAATGCAATTACTAATAATTTTAAAAAGAATTATAATAAAATTATCCCAGTAAAACAAAATAATATGTAAATTGAATAGACATTAATAAATTTAGTAATAATCAATCTTTTTAAAATTTAATGGATTCTTTATATAATAAAAATTAAAATTAATATAATACAAAATAAATCACAAATAAAACAAACAATATATAAATTAAATAAAATTGTACTTTAAAAAAAAAATAGAAATTTGAAAATTAAGAATTAAATGATAAAGATATATAATTACTTTTAGATAATATAGATAAAAAATATGAGTAAACAAAGATTGAGAGAAGAAGAAAAATTTGGATAAAAGTAAAAATGAAGTTATTAAAAATAATAAAAATACTTGCTAAATTTAAATTTACTTTAAATGACTTAGATTAGATATTGGTAAGACAACCGTTTTAATTAAAAGAAACTGCTGAATTTCTAAATAGTTGCAAAAAGGGGGACTAGAATTAAGTTTATAAAATTTTATCAAATTAAAAATGCATAATACTTCATTATGATAATTCTCAAAACACAGGTCTACATTGGGCGTGTATAAGAAATTAATTTGATGTTGCTTTGATGATTCTGATTCAAACAGGTTATATCGAATAATATAATCATCTTCATTTCACTCCTTTATATTATGCTACCAAAAATATCAATGAAAATATTATCAGGGTTTTATTTATTTTATTTATTGTAGTTATTATTCTTTTTTGGTGCTATGACTTATAATTATGATGATATTTTGCTTAAAAATATCATCTATAATGATGATAATTTTAGTAAAATTTGTAGAATTCAAAATTTATATATAAAACAAAAAAAAGTAATAATTATAATTTATTTTAGATAAATGTTTAATACAGTCTTAAATATTTAATTAAAGATTAATAATAAAGAAGTAAATTTGTTGATAAACTCAATCTAGAAAGAAGTATGCTGATTTTTAACATTCCAGAATTTAAAATATTAAATGATAATTAGAATTACTTGAATTATTTATGATATTTATTTTATGTAAAAGTTAAATAATTATTTAATTTCCGATATATTAGTTTATTCTTCTCATATTTACATAATATATTTAATGACTCAAATAATAAATTAAAATTAATAGAATAAAGAAAATGAGGAAAACAAAAATAATTAATAAAATTAACATACAATATTAAATAGGATTTATTAGACCTTTAAAAAATTTATAGCTTCATTTTTTACTGTATTTATTCTGATAATAAATTTCTAACAGATGTTTTAAAGCAGCCCAACAATAACAAGATACACATAATAAATAAATGAAGAGAATTATTATATAGATTTAAAAAAATTCAGCAAAAGTTTTATAGCATTAAAATTAATAAATAAAAATTAAAATGCAATAAGTGATTACGATGTATATGTATTGGCATTATACGAAAAAAAATACGATTTATAGGACTATATAATAAACCATCGCTACAAAGTGAAGTTAGAAGCTTGTTAAGAAAAGTAACTAAATGAATAGTTCTCAAAAGAAATCCAGAACATTTAAGAATATTTGTGTCTTCCTTAAGACATGAACTTGAACCAAGACAATAAAAATAACTCAGAATTCAAAATAATAGTGGAACTGAAAGAAGAACATAAGAAATATATAAAGTAAAAACACATTATGTCTAAAGGAATATTCAAAAGGAATCGATTCAAGAGCAGCATGTAAATATACATCTAAGACTCAACTGCAGACCAATTTAATTTAGATAATCCTATTTAAAGTAGATTGCAGACATTCCTGATTGAATTCTCGCTTAATTTCTTCACTCAATAAGTGCTATTCCAAACCAAAATGATCAACCTCACAGACAAAGGCACTTTCTGTTTCAGTGATTATAATTAATAGAGTTACAGCATCGAACTCTCACATACTAAATAATAATTCCCCTCTCAAAATAATTTCAACAATCTGCAAAAGCATTATTAACTATATATGGTTCTTACTTTTCAAAACAAAAACAATAAGGATGTTATTACACGCCAAATCAAGCAAGACAAAGTTGACACTATCATTTCCTTTATATCTGCATGTCTCATCTCCTTTGGAGTTATCTCTTATTTGATTCCTTCTATTTGATTAACATTTTAATATTTATCATCAATTATATGAATCTCATTGAATAAATTATATTTGTATAATAATCATTAGTTTTCAAGAGCAGGAATATTCTGTCTACAAGTAGGACATTCTTGCTTAGATTGTAGCCATCTTGTTAGACATTCAGGATGGAATATGTGATTACAAGGAGTGAGGAATAATTAGATTTATTTCTATTATAAAAGTTTCTTTTTCTTTTCATTGTTATTGATCTATTCCTCATCAATATTTTCTATCTCTACAAAATCTGTCAAACAAATAGGACAAGCCTTAATATAATTTTATAATATTACTTAATCTTACAAGGACTCGACACTCTTTTTAGTTAGATATGAGAACTGCTTAGCTAGACAAAAAGAAGGGACAAACCAAATACTTCCTAAATACTACTAAGATAGAACAAGAATAAGTATGGAGTAGTAAGTGAGACTAAGGGCAATGACGAAATGAAATTGAGGTTAAAGGTTGAAGATATTATCAGGATAAGCCTTCATGTAGAATACAAAGAAAGGCTTAAAGAGATTATTAGATATGAAGAAAGGAATATATTATCTAGATCGTGATCTAACTCTGAGAGTGTGGATGACTTGGAATAGAAGATTCAGATGTATAAGGTAAATGAGCCATAGTTAATCAAAGTAGAAGAAGAGCAACAGGGTAATCATTAGCATTGAGAAGTAAATTGATATTATATACTTTATTAGTTTCTGTCTATTTTGATATGCGTCTAAATTATAATTTATGTATCTAGGAGTCCACATTACTACTAATAATTTAAACTATTGTACAACTAAGAAGATGTACACGAATACAGGAGGAATTATATACAAAGTGTATGCAAATGCATTGTACATAAGTTAGAACAATACAAACCCATCCCACCCTGTCTATAGTACTATGTAAATTATGCTGATCTTCGTATTCTCATTAGGATTAGCTATCATTTTTGTTACTAGTAACTGGCTGCTTACTAGTTATAATCCTCCTATTATTAGACAAAGTCCACAAAATCCTAATAAACCCATTAATATATTCTTGTTATCTACAATAATGTCATTACTTATTAAGACTTATTTATCATTATATCCTAAGCTTAGTATCATCATCAAATCTTCTATGTTTTTTATATCTTATTAGTTGTTATTTTTATTCATTAATTTCAATTCGTATTCTATTTACTACCCTAATTTAAAATAAAATAATCTATAAATTTTTATTATTTTATTATTATTTTATTATATTTACTATGTTCTTGTACTAACTTCTAGTTTTTAAATTATTAAACCAATGCTTAAATGTTTTAACCACTCCAAGTGCTAAATTTAATAATTTTTATAATTACATTGTGTTTTCCTATTAAATTGGGTTTAATTTCAAATAAATGTCTCTTAATTCTAAAAGATTTTAATCAATATATTTATCATCATAAATTCTAATTGTCAAATATAAATTATTATTTTTATAATCGTTTTATATTGGTTATGCAAATAACAATAAAATTTTACCTTAAGAATGATTAATTTAAAACCCGAAGAGTTAAGATTAATCGTTTAAATTTTACCATTTTCCAATATAACCATAATCTTTTAATTACAAATTTAGATTTATTATATCATTTTATTTAAAAAAAAACATTTATTATTATTAAATATATTATTTTTGCTTTATTACTGCTTGTTTAAACTCTTCTTATTATTAAATAAAATATTAATTAATCAAATCTTATATAGTAACAATTTTATCTTTTTTTTTATTTTGACTTACTTTATTTAAAGATTAAATTGGTTATTATTGTTATTTTTAATCTAAAATATTCAAAAATTAATATGTTATTCGACCATTTATCAGAGTAAAATAATTAATTAATATAAAGAAAAGAATTAATGAATTCATATTTATATTAATTTTTTATTATTAGATTATTATTTTGTCAAAGTAAGTACTTATATCTATAAAATTTTATTATTTTAGAATAGTATAAAATATTATTTAAATTTATAATGGGCAGAAGCTCAAGTAGATCAAGAAATAGAAAAGAGAAAAAGTCCAAAATTAATCATAAAGATAATAAATATAGAAGATCTAGAAGTAGAGATAATACAAGTAGAAATAAAAAAAGGGATAAAGATAAATCAAATAAAAAGACTCATAAATATAGAAAAAGAAGTTATAGTAGAAGTAGTAGTAAAAATAAAAAAAATAATGAAATATAACAATAATATAAAAAAAATAGCAAATTATCAGATATTCCCAATTAGAAATAAAAAAATGAAGAAATTGATGAGAAAAAAATACAATTAGATAATTAAGAAGAAGATTAAATTTTAAATGAAGATTAACTTATGTTATAGATGATGGGATTTACACAATTTAATTCAACAAAAGTAAATTAAATATGAGATTAAAAAATATTAAAAGAATAAATGATTATATTAATAATAAAGAATCAAGATCATACTGAAAGTGCAGTGGAAGCAGTAAGGAAAAACAAGCAACAGTAGCGAAAATATAGATAATATATGAATAGAAGAGGAGGATTTAATAGAGAATTATCTCCAGTGTGATAAATAATATATAAATAATCAAATAATAATAGATTCATTCTGCTGTTTATACTGAATTCTAGATATCAAATCTTCTTTTTATCTTAACCAATAATCTCTATACCTTCTATCAAGTTTGTTATAACAAATCCAATAACAATCATTTACATTAGTTCTATTCAAAAAATAAGTATCATTCTACTATTTGCTCAAACTACTATTCAATTAACTATTACATTGTTTATCACACTTCTTCATTTTTCTCTATCCTTTTTATTATTATAATTTACTTCTGATAAGTAATTCACATTATCTAAATATACTTTCAGTTCATTTATTGTTTATTTGCATTTTTATGAGCATCTCTACAATTCACTCATATCTTAATTCTCTTAATCATTTAGTTATTTCTCATAACAATTACTCTTACATTTATAATAATCTATCTAATATTCTTTATTTTTATTCATACGTAATTCAAATTCATATTTTCAAGTTTATATTTAAAATATTATGTTGTTATCTTTTTTATTAATAATCTATCTTTTGAATTCCTGTATTTAATTTCTTAATCAGAAAACCCGTTTAATTCCTAGAGTTCTTAAATATTTTTAATTTTATTAAACATATATAATATTATTAGTTAATTTTTAAAAAATTACTTAAAAGATTTATAAAACATTAAATTAAGATGCGATTCTTGAAAAAACAAATAATTTAATAAGAAATTTTTAATAAAAGTATTAAAAGATAGTTTTCAAAATTTTAAAAATAATAATTTGTAATAGATAACAGAGAAGAAATTTAAATAAAATTGAAAGGAAGAGTGAATATGTAAGATATATAAGAACAATTGAATAGAAATAATATATATTAAACAACAGATATGATAAAAAATAACGATGAAATGAGAATATATATAAATAAAGGGAGGTAAGATAAAAGTGTAGAGAAGCTGATGGAAGATTTAAAAAATGTTAAGGGTATTTCTAATGTTTGTTTAAGAGAAGATGCAATAAAAGTACCATGGTTTCCTCGAGTTTTAAGCGATGTTAACTCATACGGACAAGAGTTGCTGCAAGTAAAAGATTCAGTAAATACAGACCATATACAGTTCAAAGATAAAGAATATAGAGCTCGAAGAGACTATATCGCCTAATTAGGATTAGAAAATGTAATGGGTGAACCTATCAAAGGAGTGGAGTATAGTGCTAAAGAGAACCAATTATGGAACTATATCTACACTAAAGTTAGACCTTATCATAAATCTATATTTAGTAAGAGGTATTAGACCTGTTTCCAGAAGATGGAGGATTATGGTATAAGTGCAGATAGAATTCCTTAATTGGATTAGATTAATCAACTTCTATTGAAAGAAACTGGGTTCCGCATCAAGCCAGTCTCAGGCATCCTCTCTTAAAGAGACTTCCTAAATGCTTTTGCACATAAGGTCTTCTGTTGTACTTAGTATATTAGACATCATGAGAGTCCCGAGTACACTCCTGAGCCTGATATCATCCATGAAATCATAGGACATGTCCCATTGTTTCTTGATCCCGAAATGGCCCAATTGTCTTAAGAAATAGGACTGGCCACTCTTGGAGCCTCTAATGAGGATATTGCTAAAATAGGGGCTATATATTGGTACACTTTTGAATTTGGAGCTATTAAGGAAGATAATAAAATCAAACCCTTTTCAGCTGGTATTGCAGGTAGCATTCAGGAATGCTAGAACTTCAGCAATCCTAAAGTATAATTCAAAAAGTTGGACCCTTTCGGACCTGAGTTCACCACTGATTACCCTGTTTAGGATGTTTAGAGCATCTATTATTACACTGAAGGCCTTGATTAGAGTTTTGATATTCTAAGAAGGTTTACTAAAAAACTCAACACTCCTTTTAAGGCCTATTATAATCATCAACTATAAATTGTATATCTTATTTTGTATTATATTCTAGGTCGAAACTGATAAAAAGGTAATGACTCAATTCAATATAGATGAAGGACCTATGTTTTGAACTTTATACTTAATAATCATTAATTATAATATACAGTTTAAATTATAAGATGGAGTAGTAAATATAAAATGATTATATTTTGGAAATGAATAATGATGAGTATATTTATTATAATGACAAGAAAATACTAAGAAGATCAATTAATGAAGATGTTTTAGTTTTGAAGGATCTGTTGGTGCAGGAAAAACTGACAGAGTCGATTCTTCGCTATGAGTCTGTGATTGTAGATAACTTATCAGATCTGATTAAGCATTAACAAGACTTATTGCAAAACTTTGAACAGCCTTATGAAAATAATATCAATCAATACTAACAGTCCTTTCTTATTTTCTTTTACAAACTCGACATCGAACGAATCAATTACTTATTAAAAAACTACCTTAGAACTAGACTCACTAAAATTCAAAATTATGCTGATTATATTGAAAAAAATAATCTTTTTCGCTTGCTAAGTCAGCCTGAAAAAGAGTTTTTAATTAAGTACATTTTTTTATTATAATTATTATTTTATTTTTCAATTTATTTTTAATTTTTTATTCTAGTTATTTAAAATTAAAATAAAATTATATTGATAAAGAGTTCCTTTCTAAGATCCCTCACTAGTTTAGAAACACAGATAAAATTAATGAAAATTCAAATCCTTTTGAAAATATTTCTGTCAAACAGCCTAATGAAAATCAATTTGTTTTCGTTAAAATTATCAAAGAAATAAGTCCTTAAAAAGCATTTGATTGTGGGTAAATTTTACTTTATTATTTCATTTTATTTATTAAAGGATTCCTGATGATTTAAAAAAAGGTGATATTCTTTTGATATAATATAAACAAATCAAAATTCTACATTAATAGGAAGATAATTTTGTTCAGCTTATATGATAAATAAATATATTTTTATAATTTTTAGTAAAATTCAAAATAATATTAAATTATTTTTATAAATACATTTTACATAAATTTATAATCTATTAAAATATCAATGATCATTTTTTAATTATTACTGATGCATTAGATAAAGCTTTAAAAAACATTGAAGTGGCACTCTATAATTTATTGCTTTTTATATAAAAATAATATATTACTTATTATTATTCTTATTATCAAAATTATTTTTGTTCTTATCCTTATTATCTTTATTATTTTTATCATTATCAGAAGAATATTTAGTAGTTTAATAATTATTATCAATAGTCTTATCTACATCTTTATTCATTTATTTATTAGTGTCTTTAAATCTAATATCAAATTGCTTATTTAATTTATTTTACTAGTCTAATATTTTATCTAGTTTTTCATTTTTTTATTTGACAATCACTTTTTTCATTCTTAAATTATTAATATCTTAATTTTTTTAATCTTTTAAATTGGTTGATGTTTCAGTCTTAATTTCAGGTTCTTTTTTTTCTTAAACTTTTTTCATTCTTAAATTATTATAATCTTATTATTGATCATCTTTAAAATTAGTTGTTATTGATGTTTCAGCCTTAATTTCAGGTTTTTTTTTTTCTGTAATTTTTATTTCTTATTATACATATTTTGATTGCAACTAATTAGACACTAAAAAATATAAATTTAAAATAAATAAGATATTTATTATCTTCATTAAAAATTTATTATTAAATATATAAAGACTAAGTTTTATAAATAATAAAATTTATATTAAAGATTCAATATAAAACTTTTCAAGATTATTTTTGCTAGTTTTGATTTTATTTTTAATTAAATTTGAATTTATAATTAACTTAAAAATTGATAATAATTATTATAAATTACAAGATTTATCTTTGATTTCATAAGGATATTGATCTAAAGTAAATTTGGGTATGTTTTACTGAATACTAAAGAATATTAAAATAAAAAAAATACAATTTTTAATCTAAATTTAATTCATAAACACTTTTTTAATTGTCAATATAATTAATAGTGAAATTTTTGTTGTTAAATGAATTAGATAGAAATCTGAAATTATTATATTATTATTGAAATGATAAAATAGAGTCTTGAATCATCCATGAATTGATATTAAAAGGAATATAACTACAGAGACCGGGAATAAAACTAAAACTAAAATACATCATGAGTTAAAGATCACCTAAATAGATTTTGATGATATTATCTAGAGAATAAAGTTTTGAACAGTATTGATAAAGATAATTAAAATTTGAAGAGGATAAGTGAGATTTACAAGATTTGAGAATGTCTAAACAGTTTATGAAGCAAATTGGTTGTTTATAAGGAAGCAAAGGCAACCAATCTATTTAAGACATAAAATGCATAAAAGGCATATTTTTTAAAATAGGATTATTCATACTTTATTCTAAATAGATTGAATCTTATAAATTTCTTGAGTATAATTATGAGCAAATTAGTTTCATAAATTATTAACCACATTGCAATTACTCTTATTTTTCTTAAAAATTTTATTTTTCTCTTCTTTTATTTTATGCCAGAACTCTCCCTAATTAATTTAAACTCTGATTAAAAATTTATTCTTTCTGTTTATACTTTAATAATTCTAATATCGATATTTTACATGTCACTGATTCTGGACATGTTTTTATAACTAAATATCCTGGACTTAAAGATGTTTACTATAATTTAAACTTTATATTATTTATTATCTATGTTTATAATTCATTATAGAGTTTTTTTATTTCTTTTATTTTTTCAATAGGAGTTGCTTTTAAATATTATTTAATCAAATTATTTTTTTCATTTGTGTTTTCTAAATTAATATTTTCTTTTTCTTGAATAAATACACTTTTATCATTTATAAAAGGTGAAGAATTATTTGAAGGAAATTTTTGCTTGTTTATTAAAATTTTCTCATAAACATTTTTATTAATATGTAAATTATTAAATAATAAATCTAAATTTTCAGAAAACAAATTTTAAAATTATTTTCTGTCTAATTCATCAACAAAATCAAGTTTTTATATTATAAATGATTCAAAATTTTATTTAAAAGTATAATTT
>Ga0315908_10001941_pt1 | contig 15364 bp, 12 predicted proteins | sample LakEriMetagenome_12_FD_203520 | JGI IMG/M metagenome (GOLD analysis project Ga0315908, IMG submission 203520) | Freshwater fungal communities from buoy surface, Lake Erie, Ohio, United States - Buoy 4 MA124 | ecosystem: Environmental > Aquatic > Freshwater > Lake > Lake biofilm | place: USA... | reverse complement strand
ATACCGATGCGGCGCGATACAAAGGCTTTTTGGGACTCGTGGCACACGAATATTTCCATTTGTGGAATGTGAAGCGAATCCGTCCTGCCGAATTGGGCCCATTCAACTATCGCCAAGAGAACTACACCGATTTGTTGTGGTTGGCCGAGGGAATAACGAGTTATTACGATGAAATTGCCTTAATGCGTGCCGGCATCGCTACCCGAAAAGAATTTTTAGGCACCATGGCCAGCTACATAAATGCACACGAAAACCGCATGGGTGCAAGGGTGGCAACCATCAGCGAGATGAGTCACGACGCTTGGATCAAGGAATATCGCCCCAACGAAAACTCAAAAAATAGCACCTATTCTTATTACAGCAAAGGTGTGGTGGTTGGATTTCTGTTCGATGCTTGGATCGCGGCGAGCACCAATGGTAGTAAGCATTTGGACGATGTGATGCAATATTTGTGGCGTACCCATTACAAAAACAAGGCGATGGGCGAAGAAGGTGCGGGCATCACAGAGAAGGACTTTTTGAATGCCGTAAAAACGGTGATTCTTTCTGGCAATGGCAATCCAGACTCCGGCAAGGGCAGTGGATTCACTTTTGATCAATTTGCGAAACAGTTGCTCCACTCCACCGAAATCCCCGATTACAGTGGTTTGATGAAGGCCGCTGGCATCGACACCAAGATCACCGAGAGCAAATCCAAGAAATTTGGCCTCACCTGTGAATTAAGCGCTGGCAGAACCATCGTAAAGGGCATACACGCCCACCCCATGGCCGCTGGTTTTCAATTGGGCGTGAGTGTGAACGACGAACTGATTGCGATCAATGGCGTTCGGATTGAAAACAACATCGATGATCTCTTCTTGAAATTGGGCGAGCCAACAGAACTCACTATCACGGTCAATCGTGCTGGTTTGTTACGCGAGATCAAAGGCAATTTCACCGCTTATCCCGAAATCAAATACGAGTTCCAACTACCGGCGACTGCCAAGGGCGATGAGTTCTGGGAAGGCGCAGGTGCGATACAAACTTTGTTGAAATAACCGAAATGGCATCCTACCCAAACAGCACAACAATACCCCCCTCCAATCTGAGAGAATGGTTGCAAGGCGTTTTTCTTCGATTGTCGTTCTCTGAATCCGATGCGCAATTGGCCACGGATGTTTTGATGTTGGCTGATTTACGGGGGATCGACAGTCATGGCGTGGCCCGTTTGAGTGGCTACATCAGACTCATTGAAGCGGGCAGAATCAACCCTACCCCGAATTTACAATTTACCCAGCGCAAAAAAGCCACGGGGCACTTGGATGCAGATGGGGCCATCGGATTGGTTTCAGCGCCTTTTGCAATGCAAAAAGCCATAGAAATGACCCATGAATGTGGTTCAGGATGGGTAGGCATATCCAATTCCAATCACTTTGGCATTGCGGCTTATCACGCCATGATGGCCTTGGAACACCAATATATCGGATTTTCTACCACCAACGCATCACCCTTGGTAGCCCCTGCAGGTGGTGCGGAGCGAATGCTTGGTACAAATCCAATTTGTTTGGCCATTCCCGCTGGGGAAGAACCCGCTTTTGTATTGGACATGGCCACGGCCGCAGCCGCGAACGGAAAATTGGAAATCGCTGAACGCGTTGGCAAACCCATACCAGAAGGATGGGCGCTGACCAAAGATGGCGAAAACACTACAGATGCTTCGGCACTCAAACAAGGTGGCTTATTGCTCCCATTGGGTTCCGATGCCGACCATGGCGCACACAAAGGCTACGGATTGGGTGCATGGGTAGATATTTTCTCTGGCGTACTCAACGGGGGCAATTTCGGTCCTTGGGCGCCCCCATTCGTGAGCTTCTTACAACCCCGAGCCGATCAACCCGGCAAAGGATTGGGTCATTTTGTGGGCTGCTGGGATGTAGATGGTTTTAGGGATCTATCAGATTTTCAGCGCGACATGGACCTTTGGATTCGAAGATTCAAAGCCACCGCACCCATCAACCCGAATCAACCCGTATTGATTCCTGGAGAACCTGAACTCGCTCAATTTAAACATCGTCAAACCCATGGCATCCCCTTGGTAGAGGCTGTGTTGAATGATTTAATATCTGTTGGAAAAGCACTAAAACACCCTTTCAACCCATGAACAAGCACCAAAGAAACAAACTCATCGTTGCCATCTCGTTTTTCCTATTGATCACAACCGTGAGCATCTGGGCATATACAACCATTCTCAAACCGATTCGCGACACGCGCAGCGAGAGAACAGGCAAATTCACCTTAAAGGGAAAGTACAAAACCCAGTTCAATCCGGATATCATCGACAGCATCGAAACCAAGGCCAAGGCCCGATACAAACAACAACACGGGAATTAAACGTTTTGCAAACGAACGTTTGCGCAATAAATTATTGGTGATCTGCAAACAAGGTTTCTACGAAAGTCCTATCGTCGAGTTTTTCTTCCCATCCATTTTGTATGATGGCCTCCAAAACGCGGTCGTTGTGTTCGCCATACGCCAAAGCCTCGGCATAATCGCGGGTTGAAAATGTAACACGCTCATATTGAGACACGAACAAATCGGGGTGTTTTTCTGACAGCATATGCTCCACCTTCTTTTTGTGCAAGAACGCATCGCTGCCCACCAAATCACGCATCTCTACAAAATTCTGCAAAGCCAAATTCGCAATCGCATCGGCATTCGGCTTACGCAACTTCTGATAAGCATCCAACACGTTGGTCCAATCGCCACCCAACTCCTCTATACACTCATCCAAAACCACGCAATCCTCGAAAGAGCAGTTCATCCCCTGTCCATAAAAAGGCACTATCGCATGGGCACTATCGCCCATGAGGGCATTTTTGCCATTCACCCAAGGATAGCATCGCATGGTGGTCAACATACCGGTTGGGTTGTTTTGATAATCTTGCACCAGACCCGGCATCATGGGCACCGCATTTGGAAAATGTGTGTCAAAAAACGCTGTAATTTCTTCTCGGGTTTTCAAATCATCAATACCCGGTTTACCTTCAAAAGGCATGAACAGGGTACAGGTGAAGTTTCCACCGGGGTTTGGTAACGCAATCATCATAAAACTCTTGCGGGGCCATATATGTAAACAGTTTTTATCGAACTGGAAATCGCCGCCTTCATTGGGCACAATCTCCAATTCTTTATAGCCGTAGTTTTCGTAGGTCTGAGAAAAATTAAACCTCGGCGTACGCTGCATCGCATCGCGCAAAGCACTGAAAGCGCCATCCGTTCCCAAAACCACATCTGCCTTGTCTGTAATGGTTTCACCGGCCTCGTTCACATAGGTAGATTCGCAAGTTTCCAAGTTTACGCCAGTACATTTGTGATTGAAAAACATATGGATGTTGGGATATTGATCCGCCAATTGCAACAACTTGATGTTCAACTGTCCACGCGATACACTGTAAATCGCCTGCCCATCTTTGCCATAAGGCTGATACTTGAGCGTGCCATCCACAGAATGCATCATCCGGCCCGTCATTGGGATTGATATGTCTAGCACTTCAGCATCCAAACCCACTTTCGCCAATCCCCGCAATCCGCGGGTTGAAAGTGCTAAGTTGATACTTCTACCGCCCACGTAATTGCCTGAACGCATGTCGGCACGACGTTCGTAGATGTAAACTTCATATCCACGTTTTGCCAAATAGATCGACATCAAACTTCCAGCCAAGCCGCCACCAACGAGAGTTACTTTTTCTGACATATGTTACAAATTTAACCCATGTTGGGTTGTTAAAACATGTCAAAAGTCACAACTTTGCCCAACGATGCATTTTTTTTCTGTTCCTTCCACAATCCAAGGGTTGTTTCCCGCATGTACTTGGCGAAAGAAGTGTACCGAAAAAATCATTTACCTCACTTTTGACGATGGTCCACACCCGGTAATTACGCCTTGGGTGATTGAGCAACTCAAAGCATATCAAGCGCATGCCACGTTTTTTTGTGTGGGCGAGAATGTCACTCGATATCCAGCTGTTTGTTCCCTTTTGTTATTGAACGGGCATCGCCTGGCCAATCACACCATGCACCACATCAAAGGTTGGAAAACTCCCAATTCAAAGTATTTTTTGGATGTTGATGCTTGTGAGGAAGCCTTGGAACAAGTGATGTCGGTCAACGCAAGTGATTTAGAGGACCAAAAATTACAGAAAAAACGCCTGTTTCGTCCACCCTACGGTCAAATCACCCCATCTCAGATTCGTCACCTAGCGAAATTGGGTTATGAAATCGTGCAATGGAGCGATTTAAGCTGTGATTACGATCGTGATTTGGTGATTGAGAAAAGCCTTCACGCACTTACAAAAAACATTAAACCAGGTAACATAGTGGTATTCCACGACAGTGAAAAAGCCTTCGAACAAATGAAACAAATTCTCCCTAGTTACCTGTCTGTAGCTCATGCCAAAGGCTATCAATTCAAAACATTATGATAGCGAACCTTCTTCTTAGCGATGTGATGGCAATGCTATTCCCTTGGATCATTGGTGTTTCGGTGGCTTACATTGCGATACAGATTCTACAGAACTTCTTTTTGTTTCGATACAAACATCACCCGGAGCCGGAGCCCGCATCCTGGCCAGAAATCAGCATTTGGGTTGCCGCTCGAGATGAAGAAAACAACATTGGCGCCTGCTTGGCCTCATTGTGTGCCTTAGACTACCCCACAGAATTGGTGCAAATATTGGTTGGAAACGATCAAAGCAGCGATCGAACCAAAGACATCGCCATGGAATGGTCTGCCCAATACCCAAACATACGGGTCATCGACATAATAGACAACGACAGTGGATTGAAGGCAAAAGCGAGGGTCATGGCACAGTTAGACGTTCATGCTACGGGCGAATTTTACTTGATCACAGACGCTGATGTGAGGGTTAAACCATCTTGGGCGAAAGCCATGATACAAAGTATGCCGCCAAATGTGGGCGTGGCCAGCGGAACCACGATGGTATTTGCCAATCCTACAGACAAAGGGTGGGATTACCTCTGGGCGAAGTTGCAGGGTATAGACTGGACGTATTTCATGGGCTTATTGAATGTAATTTCTTATGCGGGGGTGCCTGCAACGGCGGTGGGAAACAACATGATCGTGAGAAAAAAGGCTTACTGGGAAACGGGTGGATATGCGAATATTCGATTCAGCATCACGGAAGACTATAAATTGTATAGTGAAATTTGTGCGAAGGGATACGGCTGGAACAACGTGATGTTTCCCGATGTTTTGGCGCATTCGGTGGAAACCAAAGGTTTTAACGCGCTTTTGCATCAACGTAAACGTTGGTTGAGCGGCGGCAAAGAACTGCCATGGTATTGGTGGTTGCTGTTTGCTGTGTTTTTGTTTTTTTATTATGGCGCACCCATAGTATCAATGACATTGGGCGTTGGCGGACTTTTAAAACAGGACCTCTCCCCCATGCTTGAAAAAATCCAATGGGCATGTGGCCTCATTTGGGGAATAAAATGGATACTGCAAGTGATCCAAATCAACCGCATTTGCAAAAACGTGGGAGAGCCAAAGCCGCGAATTCATTGGCATTTGATTTATGAAATCTACCTCCTCGTTGTAACAATCGGTACCAGCATTTTCTTCGTCATTCCCAAAAAGACGGTTTGGAAAGGACGGAAATACTGATTTATGTCATGTTATTTAAAATAATTCTAAATAACCTTTGCGAGCAGTAAAAATATTGCTAGTTTTGCACTGTTTAGAATTGTTACAAATAACAACATGTCATCTACGAACCGCCCTGTTTTAAATATCACGTCTGCACTTTGTTTGGTCGTTGGTATGATGTTTATGAACATCGTATCAGGTCAAAAAGCAATAGACACCACCCAGCACTTGGAATATCTATCCGAAATTTCTTTGGTGGGATCGGGGCAACAGCGCGATGTTATGATGTTACCCGAGGTGGTTGGAACCAAAATCAATGCGGGCAAGAAAAACAGCCTCATCGTAATGGACCAAGTAAACAATGTGGTGGCCAACAATTCTATGCGTCAGATTTTGGCCAAAGTACCGGGCATACACATTTGGGAAAGCGATGGCTCTGGCATTCAAATTGGCATTGCCAACCGTGGATTGAGTCCCAATAGAAGCTGGGAATTCAATATCCGTCAGAACGGCGCCGACATTTCCGCCGATCCGTTTGGTTACCCCGAAGCATACTACAACCCGCAAATGCAAGCCGTTCAACGCATACAGATCATTCGTGGCGCGGGGGCTTTACAATACGGTCCGCAATTCGGTGGTTTGATCAACTACGTGATGCGTGACGGCAGCAATATCCAAAAAAAGTTTCAGGCCGAAAGCAATCAAACGGTGGGAAGCTTTGGACTACTCAACTCATACATTGGATTCGGTGGCAGCGGTAAAAAAGGACATTATTACGCATTTTACGACAAGCGAAGTGCAGATGGCTATCGTAAAAACAGTGCCTATGAAACCCAAACGATGTATGGCTCTGTCACCTACAAATTGGGTAAAAAAGCGAGCATCTCTGCGGATTATATGAGATATTACATGCTCAGTCAGCAAGCAGGCGGATTAACTCAACAGCAATTCAGCCAAGACCCTACCATGAGTTTGCGCAGCAGGAACTGGTTTTCTACACCATGGCAAACGGCCAATGTCAAGTTCCAATACGACATTAGCAGCAAAAGCAGACTGCAAATCCAAGCATTTGGGATGGACGCCACTCGCCACAGTGTGGGCAATATTGCTAGCATTCTTTCGGCCGACACAATCAACAAATCAACCGGGCAATACAATCAAAGAGATTTATCTACAGACAAATACAAAAACATGGGCCTCGAGGCGAGTTTTCTCACCCACTACTTTGTTTTGGGCAAGAAACAAACCTTGAGTACTGGCTTGCGATATTTCAAAGGTCAAACCCAGCGCTTTCAAAAAGGCGTTGGCAGCACTGGCACGGATGCCAATTTCACCACAAACTTCTTCCCCACTGAATTGACTTTCAACACCATCAATACCGCATGGTTCGCCGAGCAGGTAATTCGATTGTCGCCGAGATTCATTGTGATACCCGGGTTTCGATTCGAAAACATACAATCCGCTGTCTCTGGGCGATTGGGGATCAACTTGATTGGCGAAGACATCAAGGTAACTGCTTCAGCCATTCAAAGAAACTTCTTGTTGGGAGGAATTTCATCAGAGTACCATTTTAAAAATGGATTTGAAGTGTACGCCAATGCCACTCAAAACTACCGTCCCATTTTGTTTAGCGATATGCAAGCCACTCCTGGCAGCGAACAAATCGACCCCAATTTAAAGGATGCCACTGGGTTTAACAACGACCTTGGAATCCGCGGCCGCAAAGGCAATTGGTTGTATTTTGATGCCAGTGTATTTGCACTACAGTATAACAACAGAATTGGTAGAATCACGCGCATCGACGAATTGGGCAAAACCATCACGGTAAAAACCAATGTGGGAAATTCATTGAGTACTGGATTTGAAGCGGTGGTAGACATAGACCCCGTGAAGAAATATTCTAAGAACGCGCGTTGGGGGCTGCCCATTTTTGTGAGTTACTCATTCACGAATGCCAAGTATGGTGATTATTACATCTCCAGCAAGAATTCTGCAGGAAAATATGACAGCTTCAATTTAAAGGGCAATTCGGTAGAAAACGCTCCCCAAAACATTCTTCGAGCGGGCATTGGTTATCAATGGGCATCCCAAAAACATCCCCAGAGAAAATTCATCGTTCAATGTCAATTCAGCCATGTATCGGGTTGTTACTCTGATGCGAACAACACAATGGCGGCTTCTAGCAATGCTGTAACAGGTTTCATCCCAGCTTATTCTGTATGGGATCTAAATAGCAGCTATGTGATCAATAAAAATGTGAGTTTCAAACTCAGCGTCAACAACCTCACCAACGAGAAGTATTTCACGCGCAGGGCGGGTGGTTATCCTGGTCCCGGCTTGATGCCTTCAGACGGAAGAAGCATTTTGGCCAGCATCGGAATCACGCTGTAATGATATTTTTTATAAAAGAAAAGGGCGGCCATGGCCGCCCTTTTCTTTTATATGGTAATTAACGATCCTTCCAATAATCAACCAACTTACCGCTCCACAAATCAGATTTGGTATCGATTTCTGCATTCAAATCTGCCATCATGCTGTAAATGCCAAAATAGGTGCGATTCACATACAAAGCGTGCTTACTTCCGCGGGGTTGTGTGGGTTTCTTCACCTCCGGAATTTGATAAATCTCCTCTCCCTTGGCATAAATCTCATCGATGAATTCATTGGTAAAATGAAACCTTTCAGATTCAAAAGGCCTGCTCAACAGAGAGGTCATCTCCAAAAACGCTTTCTGCAACTCCGCTTTTACTTCGGATGAATCTGCCGGAAACAATATTTCGATGTGATTCAACAGTTGATCCACCACGGGTTGATTGTTTCTAATTTCTGGCACCAACAGCGGGAAATAGTGATAATAAAAATCCTCTGGCACCACTTTTACACAACCAAAATCGATCACGCCCACCCTGCCATCGGGCTGAAACAAAAAGTTCCCCGGATGCGGATCGGCATGGATCGCCAACTGAGTGTGCAACTGGAAATTATAAAAATCCCACAATGCCTGGGCCACTCGGTTTTTGACTTCTTGGGTGGGATTCTTTTGTAAAAACTCTTTCAAATGTTCCCCTTCGAGCCAATCCATCACCAAAACTTTGGAACTACTAAATTCTGGGTAGTACTTAGGGAAAAAGATATCGGGAATCGCCGAACAGGCCAACGAAATTTCTTGTGAACGCTCGAGTTCGAGGGTGTAATTGGTTTCTTCCAACAGTTTCTCTTCCACCTCTTGGAAATACTTCTGCATCTCTTTTTCCGGCAATCCAAACATGGCATTGGCCACGGGCTTTACCATCTTCAAATCGCTCTGTATGCTATTTCCGATACCTGGGTATTGAATTTTCACTGCCAAAATCTTCCCATCCTTCTCCGCTTTGTGCACTTGACCGATACTCGCAGCCGCCGTACAATTTGTCTCGAAACGATCAAAAACGGTCATGGGCGATTTCCCCACAGACTTTTCAAAGGTTCTCACAACCAGCGGGCCCGACATCGGTGGTGCCGAATATTGCGATAGCGCGAATTTATCGGTGTAAGCCCTGGGCAATAAGTTTTTGTCCATGCTCAACATCTGCGCCACTTTAAGTGCACTGCCTTTGAGCTGACTCAATGATTGATAAATATCGGTTGCATTGTTTTCGTGCAGTTCTTCTTTGGTGTGTTCCGAATTGATGGTTTTTTTGGCGTAATACTTCAAATAATTGCCACCAATCTTGGCCCCAGCCCCCATCAATTTCATGGCCCTCTCCACTTTGGAAGTGGGGATTTTGTCTTGGGTATCTATCATTTTTGAAAGCCTTGAATCAAGAACTTACCAAAATCGAACAATTTATCTACTGCATTACGTCCCACAAAATCCATAGTCAGTTGTACCGATTTCTCGATGCAAGCATCTGTGCGCTCAAAATCGGCAGAATCATCTTTGAGCCAAAAGTGCATAACAAATGCCAAGTTCATTCCTAAAGCCTCTACATTTAATTTAGAAATCACCTTCCGATCGGGTATTTCACCTGAAACACTCGCCGCGTTCAACATAGGACTCACAGTGGCTTGAAATGCACTGCGTAGGCCCATCAAACCTTTAATTTGATCGGTTGGGTTTTTCCAATCTTGGAATTTCCACAACAAATAACTGCGGATCTCCCTCAAGCTCTCCACAAAAGCAAAATGCATGGTGAGCATTTTTTCGGTGATGGTAAATGAACCAAATTGTTCATCTTGCGCAAACCTCGCGGCAACATCCTCCCAACGATTCACCAAAACAGATTCTTCCACCTTCTCCAAACTCGAAAAGTGATTGTAAAATTCTGTTTCCGTCATCTCCAATGACTCGCACAAAAGAAACACATTTGCTGGCGCATGCCCATGTTTTAGGCAGTACTTCACGTATTCAGAAACGATTTGGTTTTTCATATTCAGTGTCTGTATAAGAAACACTACAGATGCGGGAAAGTTTTAATATTTATTTGATTGGTTCTGTGTTATTTTGCATTTACATGACAACGCTTCAAGACGATTACAACACACAAAGAACCCATCTCGGCATTTCCGAATATGGGCGTCATGTTCAAGAGTACATCGAACACATCAAAACCATAGCCAGCAAGGAAGAACGCACATCTTGGGTGCACAATTTGGCGGGCATTATGGCCACTTTAAACCCCGACATCAAACTTCAAGTAAACTACAAAGAAATTTTGTGGGGGCACATTTTTCAGATGGCAGATTACGAGTTGGATGTGGATTGTCCATACGAAATCGTTCAAGACAAAAAAGAATTCAAGCGTCCAGAGCATTTGGGCTATAATGTGAGTGGTATTCGTTTCCGATTTTACGGCAGAAATCTTCAGATGATGATTGATCGCGCAGCCGAAATGGAAGATGGCGAACTCAAGCAAGACGTGGTGAATATGATTGCGTCTTTCATGTACAATTCATGCAAAGCTTGGAACAACGAAAATTTGAGCAACGAGGTGATCGCCGAACATCTGAAAACCCTATCAAAAGGACAATTGAATATCGATGGATCCGAATTGGTTGTGAGTGCAGACACCACAGTGAGCGTGAGAAGGCCCATGCAGAAGGCCAACAACATTGGCCGGAACAATAACAACAACAATAAAAACAAAAATAACAACAACAAAAACCGCGGTAAAAACTACCGCAGATTTTAAACGATATGGCAGTATTTGAAATTGAAGGCGGACACAAACTGAAGGGTGAAATCATCCCACAGGGCGCAAAAAACGAGGCACTACAGGTCATTTGCGCGGTCTTGTTAACTGCCGAACCGGTAACAATCAACAACATCCCTGAAATCAGGGACGTATTGAAATTGATTGAATTACTACAAAGTTTGGGCGTTACTGTAACCCGCAATGAGCGTGGTTCATTTACGTTCGTCTCAAATAACATCGACTTGGAATTTTTGAACAGTCCAGAATTCAAAAAACAAGGTGCTGCACTCCGCGGATCCATCATGATCGTAGGCCCCTTATTGGCCCGATTTGGTCGCGGCTACATCCCTTCCCCGGGGGGTGATAAAATTGGCAGACGCAGGCTCGATACCCACTTCGAAGGTTTTATCAATTTGGGGGCAAAATTCGAATTTCAGGCCGAAAACAACTTCTATAAAGTATCAGCCGACCGTTTAAAAGGTTGCTACATGCTGCTCGATGAGGCTTCTGTAACAGGCACTGCAAACATTCTGATGGCAGCGGTCTTGGCTGAAGGCACTACCACCATTTACAATGCCGCTTGCGAACCCTACCTCCAACAATTGTGTTTGATGCTCAACAGCATGGGCGCAAAAATCACTGGCATTGGTTCAAACCAACTCACCATTGAAGGCGTAACATCACTCAACGGGTGTGAGCATCGCTGCTTGCCCGACATGATTGAAATTGGTAGTTTCATTGGTATGGCGGCCATCACACAAAGTGAAATCACCCTCAAAAATTGTAGAATCGACATGCTTGGAATCATTCCCAAGATGTTTCAACGTTTGGGTGTGAAATTGGAAATACATGGCGATGATATCTTCATCCCTGCCATGGACCACTACGAGATAGACACTTTCATCGATGGCTCAATTCTCACGGTATCTGACCAAGTATGGCCAGGATTTACGCCCGATTTGATTTCCATTGCCTTGGTAACTGCAACCCAAGCCCGAGGCACCGTGTTGATCCATCAAAAAATGTTTGAAAGCCGTTTGTTCTTTGTTGACAATCTGATCGACATGGGCGCACAAATCATTCTTTGCGATCCACATCGTTGCACCGTCATCGGTTTAGATCGCAGAACGCAACTCAAAGGCATCACAATGAGTTCACCAGACATCCGTGCGGGTGTGGCTCTGTTGATCGCCGCGATGAGCGCCAAAGGCAAAAGCACCATCAAGAACATCGAACAAATCGATCGTGGTTACGAGCGAATTGAAGAACGTTTGAACGCTTTGGGTGCAAAAATCACGCGCATCAACGACTAAGCGATTTTTATTTTTTGACTTTTCCGATTGAGCTGCTCAAGCCAAAGTATACATTCATGCCTTTGATTTGATTCACAATCAGGTTGCTCAACAAATTATCAGAACCCACAAACAATGGGCCCACTCTCACGCAGGCACCGATGTTTCCTTTTCGATAATCTTGGGTGAGTCCCACGGGCATCGACACTTCCAACCATTTACTTTCAAACCTGGGCACCACCACGATGGACGATGGTTGCCTAAAACCTGCAATTTTTGCCGATACCAACGATTGCTGCCATTGAAACGCTGCGTAAAAACCCGCCTTCAACCGCATATCGCCTTGTAATTGTATTTGGGTTGGCAATACCACTTTTTGCGATACTACAGTGGCTGAATAGTTCAAATTGCCCTTGGCGAAGGTCTCCAGATACTGAAATCCCTCGGCGCTGCCTTTCGCAAAAGCACCAAAGAACGCACTATCCGTTTTAAGCGTTACCGGCGTTGAATTGCTAATTGAAAAGGAATTTACATTGTTTCCGTACGATACTTGTCCCCAGTCTAATACAGATGCTGCCAATCTCCATTTGTAATTCCTTGCTTTGGGATCGCCCAACCATCTTTCTTTTATTTGAGCCGATGCACTACCCTTTCCACCTTCTACCGACACCCCAAAATCAAAACCAACACCATTGCCCAAAATGTTTCTGAACGATGGCAATCCCCCTACGATGATTCCACTCAACATACGTTGTAGCACTTGAGATTCGGAATAGGCAATTTGGGCATTGCTTTGAATGATTGAAACAGAATCTCTGCCATAAGTTTTGAGTTGAATCCCATCAGAAATCAACGACACATGCCCCAAGCCCATCAAATATTTGGCTGTGGCACCTACAGAAATCTTCAATTTTTTCGCGTCCACAATGGCAAAGGCCAAGGATGCACCTATTTCCTGATAGGCATTGGCTTGAAAATTGATTGGATATGGCGATAATTGATTCAATCCAAATTTGGATCCCCCTTGGGCGCTATCGAACAATACCTTGGCGTAAGACAGTGTTCCGTTCGATATGTTTTTGAGCATCAAACTGGATCTTGTTCTGCTGTGAGAAGCCCACACAAACCTTTTACCCAAACGATTTGCATACGATGGCCCGCGCCATTCTAGACCAACAGTGGCCCAACCATCATTCCCAACATCTCTGGTTTTCAAATATTCTGAACGCCATTGAACCTGCCCTTTGCTGTTTTGATATTCGGCGGCAACATTGCCTGTAATGGCTTGCCACAAGGTAAATGGCGCGGTTAAAGAAAACATATTATTACTTACCTCAAACCCTATGGTTGATACGTTGGCATGGCGTTTATAGGCCATGGATGTCAAAAGGGCTGGATTGCTATACACGGTGTGAACGCCAGCAAAATTGCTATTTTGAATACCGTGAAATGTTTGGGCTTGGGCATTTCCCCCAAAGAAAACTACCCCAATTGCCAGTGCAAATTTTACGTTCATGTGGTGTGTACAGCAAATGTCGTACTAAATCTTAACGCAAAAAAAAGAGCCGGGCAAGCCCGGCTCTTTTTTTTGTATAATTCGAAAGAATTAGTTCACAGTTAACTTGCTACTCATGCGGCCCAAGTTGCTTTCTACTGTTACCATGTAGATACCCTTAGACAAACCTGCAGTGCTTACAGAAACTGAATTCTGACCAGCAATGCAATTGACAGATGCAGAAGTGCTAACAACACGACCGTTCAAATCAGTTACAACCGCCTTAACAGCAGATGGTGCAGTAAGATCAAACACTACATCAGCAGCGCTGTTTGAAGCCACAGGGTTAGGATAAACCTGAACACCAGACAAACCGGCTACGATGTTTTTGTTAGACAAGTTCGGTGTAGTGATGTGCAAGAAGCTTGGGAAGAAAATGGTATTTCCGAAAACTGTACCAGGCAAGTAAGACTTCAAGAAACCGAACAAAGTTTGTCCGTAACGAACTTGGAAGTTGGTTACAAACATGTTGTTGATTTTGTTCTTAGATGTGATTGATTGATCATGGCCATCCAAAGAACCCAAACGAACACCATACATATTGTATTTCTTGGTCCAAGTAGAACCATTGTATGCCAAACCAGTATCACCCAAAGCCGCTTTAATCATTGGCTTATACATCACACTGAAAGCAAACAAATTGGTAGTTCCATCAGCACCATTGGTTGACTTAGTTTTCAAATCTACGGGGATTTGAATACCTCTACCGATGAAAGACTTAGGCGTTCCATTTTCCAAAATCAAACTATCTGCAAAAGCTTTGGTCAACAACAATGTATCTGTTTTGATAGCAGCACTGTTTATCAAAGATTTGTAAGACAATTTGTCTACTGCGGGCGTAGCATAACTATATGCAACACCAGGATTGCTTTGCAAGGTATAACCACCTACTTTAATACCTGTAATATCGAAGTACTGGATGTAAACGGTATCAACCACGTCAACCATTGTACCAGCCACATTCACTTGGTCAACCAAACGAATGTAAAACTGAGTGAAAGCCAATGAATCCACGGTGTAAGGATTGAAGCGAGTTAACACTTCGTTCTTGCCCAAGAAAGCTGAATCTTTTGGATCGAAAGATGTTCCCAAAATATGAAAACCCACTTTTGATTTGGTTCCATCCGCATAAACCATACACAAGTTGGTATCAGGCTGTATGAAACTCACAAATCCACTCAAAGTTTGTCCCAACAACTCATTTTCCTCATAAGCTCCGGTAAAATTGTACCATGCGCTGTAGCTTTCTGCACGACGGCTGGGCGTCAAGGTCTTGTCTTTCAACACATACGTAGTAGATGATTTACGAATGTTCTTTTGCTCTTTTGGCACATCAAAAGAAGGTGCTTGAGCCATAGCGCCTGCGGTCAATCCCAACAAAGCCACCAAAGAAAGTAATGATTTTTTCATTTTATATAGTCTTTATGCAAATATAACAAAATTCAACCAATCTCTCAATGCCATTTCATATTGACGAAAAAATGGCAAATAACCATATCCCCTTATAAATCACCGAGCAGCGGACGCAGCACAATCTCTTCCATTACGGTTCGATCATTGATCTCAAAGGCTGTAAATATGGTTTCCGCCACGTCATCAGCACGCATAAATCGAGATTCAGGCAAATCCACACCCGCCCAACTATCGGTCAATGTAGCACCCGGAAGCACGGAACTCACCCGAATGCCATGGGGCATAC
>Ga0315908_10001939_pt1 | contig 15367 bp, 10 predicted proteins | sample LakEriMetagenome_12_FD_203520 | JGI IMG/M metagenome (GOLD analysis project Ga0315908, IMG submission 203520) | Freshwater fungal communities from buoy surface, Lake Erie, Ohio, United States - Buoy 4 MA124 | ecosystem: Environmental > Aquatic > Freshwater > Lake > Lake biofilm | place: USA... | reverse complement strand
GCGGCGAGATATTGATTTCTCGCGAACAAGGTATTATCACATGCGATTTCAGAGACGTTACCGGGAACAAAACCGGTTACATAGGTATTGGTATAAGTATCGAAGGCAATCATTTCAACCACATTGCTATCGTTGATACCCACCAAAAGAAAGGTACCGGTGTTTTGATCGAATAATGAGGAACCACCAACGAAGTAAGGAAACTCACTCAACTCGCCGAGTGAAATTACATCACCTGTGTTGATGTCAATCTCGACAATGCTTCTCGCATTTGTACCTGTGTTTTGATCATAAGAATCGCTCGTTGCGAATAGCTTCTCATTAACATTATCAAAATTAAGACTTGTGATATTGCTGTTTATAGCAGGGGGATTGATTATAGTTCGTGTGAAAGAAAAAACATCGCCTCTAACCGGAACAGCATAGAGAGCCAAAGCCGGATCACTTGTATAACCCACATAGTAAAGAATTCCATTATTGGAATCAAAACCTATGGCATCCGCCACAATGCCGATAACTCCCTCTTCGTAGATAGTTCCGATCAAAGAATCGTGATTCGACTCAAAGTCATATTCGTAAATATTGATGTATTCCTCCGTTTCCATGCGGAGGTTATACATTTTGCTCGTACTCATATCAAACTCTGCAACGTTCGTATTAATCGACCCCATGAGCAGGTTGCTTTCTCCGGATTCAGAATTGAATGAAAACAGGCCGGTAGTTTGACCCGAAACACCGGCTATATAGTAGTTGCCGTTGAAAGGATCAAACGCAGATGACGCGAATAGATAGGCGTCCAGAATGGTTGGCGTGGCTGTTACTGTTGAAGAATCGAATGCAAACCACTGAAGTATATCGATTTGGCTAGTGCCCGCGTTGCCGGCTGCACCAATGAGTTTAATCTGTGCTTGCGAACTAGCGACCGCCGTTAAACCAATGAAGATGATGTAAAGTAGTTGTCTCATGAATTTGCATTTCTGCACTAAACAATCGAATATTTCTTTTGTTCCATTTCCTGCCGTTGACGATTCTGTATCACTGTTGTAAACGGCATGCTGATTTGATGAGGCGCAGTGCAACACTGTCCAATTTGAATAATCCCCAAAACCAATGAAACCGTATTATAAACGCTTCCGAACGCTAAGATTGCATTGATCAATACGCCCTAGCAAACAACACACGCTGCTTGGAAGGCTTACCTGTGACCATGCATGCACCTTCCTCCTCGCCCATGCCAAATGGAATGCAGCGAATGGTGGCCTTGGTATCGTCCTTCACGCGTTCTTCGGTTTCCTTGGTTCCATCCCAATGCGCGAGGAAGAACCCTCCCTTGTCGTCGAGCAACTTCTTAAACTCTTCGTATGAATCCACGCGGGTGATATGTTCTTCGCGGTATCCCATGGCCTGTGCAAACAGGTTATCTTGAATGTCGATCATGAGTTGTTGAATGCGATCGGCTATTCCTTCGAACGGAACCGTTTCCTTGGTGCCATTATCACGACGGGCAATTTCCACGGTGCCATTCTCAAGATCCTTTGGTCCCATGGCCAAACGCACAGGCACACCTTTCAATTCGTATTCGGCAAACTTCCAGCCGCTGCGCTTGGTATCATCATCATCAAACTTCACGCTGATGCCGCGGCTCTTGAGCTCTTGCATGAGCGGTGTTACCTTTTCCCCAATGGTGGCCAGTTGCTCTTCGCCTTTGTAAATCGGAACGATAACGACTTGTATCGGCGCAAGCATTGGAGGCAAGCGCAAACCTTGGTCGTCGCTGTGCGCCATGACCAAGGCACCCATCAAGCGGGTTGAAACACCCCAAGAGGTAGCCCATACGTAGTCGAGCACGCCTTCCTTCGAGGTGAACTTCACATCGAATGCTTTTGCGAAATTCTGTCCAAGGAAGTGGGAGGTTCCTGCTTGAAGTGCCTTACCATCTTGCATCAGTGCTTCTATACACATCGTATCGAGCGCACCGGCAAAGCGCTCGCTTTCGGTTTTACTTCCCTTTATTACAGGCATGGCCATCCACTTCTCTGCAAACTCAGCGTATACGTCCAACATCTTTTTCGTTTCACCAATTGCTTCTTGCGCTGTAGCGTGTGCGGTATGTCCTTCCTGCCAAAGAAACTCTGCTGTGCGCAAGAACAGACGTGTGCGCATTTCCCAGCGCACTACGTTGGCCCATTGATTCACCAGGATAGGCAAATCGCGGTAGCTCTGTATCCAGCCTTTATATGTATTCCAAATAATGGCCTCGCTCGTAGGACGAACGATAAGTTCCTCCTCGAGCTTCGAGTCGGGATCGACCATCAGTTTACCCTTCTCGTTGGGGTCAACCTTTAAGCGGTAGTGAGTCACCACAGCGCATTCCTTCGCAAACCCTTCGGCGTGTCCTTCTTCTTTTTCCAAAAAGCTCTTCGGAACGAACAACGGGAAGTATGCATTCACGTGGCCGGTATCCTTGAACATCTTGTCGAGTGCATCACGCATCTTTTCCCAAATGGCAAAACCGTATGGCTTGATGACCATGCAACCACGCACAGCACTATGCTCTGCAAGATCAGCATTAATAACGAGTTCATTGTACCACTTCGAATAATCGGTTGCACGCGGCGTTAACTTGTCGGCCATAGGTTTTGTTTGTTAAAAATTGAGTTCGCGAATTTAATACAGGCGAAGCCTTTCGCCTAGCCGCAAGGAAAGAAGCGTGATGACACTTGTTAGTCCACTGCGAATTATGACAAGCCAATGAATCTTTGCACTATGTTTGATGTCAAGTGGAAAAATCTATTGTCATGAAAACACGCCTGCTCTTTCTAATGATGCTGATAGCATCCTTGTATTCATGCACCCGCAGCCGCTATGCAACAACCGGAGCTTATGAAAGCGATGATGCTTATTACACTTCGAGCGATACCTACATTGCAGACTTCGCATTGGTAGACAACGAAGCGCAGATGACTCAACCCGGCGACAGCGCATCAACCTCCTCTTCGACCGACGATTACTACGATCCTAATTATTCAGCGCCTCCTGTTTACATTCCGCATTCAACTGCTAACACATGGAATGCAGATCCTTGGAATTCGGGATATAACACCTGTGGTAACGGCTTCAATTCGGGTTTTGGGAACTACAACTATGGTAGTCACTGGAACTGCTCGCCATACATGATGCCGAGCATCGGCTGGAACCCATATTCGGGGTACTACAGCAATTTCACATTCATGTACGGTACCAGCCCTTATTGGAATCCTTACGGATATTCCCCTTACGGATATAACCCTTACAGCTCGTGGTATACACCCTACTATTCTCCCGGTTATTATTCCGGCTGGGCTTACAATCCATGGTATTCTCCTTACAACTACAATAGCAACAACACCGGTGCAATCGATAACACATCGGGCGGCGGAATTGTCTACGGACCTCGCAACCCAATCAGCACCATCAGTGCTACCAACAGTTCCTATAGCAGCGGGTTATTTTACAATGGTACCAAGCGCGATTTGCATTCCTATGTAAATGCCATAGAAACGAATCCAAAACCGGTTCAAACAGAGGGTGCCTTTATTGAAAGACCCTCTTCTTCAAAGCCGGGCCAAGCCGATGAAGCGCGCCCGATCAGCAAGCCACTCACCCAACGCCCCGCCTACAGTCCATCGGTTCCTAATCGTGACAGGGAAATCGTAAAGCCAGGTCTCACCAAACCAAGAGAAGTGGCACCGCAGCGCGATCGCAGTCCGTCTAAACCTCAGGTTGGAAGAGATCAAAGCCAGCCGACATCAGTCCCATCACGCGAAAGAAAACCGGCCCTGCAATCAGAACCCACTTCGCGTCCGCGCTCAGAAAGTCCCATACGCGACACACCGCGCACTTCGCCTCGCACAGAAAGTACTCCATCCCGCAACACGACTCCTGCTTCTTCTCCATCGCGAAACGGCGGATCAACAAGCAGTCCTCGCCGCAAATAACTTGCACTATGAAGGCAATCTTCTTTTCAAGCCTACTTTTAGGATTGAGTTATTTCACCTCGATTGCACAAGGAGAAGTAGAAGCACTTCGCTATTCTTCGGGCGAGGCAGGCTGGAGCGCTCGCAGTCTAGGCATGGCAGGAGCCTACAGCAGTGTTGGCGCCGATATTAGCAGCTTCTTCACTAATCCGGCCGGACTCGCCATGTACAAGCGTAGTAGCTTGGAACTCGCATTTTCACACGACAATCACAGCACGGAAACAGCGTACCACGAAGGCAACCACAAAGATTTACGATCCCGTCTATCGATTGGCAATGCAGCTTTCGTTACTTCACGCAAACCGCGTGCAACGCGTATTCTACAAGTCACATATGGATTGGCTTATTCGAAAACGAACAACTACTATCAGAATTTCACTATAGAAGGAAAAGCCGGTTCGTCACTCATGCAGCAATTCGCTTGGCAAGCGCAAGGCATACAACAAGACCAACTCTATAATTCATTGCCGTTCAGTGCGGGCATCGCATGGGAGATCTATGGTATTGACCCCAATCCCAATGATTTGTCGGGCACCAGCTACATTGCTGCAACGGAAGGAGAATGTACCCAACGCAAGCGAGTTGAACGCGAGGGGCGTCAAAACGAAACTACGTTGGGTCTTGCCATGCAATATGGGGAGAACCTTTACTTCGGTGCATCGGCGGGCATTACAGGCATATACTTCAGCGAACTTAGCAACTACACGGAAAACTATCCGGATGAGAACAGAGTTCGCTCATTGGCTTATGACGAAGACTTAAGTACTTTCGGAACGGGCTTTGTGGCCCGTTTAGGTGCCATCTACCGTGTGCACGACCGAGTTAAAATATCAGCGGCCTACCAAACGAAAACAGTTACCTACCTTCAGGACTACTACTCCACATCCGGTTCATCATCGGTTGATACCCTTAGTTATTATTCCAGTTCACCGGAACTTATTGCTGAATATGTCATGCGCAGTCCATCGCAATGGACCCTTGGCGCGTCGGCCATCATCGGAAAGTTAGGAATGGTGAGCCTAGACTGGGCTCAAAGCGACTTTCGTCAAATCAGCATGGGTGGTACGGATGAAAACACCTACGACTACAATGCCGAGAACACGCTTTTCGACAGCCTGTTTCGCCGCGCCAATCAGCTAAGAGTCGGACTTGAGGCTCGCATTCATAGCACCTATTATGCTCGCGCGGGCTATACCATTCAACAAAGTCCCTTGAGCGATGCGTCCAAAAGCATCAACGACCCCATCATGGGGTGGACAGCCGGTATGGGTTACCGCGACGATCATCTGTTTGCAGACATGGCCATTTCAAGCAGACTAGTCAAAAACAGCTACTACCTGTATGACCCGGCATTGGTAAGTGAGGCGGTTGTGAGCGACCGAGTGGTGCGCGTTCTATTATCCGTTGGCGTTCGCTTCTGAGTGTGCCTCACCCAAATAACGTCGAACCGCGTAATGCCCCAGGTATATCATAGGTGTGAGTAAAATTGCGATGATTAATTTCAAAAAGTAATTCGTCGGTGCAATTTCCCAGAATGCTGAAACCGGCAGTGTGCCGGGCAAAATAAACCCAATGTAGATAACGATATAAGAATCGATTAATTGGGAAACAACCGTACTTCCGGTACTTCGAAGCCATATGTGTTTGTTGCCCGTCTTCTGTTTTATCCAGGCAAACAAGGTTGCATCTAATAATTGAGAAAACATAAAAGCACACACACTTCCTACAATGACCCATTGGCTTTGACCAAATACCTTAGTAAACTCGAAATCATTGGCCGTGTTAGGTGAAATCGCAGTATTAGCAGGGATAGCCAACGCCACGGTCACCATGATAAAACAATAGCTGATAAGCGCGGCTGTTATCCAGGAAAGCCTGCGGATGGCCTTTTTGCCGTAGAATTCATTGATGAGGTCGGTGCATATAAAAACAAGTGGCCAAGGCAATACGCCCACAACGGTAACGAATGGACCTAGTTCTGTTCCGAAAAAAGAAAACGTGATGGGCACATCAATCAACTTGTTGCTGATCAATTCTGCCGTCACTGCATTGGTGATGAAGAAACCGGCGAGAAAGACGAACAGCCATTCTCGACGGCTGCTTGAAGGGACGTGGGATGTAGCGCTCATGGTATGTAAACCTTAAAAGTATACAGTATGTTCATTTGCATGGAGCCTATGTGTATATGGTAAATCCCCTTTGCCCAAGATCCTGTATCAATCGTAAACTGGTACTCGCAGTCAGCTGTATAAACAGTGCGTCCTGAATTATCGGTAATTGACACTGTGCCTAAGGCATCCAATCCATATCCGTGAAGGGTACCGGAGGAAGTGAATATTTTAATCCCATCGGAAATAACCTCCTCGTGCAACAGAGGAGAATTCGGCACAGCCCAGGTATATTGTCCACTGATTAAATTTCCAATCTTAATGCGCCCTTGCCAGTTATCGATGCCGGGGGTGGTTATCAACTCGTAATCGGCAACTAAACTCCACGGCTGAGTCGGATCTGCGCGATGCAGCAGTACGATGCTGTCTTCGTTGTAGCCGAATGTTTCCAGATACTCAAAAAACAATGGGTCAAAAAAGCGAGACTGCGTTGAATCACCATAATAACGTATGGTTGCATTCAAGGTGCCTGTATCACCACTTCGGAAAACATTCCACCAGCGGTCAGGTGAAATATAATAATCACCCTGCACCAAGGATTCATCGGCCTGAGCCCAGTGATTTTCGACATGCACAAAAACGGTATCACCTTCGGGCAAGTCTGACACTACAATATCCATCTCTGCATAATCACAATCATTGGGGCCGCCATTATCAATGACTCGCTCTTCGGCCAACACGGCAAGAGCAAGCTTGTCAGCGCGATCGATGCATGCATACACAGGCTCGAAGCCGGCGGGTAATTGTACCGTTCCAAAGCTGCTCGCTCCGTTTGCCATTACTTGTGCCGATACTTGATTCAACTCGGCATCGAAAAACGTTACATCGAGTGGCACTTCTTGCATCAACAAGCCATTGTAGTGGCTAAACTGCTTTACATGAACATCCCACAAGTCGGCACCCGCATTCGAAAATGAATGAACACGAAACTCCGGAAAACCGGGTGCAAACACCCACTGATCAAAGAAATAAGTCAGGTTTGCTTCTGTATAATTCTGAAAAAAGTCGCGCAAATCGGCACTGCTCGCATGTTGGAAGGCGCGTTGATCCATCCATGCCCGACAAGCCTCGAAGAAATCATCGTCGCTCATGTAGCTTCGCAGGGTGCGCGCAATATCAGCACCTTTGTTATATACGTGATCGCCGTAGGTAATATCGGAAGGCACGCCCGACACGGGGTAACGCCCACCATCATTGCGGTGAGCATAGAGCAAGACATCTTTGTGGTTATCGCGAACGGCTTCGGTATATGCATCTTGGCCATAGAGAGATTCGGTAAAGACCATTTCGCAAAAGCTTGCCCAGCCCTCGTTGAGCCACATATCACCCGCTGTTTCGCACGTCACCAAATCGCCCCACCAGTGATGGGATAACTCGTGGGCCATGAGTGTTTCGTAGGCTGTTGTGCCATCGAGAGTAGAACGCGGATAAGCAATGTTGGTAGCATGTTCCATCGCCCCGGCATTAAAGGGCACTGCACTGAATCCCACCTTCGACCATCGATAAGGCCCAAATCGGTTTTCGAAAGAGGCCATCGCTTCGTCGAGATGCGTGAAACTGTTCTTCATATTTGTTGTATCTGAAGGCGCAGCAATGAGCCACATGGGTATTTCATTCCCCTCCACACTTGTATAGCTCAACTCGGCGTGCGCATAGGAGGCGACTGCCATTCCCGCCAGATAAGTCGGTATGGTTTGGTCTAATCGCCAATGGGTAAGAATGGAATCCTGACCAATCACCTCCACTCCTTCACGCACACCGCTGCAATAGGCCTCCTTTATCTCGGTGGTGAGAACATGAAACGAATAGGTGCTTCTTTCAACGAAATTATCGAAACATGGAAACCACACACGGCCGAAGTTGTGAGGCACAGCGTCGAAAGCTACTCCTAAGTTATAGGCATATCCGGAAGCGAAATAAAATCCTCCCCAGGTAGCGTCTTGGACGGGCTGACCGTGATAAGCGACCCATACCTGAAGTGAATCCCCTTGCATGAGCGATTCTTGAGGTTGTATCCAAAGTGATTCGCCGCCTTGAGCAAATTCCAAAGCACCATTGATTCCATAAACACTATCGACTTGCAAAGCCTTTAAGTCGAAATGAATCGATTCGACATTATCCATAAGGCTCACCAACTCTACTCGACATATTGCTGAAACTTGAGCCGATGCCATTGCTCGCATATCAATCGAAATATCATAATGCTGAACATCGAGCGTATCGCTGCGCATGTTGGCCGGATCGGTAGCCCCCCCGCCGCCGCGCAATGGAATGTGTCGCTTGGACGATTGGCAGTTGGGGTGTTGTGCATGCAAAGCCGAAACACTCAGCAACAAAAAGAATACAAGGTGGCGCATGGCCCAAATGTAAGGTCACCCAACTTTTCATCGGTAGGGTATGCAACGTTTAAGATGTATTTGGAGTCACTATAACTAGACCACTAGGCCGATGTATGAAACCGAGCAGCGAGCTATTTGACCTTATTCGTACTCTAACGAAAAGTGAAAAGCGTTTTTTCAAATTACAGAGCTCCCTGCAAAGTGGAGATAAAAACTACGTAAGGCTCTTCGACCTGATAGAAAAAATGGATGCCTATGACGAAGACCTCGTCAAGAAAACCTTTAAGGGAGAAAAGTTTATCAAGCATCTGCCCTCTGAAAAGAACCACCTCTACAAGCTCATTCTCAAGTCGCTCCGAAGCTATTATAGCGAGACATCGATAGCCAGTTCACTGAAGCAAGAAATCAAGAACATAGAAATTCTTTACAACAAAGGACTCTTCGACGAGTGCACCAAGTTTATTGAAAGATCGAAGAAAACGGCTATTCGGTATGAGAAGTTCTATTACCTATTCGAATTGATTTCTTGGGAAAAGACCTTGTTGGAAGAAGCATTTGAAAACGGACGATTCGTTGACCTGGATGGTCTGATTCGCGAGGAACAAGAAGTGCTGGATAAATTGCAAAACCTTACAGCCTATCATGTTCTCTATTCCAAGATAAACTATGTTTTTCGCAGCGGAGGTTACAGCCGAACGGATGAAAACACACAGATCATCAACGAGATTGTCGATCATCCGCTCATTAAGGGCAAGAACACGGCCCTTTCGAACCGGGCAGCCACCATTTGTTACTACACTCAGGCATTTTGCAATGTTGCCAAGGGCAATACAGAGGTAGCTCTGGAGAAATACCGAAAAGTGAAGCAGATTCTCGATGACCACACCGATTTGCGCACCGATTTAGCAAAGCGATACATACGAACGCTTTCGCAAATCATACAGTGCCTGCTGGAATCGAAGCAATTCGAAGAAGCTGAAAACCATATCAACCAACTCCGCCAGCTTTCAGATACGGAAGGTTTCGATACACCGGATGCTGCCGCTCGAATTCAGACTGAACTAATTCTCAGTAATCTCAAAAAGCACATCCATACAGCCCGTTTTAGTGAAGGAGTTTCGGCCATGACATCGGATATGGAGGCTATAAAAGCTCAAGAGCCCACTCTACATAAAGAGATTGTGCTTCGCATGTATTATTACATGGCCTACCTGAATTTCGGTGCGGGCCAACATAGTAAGGCATTGCACTGGCTCAATCGCGTCATCAATGACAATGAAAATGACCTTCGCCAAGATCTCTACGGATATGCTCGCCTCTTCAACATCGTTGTGCATTACGAATTGGGAAACATAGAGTTGTTGGAATACACCATCAAGTCAACAGCCCGATATCTGCAGAAGCGCAATCGTGACTTTGAAATCGAAAAGCTGATTTTGGATCAATTCAAAAAGCTTATTCGACTTCGCACCACAGCATCCAAAAAGGAACAATTCATCGATTTTCAGGATAAATTATCGGCACTGGCCAAGCAAGAAGAAGGTAAAGCGTTGCTTCGTTATTTCGATTTTACCACATGGATAAGAAGTAAACTGGAGCAACACTCATTTGAGGAAATTCTGGCTTATCCGTAATAAAAAAAGCCCCGCAATGCGAGGCTTTTCAATCAAATCTTCTTTAATATTATTTCAAGGCCTTCGCCAATTCTTCGTCCATACGCGCTTGTTCTTCCAAAGCCAATTCAGCATCGACCAGAATACGTCCGCTATGCTCGTCCACCATCACGCGCTTGCGGCTAGCCACATCCAGCTGTTTCTGTGGAGGCAATTGAATGAATGAACCGGCAGAAGCCTCACGCTCAATAGGCACTACCGCCATACCGTTGGGAGCTCCCGAGCGAATTCGCTCATAAGCATTCAGCAAACGTTCTTCAATGAGCTTTTTAGCTTCATCGCTTTTCTTGCGCAGAATCTTTTCTTCCTTCTCGGTAGAGGCAACGATATCATCAAGCTCTGAGCGCTTCAGTTTCAAGTCGTTTTTGCGTTCCTGCAGTTTGGTTTCTGTGGTACCCAACAACTCCTCTTTGGTGCGCAAGGTCATTTCAAATTCTTTAATGCGCTTGTTGTGCAACTGAATTTCCAATTCCTGGAATTCAATTTCCTTGTTTAATGAATCGTACTCACGGTTGTTCTTGACATTATTGAGCTGTTCCTTGTACTTATTGATGAGCGCTTCAGAGTTTTTGATTCCGTTTTTCTTGCCGCTAATTTCCTCATTGAAGTTCTTCACGTCCTCTGTCAAGTTACCCAAACGAGCTTCCAATCCCGCTACATCGTCCTCCAGATCCTCAACTTCCAACGGCAATTCTCCGCGCATTGCGTGGATTTTGTCGATGCGTGAGTCGATCAATTGGATGGCATACAACGCGCGCAACTTTGCTTCAACGCTGATACCTTTTTTGTCGTCGCTTTCTGCGAATGCCAAACGGGGTGCTGTTTTTGAACTCATATCTTCCTCTTCGCTTTTTATGGATTTTTCTTTGGGTTTTTCAATTATCGCAATAGGGGCAAACTTAATTCCCGGTTTGCCATCGGGTGCCGGAGGCACATAAATCGGATTAGCAACAGGCTTCGCCGGGGCGTCGGCAGCAGGAACCGGAACTCTTGGGCGCAATGGCCGCGTCGAGTCCAAATCGAAACCCGGGAAAGAAGGTTTAAACAATTCCTCTTTTCCATTGGAAGACTTGGCCGCCGGTTTAGCCGGCGCTTTTGTCTCAACTGCAACGGCTGCCTTTTTAGGTGCAGTTGGTTCCTTCGTGACAACCTGTTTGACCTCTTTCGCATTGGAAGCAACCGGCTTTTCAACCGGCTTCGTTGCGGGTTTAGCCGTCTTCGGCATTTCGGGCTTTACAACCTTCTTAGCCTCAGGCTTCACCGCCTTTTTAGCCAACGGTTTCACCGATTTCTTGACAATCGGTTTGCTAACTTTCTTCGCAGCAGGCTTAGCAACTTTCTTAGCTGCCGGCTTGACAACTTTTTTACTTACCGGTTTCGAAGCCTTTTTAACTGCCACCTTCACTACCTTTTTCGGTGCAGCCTTCTTGGCCACGACCTTTTTTGCAGATTTAGCGGCGGCCTTGGCCGGTTTGCTATTTTTCTTAGGGGCTGCCTTGGCTACCACCTTCTTTTTAACTACCGGTTTTACGGGCTTCTTAGCTGCTGCAGGCTTTACAGCCTTTTTGGCCGGCTTCGGCGCAACTTTCTTTTTGGCAGCAGGCTTCACCACCTTGCCGGACTTGGCCGGCTTCACCGTCTTCTTCGCCTTGGCTGCAGGGGCCTTCACCGCCTTTTTTGCGGGTGCCTTCTTTGCCGGGGCTTTTACTGGTTTTTTAGCCATCGTGGTTACGTGTAAAAAACAGGATTGGTATCAATCGCTGTTAAATGGGACGCGAAAGTAGGGAATTTTTGCCTAAACCAATCACCTAACAACTCAATTGTAAACTGTTCGCTTTCATAATGTCCGATATCGGCAATCATGATTCTTCCATCCGCATCAAAAAACTGATGATATTTGAAATCGGCGGTCACAAACACATCCGCCCCGGCAACAATAGCGTCTTGCAACAAAAAGCTTCCGCTTCCACCGCAAACCGCGATTCGCCGAACGGACTCCTTCACGACCTTTGTGTGGCGTACTGTCGGAACGTTCATGTTGGTTTTGAGCATATTGAAGAACGTTTCGATCGCCATGTCTTGGGGTAATTCCCCAATCATTCCACTGCCAACATCTTGCAGCACATTACCTAATGTAAACCACTGATGAGCAACCTCTTCGTAGGGATGAGCATCAACCATGGCTTTATGCACCCTCTGCCTCATCCATTTGGGCACCATGAAGCTCAGAAGGAACTCAGAATCAGTGTGTCGCACACCTTGTTGTCCAACCGTCGGATTGGCTCCTTCACGGGGACGAAATGTGCCCTCGCCTGAAATCGCGAAGCTACATTCATCGTAATTTCCAATGTGTCCGCCTCCTGCTTGAAATACAGCTTGGCGAATTGCTTCCGCATGAGCCACGGGGACATACACCTCCAACTTCAATAAATCATCGCGGCGGGGAGCGAGAATCCGTCTGTTGGTCAAGCCGAGCTTATCAGCAAACTTTTGGTTGACGCCATGCTGCACATTATCGAGATTGGTGTGAATAGCATACACTGCTACATCATGGCGAATGGCCTTGATGACGGTTCGTTCTATGTAATTCTTTCCCGTTATCTTCTTTAAACCGCTGAAAATGATCGGATGATGCGCAACGACAAGATTACACCCCCTGGAAACGGCCTCATCGATGACAGCTTCTGTACTGTCCAGACAGCATATAACTCCGGTAATTGTTTGATTTGGATTACCAACCAGAAGTCCGCTATTGTCATAACTTTCCTGTAAGGCGGGTGGAGCTAGTTCTTCCAGAGCGGCAACAATATCTTTCAAAAGCATGGGGGCAAATTACACAATGCAACATGGCAAGTGCAAATAGTAAATAAATTCAGAACAAATTAGATACATGCTCAACTGACAAGTCATCTATATTCGCTGCATGTTCAAGGGGATGAAATGGTTGAGACCGATAGGTGGGATTTATTCGATAGTACTCAGGCTTCGACACGCGCTTTTTAACTCCGGAATCATCAAGTCTGAAATGGGCAAACTGCCGACCATTGTCATTGGAAATCTGGCACTGGGCGGGACAGGCAAAACGCCCCATGCCGAGTATGTTCTTCGTCAACTCCGCCAATGGTGCAAACCGGCATTGCTTTCAAGAGGTTATGGCAGAGAAACGCGAGGTTTCATATGGGCAAATCGCGTAAAAGCTACGGCTTCCATTATTGGCGATGAGCCTATGCAAATTCACATGAAGTTTCCGGACCTGGATGTAGCGGTTTGCGAGAATAGGCTTCGCGGAGTGGATTATTTGAAAAATTTGACCAATAGCAATGCGGTCGTTCTTGATGATGCATTTCAACACCGCAAAATCAAAGGTGATTTAAATATTTTGCTCACGTGTTTTGACCGTCCGTATTGGAATGACAGTGTATTGCCAGGAGGCACGCTGCGCGATATAAAACAGTCAGCAAAGCGTGCCGATGCCATCATAGTAACAAAGTGCCCGGATTCGTTAACACGCAAAGAGCAGGAGGAAACCTTTAAAGCAATTCGACCCAGGAAGAATCAGCAGGTTTTCTTTACTCGTCTTGACTACGGCGATGCCTATCCGCTCAGTGGTTCGGCGGCGGCGCTGCCGGCCGGAGCTAAGGTGTTAGGCCTTGCAGGCCTTGCCGACGACAGCGCTTTCCGACACTATGTAGAGTCGCGATACCAAACGGTTTATTACGAATCATTTGCAGATCATCACACTTTTTCACCAAAGGAGATTGAGCAGGTATGGTCGAAATATGGTACTTTCGCACAGGCTATAGTAACCACCGAAAAAGACGCTGTTCGTCTGAGGAATATAACAATACCGGAGGGTATTCCGATTTTCGTAATTCCCATTTCTGTTGTTTTCCTCAACAACGAGCAGGCCTTCATCCAGTTGCTTCGCTCTGCTTGAACTCACTCACGTATGCAACACTTCAGTTTCCCATTGACCACGCGACTCGTTGCGGCAGTTGCGGTAACAATTGCTTTCATTGGATGTAATCCCGGACAGAAGGGCTCCATTCAAGGAAAAATTGAGGGTGCCCAAGGGAAAACGGTCTACCTTGAGCGGTTCGTCAACAACCGCATGGTCTTTACCGACTCAGCCATAATCGGCAGCGATGGAAGCTTTTTGTTGGTTCCTTCCAAGCCTCTTGAACTCAACTATTATCGCATCGTTATTGACAAGGCAAATTCTCTGGCTTTAATTACGGATAGCACAGAGTCGGCCTCTATGAAGGCAACCTTGGGTGAGTTCACCGAATCGGCGACCATTTGCGGCTCAGAGCACTCCGAAGAATTACGCGAATTGGAAACCAAATGCTCTCCTTTCGATAAGAAAGACCTTGAAGCCCGCCAGCGCATGACTCAGCCGGATGTGAGTGTGGAGGAAAAACAAATGCTCAATCAAAGTATGGCTGAAAACCGCCGTGAAATGGTGAAGTGCATCAAAGACTGGCTGGTTACGCACGAATCGTCGCCGGCGGCGCTCATAGCCATTCAGCGCCTCGACCCACGCACCGAATTGGCGACCTTCACTAAGATATTTGCAAATCTGAGCAATAGCTTTGGCCATACGCTTCTCTACAAGGCTATGAAGCAGGAAATATCCAAGTTGAGTAACCCCGGCAAACAGCAATCAGCCGAAAGCAACTCGGCCATTGCCGTGGGCCAACCTGCCCCTGAAATTGCCCTCAACGACCCGCAGGGCAAGCTGCGCAAGCTCAGCGACTTGAAGGGTAAAACCGTGCTTATCGACTTTTGGGCGAGTTGGTGCGGACCCTGCCGCCGCGAAAATCCAAACGTTGTAGAAGCATATAACAGATACAACAAAGACGGTTTTGAAGTATTTTCGGTCTCACTCGATCGTGCCAAGGATGTCTGGTTGCAAGCCATCGAAGCAGACGGTTTGATATGGCCCAACCATGTGAGCGATTTGAAGTGGTGGGATTGTGAAGCTGCCAAAACATACAACGTGCATTCAATTCCGTTTACCGTACTGGTAGACAAGGAAGGAAAAATACTCGGCCACAACCTGCGTGGCCCTCTGCTTGAGGAGAAGCTCAAAGCGATTTATGGCCGCTAGCCGGCCCGTATTTGTAACAGTTGATAGGTAACAGCGTCTCGCAAGGGGCGCTGTTGCTTTT
>Ga0315908_10001938_pt1 | contig 15374 bp, 15 predicted proteins | sample LakEriMetagenome_12_FD_203520 | JGI IMG/M metagenome (GOLD analysis project Ga0315908, IMG submission 203520) | Freshwater fungal communities from buoy surface, Lake Erie, Ohio, United States - Buoy 4 MA124 | ecosystem: Environmental > Aquatic > Freshwater > Lake > Lake biofilm | place: USA... | reverse complement strand
TGGTTGCCGCAGTGGGCCCGATCACCGAGTCCGACATTCTCATGGCCAGCTCGGCCAACGCCATTGTGATCGGTTTCAACGTCAAGGTTGAAGCCAAGGCAGTTCGCTTGATCAAGAATGAAAATGTCCAGGTCAAACTGTATTCCGTTGTTTATGAATTGATCGACCAGGTGCGCGATGCGATGCAGGGATTGCTGCAGCCGTTGTCCCGCGAGGTGCAGGTGGGCTTGGCCGATGTGAAAAAGGTTTTCAAACTCACCAAGGGTGTTGCTGCTGGATCGTATGTCAAACAAGGCAAGATCCTGCGCAAGGCTCATGCTCGGGTGGTGCGCAATGGCGTGCCGGTTTTCGATGGCAAGATGTCCACGCTGCGGCGTTTCCAAGACGAAGTCGACGAAGTCAAGGTGGGTCAGGAATGCGGCATCCGACTCGGCGAGTTCAACGAATATCTCGAAGGCGACCTGATCGAATGCTATACCCTCGAAAAAGTCCCTCAGGAACTCTAAGTAGGTCAGGCGTATTCTCACGCGCCGACTTTCGAAGCAAAACATCTCCACGCTAATGTCACAACGCCAAGATCGAGTCAACGAACTGCTGCGCAGGGAAATCAGCGCGGTGCTAGCAAAGGATTATGAATGGCGTGGCATGCTGGTCACAGTGAGTGAAGTCGACATCACTCAGGATTTCAAGGAAGCAAGGGTTTGGATGAGCGTGCTAGGCGGCTCGCCGCAGATCGTGCTCGAAAAACTCAATCGCGACCACGGTCGCATTCAGAGCAAGGTGATGAAGCGCGTCGTGCTCAAGTCCACTCCCAAATTGAGCTTCCGGCACGATGATTCCGCTGTCCATGGTGTCAGCATGGTGAATTTGTTGGAGGAGGTTGACAAGCTGCCCAAAGCGGTGGATGCAGATTCGCAATCGGAGCCTGTTTGAACTGGCGAGCGCGTGCTCAGCGGTTATTGGGCGCAAAAAAACCACCTGCCCCTCACGGGAGAGACAGGTGGTGAAACAACAAAAAGACAACAAGGAAAGATTTGAGCCGCGCAGGGTGCGCAGCAGGGTCACAGCTTTGGTTTGGCGCTGCGACGTGTCTGGGCGCCAAAGCGTTTTTGGAATTTGTCAATTCGGCCTTCTGTGTCGACAAATTGCTTCTGCCCCGTGAAAAATGGATGCGAATCGGAGGTGATGCCGACAGTGATCAAATAGTGCTCAACGCCGTCAATCACTTCCTTGCGGTCGGAAGTCTTGGTGGAGTTGGTCACGATGCGGGCCCCCGTGGTCATATCAATGAAAACGACGGGATTGTACTTGGGATGAATATTCTTTTTCATGTTAATGATCCTAACGCGGTTCCAACCGTGCGGGCCTTGCATTCTAGGGAATTGTAATTCGTTGTCAAGCTGTCCCGGTAATTTTTTTTAAAAAGATTGCTTCCTGCCAATGTAATGTCAGCACTACGAATCCGGCGCAGTGATTCGCCTGAAAACCAAGGTATTTTGGTGCTTCTGAGGCCCAGAAGTCATGGATTTCCACGCGATCACGGCAGCGGAGAGGCTTTAAAAATGAGTCTTTTTCCATAGAATGATTATTTTTCTTGTATATCGAAAAAAAACAGTTTATGTAAATGATCAGCCACGGCAGATATGTTGTGGCCGTTGTCTGGGTCTACTCGCTGTTGGCCCGAACAATTTCAATCCAAACAGCGTTTTTTTATTAAAGTTATTATTATGGATATCTATGTGGGCAACCTGCCCTTCACCGCTACTGAAGATGAGATTACCGAACTCTTCAGCCCCCACGGAACTGTTGAACGCGTTAAAATCGTGATGGACCGTGAAACCGGACGCCCGCGTGGCTTCGCATTTGTCACCATGGCCGAAGTTGCCGGTGCCAATGCGGCGATTGCGGCACTCAATGACCAAGATTATCAAGGTCGTGCACTGCGCATCAACGCGGCTGAAGCTCGTGAGCCCCGTACTAGCGGTGGTGGTGGTGGCGGCGGCTATAAAGGCGGCGGCGGTGGCGGCGGCTATAAAGGCGGCGGCGGCGGCGGTTACAAAGGCGGCGGCGGTGGCGGCGGCTATAAAGGCGGCGGCGGCGGCGGCGGTGATCGTCGTGGCGGTGGCGGCGGTGGCGGCTACAAAGGCGGCGGTGGCGATTGGGGTTGATCCTCGCGCTCTAAATACTGCAGACAAATTTTTCAGCAAAACCACGTTCCTTACCGGGCGTGGTTTTTTGCGTGTAGTTCTTTGTCGCGCACCATGACGCACGATTGAATCTGCTGCTGGAAAATTAATAAATAAAGAGGGCGACGAACCCTTAGATACGTAATCGGTTCGCCGCCCCTTGGTGCAACTAAAGGAAAACCCAAAAACCAGAAGTTACAGGATTGTATAAGCGGATCACGTGCCAATGCTTCCGCAAAGTGCCATTATGAATTCTTTTTACGCAATTGCCTTCTTGCCCGCGACACGGGAGGACATTTTTTGGATTTATAGTAAACTAGGTCAATCAAAGCATTTCACCGAACGCAACCATCATGACTTTGACGTTGCCTAAAAACACTGGGCGTCGACGCGGACTACTTCAGCCAATTCTTGAAGGAAGGAAACATCGCGAAGCAATTAGCTTGGCGTAGCCCCGTCCCCTGTGGGCTGATTCTTGCAAGTCCATCGGGCAGCAGCACCACCACAAACAGCCATTGCAAATGCCCCTCATTCATGCTAATCGTCGGATCCCAAACCGATGATGAAACACCTTTCTTCTTTCACGCTTTTTTTCCTTGCCCCGCTCTTTGCGCAAGAGTTTTCCCCCGCCACGGCAGTTGTGGAAAAACTTCCTTCGCGCACCCTGTCGACTCCCTATGCTTCAGACGAGGAGGCTCAGAAAGTAAACTCGGGTGAGTTGAGCTGGTGCCAGAAACTCAGCGGGAATTGGAAATTCTTGTATTCGAACGATCCCGCTGTAAAACAAGCGGATTTTGCCGCTACAAATTTCGATGATAAGGATTGGAAAGAAATTCCGGTTCCCTCGAACTGGCAGCTCCAGGAATTTGGCGGATTCTCCTCGCTCACGCCGAAAGCGACGAACCGCTCGGTGAAATCCATCGGCAGATATCGCCATGAATTCACCCTGCCCGATTCCTGGAAGTCGCGGAAAACAATGCTCCACTTTGGCGGGGTGGATTCTGCCTGCTCGGTGTGGGTCAATGGCAAAAAAGCTGGCTTCGCCGAGGATGCCTGCACTCAGGCGGAGTTTGATATTTCCTCGCTCTTGCAAGAGGGTAAAAACATGCTGGCAGTGGAAGTCTATCAGTTTTCCGGACACGTCTCTGACGCGGCCCGTGAAGCCTTCCAGGTCTCGGGAATTTATCGCGATGTCTATTTGTTGTCGCACGACCTCATTTCCCTAGCAGACATTCAGATCAAAGCCGGATTGTCCGCAGATTTTGCCAGCGGCTTGTTCGAGTGTGTTGTAATGGTTAAAAACAGCAGCGTGGCGGATGGTGAGGTGACGGCAAAAATCAACCTCAGTGACAGTCAGAATCGCATCGTCGCCAGCCCTGCCGCAACGATTAAAATTCCCGCCAGTAAATCTGCCGCCGTTACACTGAAATCCGATTCGCTGGCACAGGTCAAGCAATGGAGCGCGGAGGTACCGGATCTCTATCATGCCACTTTGACTTTGCAGGATGCTACAGCAAAAATTCTCGCAGTGCATCGATTTGATGTCGGCTTCCATCGCAGCGAATTCGTGGACGGCAAGTTCCTGCACAACGGCCAAGCCATTGAACTAAAGGGGGTCAAACGCAACGAATTTAACATTTCACGCGGCCATGCGCTGACAGAGGAAGACATCAGAAAGGAACTGCTGACTTTGAAAACGGCGAATTTCAATGCAATCTGGAATGATAATCGTCCGTCCGACGAGGCATTTCTCCGTTTGTGCGACAGCCTAGGATTTCATGTGATTGAAGGAGCATACGATGTGGACCTCCCCGAGAACTCCGCAGAGCTGAAAAAACAACGGCTGCAAAATCTGGTGCTGCGAGACCGCAATCACGCCTCGGTCATTGCTTGGGCTAGTGATGACGACGCAATGGGTGAATTCGTGCAACAGCTTGATGACACACGCCCTTTGTTAGGAAAATCCTTCGATAGAAAATCCTTCGTGGTCATGAAGGACATTGCGGTCAAGCGCTCCGAAGTACTTGCCGATCAGACAGACACACCTGTGCCTGACATCAAACTTCCAGATGGCAGCTCTTTGCCCAAACCGGAAAGCAGCGAGGCTGCGAAGCCGAAGACCAGAAGTTACATGGTTTTTGGTGCCGCGCTTGATCCGCTGATCACCGAGGGCGATTTCGGCATCAAAGGGATCTTGAACGCCTCTGGCATTGCGAAGCCGGTATTTGAAGAATGGAAAAAACGCAATCAGGAGATTCAGACGAAGATCCGCGATGTCAATGGCAGTCCGCTAAGTGTCGTGATCCGCAACAAGCGATTTTTCCGACCTCTGAACGACGTCAAGGGTTCGTGGAAACTGATGAAAAACGGTTTGCCCGTTGCAAGTGGAGATTTGAACGTATCGACACTGGCGGCGCAGCAGGAATTGGTTGTTGATGTTTCTCTGACGGAGAAGAAAGATCCGCAGGCCGAATATTTCTTCCGGGTTCGTTATGATCTGCTCGAAGCGAACGCATGGCATCCCGCTGGTATGCCAATCGCTTGGGAGGAAATCCCTCTGCCCTGGGGCAAACTCATTCCGGTCACTCTAAGTGAGCCGGTCAAGGAAGCGGGATTTACCGAGAATGACAGTCAGGTCGAACTCAAGGCAGAGGAGGCGGCTGCGGTGATTGACAAAAAATCTGGCATGCTGGTTTCCTGGAAGATGAAAAATCAGGAAATGCTGCTCGCTCCGCTGGCTTTGAATTTCTGGCGGGCTAACAGTCCAACCCGAAGCGAAGAGCAACGAGTTTGGCAAAAAGCAGGCCGCGAAGCCAAGGTGACATCGATCCAGGTAGGCAAAGAGAACAAAAATATCGTCGTTAAAGTCGCGTTGTCCCTGGCTGCTGGTCAATCTAGCGCCAACGTGACCTATCGATGGAACAGTCTAGGAAAAATCAGCATCGAAACCCAGTTTCACCCCGATGCCGCGATGCCCGACATTCCGGTTATCGGCTATCAGACCCGTACGATGCAGACCTTGGCGAACGCGCGATGGTATGGCAAGGGTCCCGGTGAAACCTATCCTGATCGCGAAACAAGCGCCTGGACCACCATTCATCAGGGGCTTGCGCCACAGATGTTTTTCCGCCATCCCAAACCCAGTGAATCGAGTAATCGCAGCGGCATCCGCTGGATGGAACTCACCAATATGACCGGTGGCTGGTCCTTGCGCGTGGATACGGCGGATGAGCGATGCCTGAATTTTTCCACTTACCCGTGTGGCTTGGATGAGATAGATCAGGCTAAATCGCAAACGGAAATTCCGAAGGTGAATTTTCAGGAGGTACAGATCAATCACAAGCAATCCGCCGTCGATGTCGACTTAGAGTCCACTCGGTTGAGTGCCAAAGCCGTGTATCATTGGTCCTTCATTTTATCCTCGCAGAATTTGCCGCCCACTATGCCGGCCAGAGCGCCCGGCTTGATACCACCGACAAAAATCCCCGGCAAATAAGGCAGGGAACGCTCTCCGAGCGTTCCGGCGGGGAGCGGTGACTTCATGACTTAACGTAACCAACCTTCACCCTGCGTTGCCGTTCGCGAATCAATCCGGTGAGTCAGGGAGTATGTCCATGACCACCTCCCCCTGCCCCCGCCGGAACTTTCGGAGAAATTTCCCTGCCCGAAAGGCATACACAATCAGCGGATATGGTTAACCGCCAGGCTCACCCCCGCCTACAAGCCTAACATATGAGTGATGTGGGTGGCGGTGAGTTCACCCATGGTCTCGCAATCGCGGAAGATTCCGGTTTTGTGATACTTTGCCAAGTCTCTCGCGAGGATGGCAACATGCGGCCGCGGTGCCAATTCCTCGCGGCGCATGATTCCCAGCACTGCTCTAAGCCTGGTGTTCTCTACCCGGGCCCGACGTGCCATTTGCGAGCGCTCTTCCTCGACATACTGCTCGATGGTGCGTCGGTTCAGCTCCCGGAATGCCAGCCGTGAAACCGCACGGTTGGAGTCGAAATGATATGCCAAGTAGGTGTGGCCTTTGCCCTCGTACGACTGCTGGTCGAAGTCGATGGGCCGCACGCGATACTGCACTTCCTCGAAGTCGGGCGTAATGTCCACCACGTAGTTGACACTGCGCATGTCGCCGAGCAGGCGAATGAAACACCGTTCGTTGAACTTGGTGAACTCCTTGGCGATGCGCACTCGGTTCAGTTCGGGACGGATCAGGTAATCGCGTTGAAAAACATTGCCCGGCACTCCGGCGATGTGTTCTTCAATCAAGGTGTTGCCGTTGACCAGATAGTTGATGCGATTGGGCGAAAGAATGTGCTCCAATTCCAACCCAAAAATCCGTGAGGCATCGGCTTGTTTGACATAAAAATAATCGGAGTTGTCGTTGTACAGGTTGGTGATGCGAATCCGGAACGGTTTGGAATTGCCGAAATCACCGTAGTCGATGCGATCCACGCAAAGGTGTTCGTGAAGGCCGCTTTCGCCGCCGATTTTCAGTTCGGTGTAGATGCGGATGAGATCAGCACGTAACGCGTCCATTGTCTCGTGCGGATACATCACGGTCAGCCACAGGGTTTCGTTGCCATGTGGGTCCTCGTAGGGCACCGCACCATCGAAACGGCACAGATCGTTGTAAACGGTGGGGATCTCAATCTGACGCGCAAAGTGGTGAAGATATTGCCTTAGCAGCATCGACGGTTGATATTTTTCTTTGCAGCGCGAGATCATCGGGAAAAATTGCGAGATTATTCGAGCAAGGTACTCCGGCGGAATAGTGCGACCACAGGAATGCCGCGCGCTTCAATGGCTTCGCGTCCGCCCTCTTCGCGATCCACCAGAACCAGGGCAAAGGCGACCTTGCCGCCTTCGGCTTCAATCGCATCGATCGCTTTGATTGTTGAACCGCCGGTAGTGATCACGTCATCGACTACGATCACCGTGTCGCCCGCTAAAAAATTGCCCTCGATTTGTTTGCCTCGGCCGTGGCCCTTGGGTTCTTTGCGCACGGTGAACACCTGCAGTGCCTTGTCGGCGTCGAGCCGCGCTGAGGTCATGCCGATCGCCAATGAGATGGGATCGGCGCCCATGGTCATGCCGCCGATTGCATTGACCACAAGCTGATGCTCGGCAAGGTAGTGTTTGACGACATTCCAGCCCACTTCGCCAACAAGGTTGGCACCGTGAGAATCCATGGTGGTGACCCTACAGTCGATATAGAGGTCGCTGGTTTTTCCCGATGCCAGCGTGAAGGTGCCGGTGCGGACGGATTTCTCGAGCAGCAAGGAACGCAACGAAGTCACAGGATCTGTCATGGCCAAATTCTGGAGCATTCCGGTCGAGAGTAAAAGAACATAAACTCAGATGTGAAGATTCTGGTCTGTGAAATTTTTCTCGCGACACCATTCGGAAATAATTAAGTTCAGGCCATGAACTTTCCGGTTTCCGACTACGAAAAGCTCGGGAGTTTTTATCAGGGCTGTGATGATGATATCGTCAGCAAATCGCTGGGCGACGACCTTGTGCTATATTATTCGAAGGATCTCGTCACTCACGGTGTTGTGCTTGGCATGACTGGCTCCGTAAAAACCGGATTGTGTTTAGGAATTCTGGAAGAGGCGGCCATGGACAATATTCCTGCGATCATCATTGATCCCAAGGGAGACATGGCCAACCTACTGCTGACATTTCCCGGTCTAACTGGAAAAGAGTTTGAACCATGGGTCAACGAAGAGGATGCCGCGAAAAAAGGCATCAGCGTTCGGGAGCATGCCGAAATCACCGCGGCAATGTGGAAAAAGCTCGCTCCACATTGATGAAAAAACTACAAACGGTTCAGGTTCGTCTGGCGACGGCGCAAGGTCGATTGGAGAAGGAAAAAGTGGAGTCAACCAGTGCAAAAATGAATGCAGGCATTTCTATTCTCACCGGTGTGTTAGGCGCCTTGTTTTGCTGGAACAGACGCAGCATCGGAATAAAATCCGCAATCACGTCCGTCTCAGGAGCTTTCAAGCAAGGCAAGAATGTCGGTATCGTCGAGTATAAAATGGCACTCATTCAACAGGAAATCCTCACTCTCCAGCAACAGGCCGAAGCGGAGGTTGTGCCGATCACCGCCAACTTCGATCCGGCCGCAGTTAAGCTGCAAACCTTGACGCTCAAGCCGGCAAAGACTGATGTGAAGTTTACTGTTTTCGCTCTGCTTTGGCTCCCCTTTGACGAGCGCGGCAATCCAGCGTGGTAATATATGATTCTCCAACTAAAAAACGTCACTTATGTTACGCCCGGAATTACCCGGGATCATCAGGATATCGTGGTGGAAAATGGCATCATCACCAGTGTGGGAAGTGTTTGTGCTCATGCCGACGAAGTGATCGACGGAGATGGTCTGACAGCAGTGCCGGGATTTTTTGATATCCACTGCCACGGGGCCGATGGCGCGGATGTTTGCGACAATAACCTCGACGCGATCCGCCACATCGCTACGAAAAAACTCGCGGAGGGTGTGACGACATGGCTGCCGACGACGCTGACGCAGCCGCGGGAAAAATTGATCGAGATTGTCGGCAAGGTGGCGCAATACCGGCAAAAGCAGGATTTGACCCGTTGCCCGGGACTGCATGTCGAGGGGCCCTTCATCAATAAGGAAAAGGCCGGCGCGCAGAACCCACAGTTTGTGCGTCCTCCGGATGCTGAGGAGTTGCGCGCACTGCATGCAATCGTGCCGGTGATGATTCTGTCTCTCGCTCCGGAAATACCGGGCGCCCTCGAGTTGATACGCCAGGCCCGGGCGGCGGGCATTGTTTGTTCTGCGGCTCACACGGCTGCTACTTGCGCGCAGATCGGGACAGCCATCGACGCCGGTCTAACGAATCTTACCCATTTTGGAAACGCGATGACTCCATTGCATCATCGCGAGATTGGCGCTGTCGGCGCCGGACTGCGCGACCCGCGGCTGATGCTGGAAATGATCTGCGATACCATTCACCTGTGCCCGGATATGTTGAAACTTCTGTTCAGCGTGGTCCCGGTGGAAAGGTTGATGATGATCACCGACAGCGTGGCAGCTTCATGGATCGGCGATGGGGAAATTCAGCTCGGCGGCTTGGTCGTGGAAGTCAGAAACCACGTTGCCCGCCTGAAGGAAGGTGGCGCGCTGGCGGGCTCCACCCTGCGGGCGAACGATGGGTTGCGCAACATCGTCGAACACACGGGGCGGTCGCTGGAGTCGCTCATTCAGGTCACCTCATGGAATCAAGCGCGCTCGCTTGGAATGAAGGGATTCGGGAAAATTGAACCCGGATATCATGCTGACATCACTTTGTTGCGCGGGGATTTTTCAGTGGCGCGCACGATTGTCGGCGGCGAGACGAGATACATCGGGCAGATTTGAGAAAAATCAAGGCTTGCCAGTGATCGAAAATGTTGCGCACGTTTCGTGAGTACAGTTGTCATGTCATCCGTCGATTCCACCGTTCTGGCTAACGAAACGTCCCGTCGCAGGACATTTGCGATTATTTCCCATCCGGATGCGGGGAAAACCACTCTAACAGAAAAACTCCTGCTCTACGGCGGCGCCCTTCAGCTTGCCGGCAGTGTCACTGCGAGAGCTTCGCAGCGCAGTACCACCAGCGACTGGATGGAGTTGGAAAAACAACGCGGCATTTCCGTTTCGTCCACCGTGCTGCAATTCGAGTATGGCGGCTGTTGTGTGAATCTGCTCGATACCCCGGGTCACCGCGATTTCTCCGAAGACACCTATCGGGTTTTGACCGCAGTGGACTCCGCAGTGATGGTGGTCGATGCCGCTAAGGGGATCGAAGCGCAGACGCTGAAGTTGTTCGAGGTATGCCGCAAGCGCGGTGTGCCGATTTTTGTTTTCATCAATAAACTCGACCGCCCCTCGCGTCCACCTTTGGAATTGATCGATGAGCTGGAAAAAGTCCTTGGTCTTGCCCCCGCTCCACTGAACTGGCCGCTCGGCGACGGACCGCGATTCCGCGGCATCTATGATCGGGAAAAACGCGAAGTGCATCTTTTCGAGCGCACTGCGCACGGGGCCTACCGGTCACCGGTAAAAACCGGCGGCATCGATGACGATGCGTTGTTGGAAACGGTGGATGAAGCCGTGCTGGCGAAGGCCCGGGCTGACATTGAATTGCTCGATGTGGTGACTGAACCCCTCGACATGGAGCAAGTGCTCGCCGGGCGGCAGATGCCGATTTTTTTCGGATCGGCGATGAACAATTTTGGCGTTCAGTTCATGTTAGATTCCTTTTTGCAACTCGCGCCGCCGCCCTCGCCGCGCATGGCGGTGGAACGCGAGGTGCTTCCGGATGAGTCGGCCTTCTCCGGTTTTGTTTTCAAGATCCAGGCGAACATGAATCCGAAACACCGGGATCGCGCGGCATACATCCGCATTGTCTCGGGAGTTTTCGCGCGAGACATGAATGTGATTCACACCCGCACCGGAAAAAAAATCCGACTTTCAAACAGCCAGCGACTGTTTGCGCAGGACCGTGAGACAGTGGATGCGGCCTATCCGGGCGACGTGGTGGCACTGGTTGGGAATTATGATTTTCATATCGGCGACACCCTGGCGCAGGAGGCGCAGTTGCATTTTCACGAGATCCCACGTTTTGCTCCCGAGTGTTTTAGTTATGTTCAGTGTATTGGCACTGAAAAGTTCAAACGATTCCGCGAAGGGCTCGACCAGTTATTAAAGGAAGGATTGGCGCAGCCATTTGAAATCCCCGCTAGCGTGCAGCGCGTCCCGTTGCTCGGTGCGGTGGGCCCGCTGCAGTTTGAAGTGCTGCAATACCGGCTGGAAAACGAATACGGCGCGCCGTGTCGGATTGAGCCATCGCCATGGAATTGCATCCGCTGGGTCCGCCCGAAGGATGGCAGCGAGATTAAAGATCAACCACCAGTGCAGGTGCCATCGGGCGGCGCGCTGGCCCGCGATGTAATCGGGGATTGGGTGGTCTTTCTTTCCGATGCCTGGCTCCTTAAATTGCTGGAGAGCCGCAACGAGGATTTTGAATTTCTCGCGCAGCCGTTGAGGTAAGAGTGCTCCGCGTTATTGTTAGGCCGCCAAAGCTAAACCGCGATGGTGCGCTCACACAATTCCTTAATCCTCCCTGCATAAAAAATTCGTTGGCAAATTTCACATTCTTTTTCTGGCGGTGCCGATATTTTCATTGTTGCACTATGGCTATGTCTGCGCAGTTCATTGACACCTCTGACATAGTAGCATAATTTTGCTCCGCCGATGGACGAATACGACCGCCGTGAATTCATCAAAACCAGCATCCCAGGTTTTTTTGGGGTGTTGTTGTCGCTGCCGACCTTGTGCGCGCTCGCCACACGCGCCAATGCCTTCGAGGGTCGCCTGCCCGCCGGACAACCGCTGCACTGGGAGGCTTTTCTCGAAGCCGTGGCCAAGGAAGCTGCAAAGCAGCATCTCGATAACTGGGCGCAGGAAGATTACCTGAAAAAAATCTCCGCACTCACCCGCAATCTGTATCTCGATGATCCCGTCATAGCAGCGGCTATGACCAAGGTCAGCGAACAATTGGACAAACACTGGGTGGATTTCCACGACCTTGAAAAACGTTTCGATTTCGCCGTGTGCCTGCTGCAGTTCGATGTCGACGAAACAATCAACCCGCACAATCACCCCGGCATGACTGGCGTGATCCTTTGCGCCTCGGGCGAGATCCACACAAAAAACTATGACCTCTACAAGTCGATCGAAGATCTAACGATCGACGGCAAGCATTCGGGGAAATGCCTGCTACATCAGACTTCGGACATGGTGATGAAAAAAGGCGATGTGTCCACATTAACATCGAAGGCGCGCAACATCCACACCCTCAAGGCGCGCCAGGTGACGCAGTTGATTGACATTTTCACGCCGCCTTATAACAAAGAGCGTCAGGAAAACAGCCTGTGGTACGAGCTGGACGAGCGCCCGGTTGCGGGGTCAAAAAACATCTACGAGGCGGTGCTGAAGAGCTGAGCTTTGGTGCATGATTGCTCCGTCAGCGGATCAAGGGAAATCAGCAAGTTTTCCTGTTCCAGAATTGCTTCAGCAGAACCTCGGAATGAATGGCCCCGGCACTGGGAAAATCTTGAATCGTTTTGTGCTCCGCCACATGTGCGCGCAGGGCTGCGATGTCGATGCCTCCCGCATTCCGCAGCCCCCCAGAGGCATCTGACAGGCCAACAATCCTAACCCCGTAAGCCAAGAGGGTGGCGGCGGCATGAGAGCCGACATTGCCGCACCCTTGTACTATACCTGTAGTATTTGAAAGACTTCCATTGATCCGGTGCAGTGCGTTGCTGGCGAGAAACGCCACGCCATGACCGGTGTCCTAGGTGTGGTCGACCGATCCCTGCATGGTCAGCGGCTTGCCGGTGACGATTGAAGGCACCAGGTGTCCGTGGTGGACAGAATACGTATCGGTGATCCATGCCATCGTTTGCTCGTTGGTGCCCATGTTCGGAGCCATGATATCCACCTCCGGCCCGATGAATAGCAGAATTTCCATGTTGAAGCGCCGGGTTAGGCGTTCGAGTTCCCCCGGACTTATCGTGCCGGGATTGCAGGCGATTCCACCTTTGCCACCGCCGTAAGGCAGGTCCATCAGCGCGCATTTCCAGTTCATCCACATCGCCAGCGCGGCGACTTCGCCGAGATCGACTGCGGGATGGTAGCGCAGGCCACCCTTGCAGGGACCACGGGTGAGGTGATGCTGCACGCGATGTCCGTAAAAGACCTTGGTTTCACCGCTGTCCAGCTTCACCGGCACGGCCACGCTGATCAGGCGCTTCGGCCATTTACAGCGCTCGCGAAGGTCGTCGGGCAACGCGAGAAAACCAGCCACTTCGTCGAACTGGGTCGAGGCCATCGCAAAAACCGGATTAGCCAGCAGTTCTTTCTGCATAACAGGGGGAGCCGCACGGGGTGGTGAAGAAGTGGGCCCGACAGGAATCGAACCTGTACCTACGGCTTCGGAGACCATCGTCCTATCCATTGGACTACGGGCCCATTCATCAATTGTTGCGGCGCGGGCGGACACTCTAGCGCACTTTGGCGGCATCTGGCAAGCATCGGTTTTGACTCGGACAAATTTCGATTTGCAGCCTGAAAAATCAACGATATGCTTTGGTATGAAAAAAATCCTGGTGCTGCTAATCGCCTTAGCTAGCGGTATTTCGCTGTGTGCTGACATTTTCATCTTCGATCCGCTGCCCTTCCTCGACGAAGCGTTGCTGCTGGCGATCTTTACCAAATCGATGGCCTATCTCGGCGTTGACTTCACCCGCTTCATTCCCTTCATGCGCAAAAAACCGGCTAGCTCAAGCAGGCGTGCTCAGCCCGCAGGCTGGAATCATAACAGCCCCGAGCCAACAATTGACATTTGACGCGTGCCTCTGATCTGCTGTGGTTCATACAATTCGACTAGCTGAATCGATCTACCTTTTTTAGATCGGAAAATGTAAGAAAGATATTCCCGAGGAAAGGCGTATTTAGGTAATCCAATGAGCGAAGCAATTCTTGAAAACAAATGTCGTAAGCCCATTTTATTGACCGTACTGGGCATGGTTGTCTGTGTTGGGATGCTGGCGATGCCATCACTCGCTGGGCTGCCGCGCGGCGAGGCAATGCCCGACTTGGTACGTTTCATCGGGCGTTTTCATCCGGTGATCCTGCATTTGCCGATCGGTATTCTATCGCTGGTGGTTTTTATCGAATTGGGTTCGGTGTTTTGCCGTGACGGCAAGTCGTCGACGCGTACGGCGTTGTTTTTCGGGGCGGCGACATCGGTTCTCGCCGTGATGGCTGGATTTCTGCTGTTTCAAGGGGACAGCGACTGGGCGGATTCGCCCGGAGCTTCCCGCCACATGTGGGGCGGCATCGCCTTTTCGAGTTTGGCGATCATGACTTTTCTCGTCAAGGCTTGGACTGACTCCGGTGCGTCCGCCGCGTGGTTCTATCGGTTTTTGCTCCTAGCCTGCGCCGGCGTGATGATTTTTGCCAGCCACGATGGCGCCTCGCTCACCCACGGCCCGGACTACCTGACTAAATATGCGCCTCCTTCGTTGAAGCCGCTTCTCGGAGGCAGTGCCGCCGCCGCCGCCGTGGTGGAAAAACCCGCCGCGGAACTCTTGGTTTATGCTGATGTGGTCACGCCTATTTTGGAGGAAAAATGCTGGAAGTGCCATAACGAGAAAAAGGTCAAGGGCAAGTTCCGCATGGACACATATGAATTGCTCGTCAAAGGCGGCAAGGAAGAGAAAGGCATCGAGCCCGGCAACGCCGATAAGAGCAGCATTATCATTCGCAGCGGTTTGCCAATCGATGACGACGAGCGCATGCCTCCCGATGAAAAACCCGGATTGACAGCGGACGAAGTCCTGACCATCAAATGGTGGATCAACGCTGGTGCCTCGCCGACCCAGAAACTTGCGGAAGCCAATGCCCCCGCTGAGGTTCTTGCGGCCATCGCCAAGCGCGTGCCCGCAGCGCCGAAGGAAAATCCCGCAGTTTCGGAGGCCGCCGCGCAGGCGGAGACCGGCAAGCGCGCCGCCTTGCAAAAGACAGTCGACGAAGTGCAGAAGTCCTTCCCTGGAGCGGTGCAGTTTGAGTCGCAGGCTACCAGCGGGCTCACGTTCACCGCTGTCAGCATGCGCGGAAAATTCGGCGATGACGACATGGCGAAACTCAGTCCGGTGATCACCGGGTTGGTATCATGCGACCTATCCGCCTCATTAATTACTGACAAATCGCTCGCTTTGCTAGCTCCCGCCAAAGACTTGCACATGCTGCGTTTGTCGGAAACTAAGATCACCGATGCCGGCCTCGACAGCGTAGCGAAAATGGTATCACTTGAATCGCTCAACATCTACGGCACGGAAATTAGCGACGCTGGGTTGCAAAAACTTGTCGGTTTGGCTAAACTCAAGCGCCTTTACGTGTGGCGCAGCAAAATCACGCCGGCCGGCATTGAGGAATTCAAGAAAAAGCGGCCCGATTGCGTGATTGAGACGGGAATCTGAGCCGTGAGAGTGTCAAATCTCCATATGGCTTGTCATGCAGAGCTACGCAGTGAAACGAGTTCTCATGTGACAGTCTCGTAACTTTGGTGCGGAACTATTTCACTTGAGCATTACCTCGCG
>Ga0315908_10001937_pt1 | contig 15376 bp, 6 predicted proteins | sample LakEriMetagenome_12_FD_203520 | JGI IMG/M metagenome (GOLD analysis project Ga0315908, IMG submission 203520) | Freshwater fungal communities from buoy surface, Lake Erie, Ohio, United States - Buoy 4 MA124 | ecosystem: Environmental > Aquatic > Freshwater > Lake > Lake biofilm | place: USA... | reverse complement strand
TAATGTTCTTCTTAATGGTTTTAATTTTATTATAATTAATGTTCTTCTTAATGGTTTTAATTTTATTATAATTAATGTTCTTCTTAATGGTTTTAATTTTATTATTATTATTATTAATTTATTTCAAGATGTTAATGAACTGCTTAATTTAGATCATCTTATTTTTATTCTTTATTGCTTTAATTATTAATATTTTATTAATTTAATTAGATATGAAAATTTTATTTATCTTCATGTTTATTATTATCGATCTCTTCTACTTTGTTTTCAATATTTAACTCTTATTTCTAATTATCATTCACTTATTCTCCTTATTATTATTACTACTACAACTATTATTATGACGGTATAAAATTATGTGATTAAATATTATCTTATTATTAATGTGTTTCAGAATTAGTCTTCATTTCATTATGCACTGCTTCTTGCAATTACTTTTATTCTTATTTCATTTAATCACCTATTAATATAGGAAGGTTTTCTTTTTTTTATTAAAGATTTATAACTTAATTTTGACTATTTTCTTATACATATTTTTAATCTGTTTCTATCATTTACTCTTTTTCTAGTTATTCTTATTATTTAGATAATTCATGCACTTGTTTGTCTAAATCTTTATCTACTTATTCTTTTTCAATTTTGTTTTATTTTTAATCTATTTATTATTATTAATCTTATTTCACTTAATATTTGTTGTTTTCTTTCACTTCTTAAATAGAATGTTCTATATTTTCTATATTATTTGTTTGTTTAATCATAAATCCAGCTGGATGTATTATTTCATTAGCTATATTTTATTAATTATTATTATTTATTTCTTTATTTTGCTCTGAACTTATTTATTAATTTTAGTCAGATTTAAGAAGTTATTATGATTATTATTGTTATTATTATTATTGTAATTATACTTTATTTTATTATTCTTTTTCATAAAATAAATCAGAATGTAAAATAATAGGTTATTTAGGAATAACATTTTAATTCTAATTATGATTAAGAGTTGTTTCTAATTATTTTTCTTATTATTCACTTTAAATCGGAATATTTTACTATTTAAATTTTAACTAATTTGCTTGGTTTATTATTTAAATTTATTAAGTTATAGCCCTTTATTATTAAGTTTGAATTCCATCTGATGATCCTTCTATTTTTAAAACTGATTATAATTTAGAATCTTTTACAAAATTTTGAATTTGAACAGGTTTTTATAACTAATTTTTAGTCAAAATATCTTCTATCCTTTCTTCTTTTATTTATTAATCCTTTGATTTGTTAAGTTTAGATTCTATTTATGATTTCTACTTGAAATTCTATTAAGCTATAATAGGAAGATTTTAAACATTTATTTAATTTTAACTTTAAACAATCATAGGTACAATATTATTTTTTTATATATATTATCTGACATTACCAGCATCTAATTTTTTATCTTTCATTAAATCTTATATTGTTTCATAATTTTCATTATTTTCTTTGCCTACCTTTGCTTTTATAACACTTTATTAAGTATTTTCTATACTATTCAATTTTAAATTCTTAACATAACAAATCAAACTTAGTAATACTATTATGTATTATATCTTCATTTTATTTTATATTTTATTTTTTATATTATAATTATGAATGTTCTTTTATTTAAACTTATATTGATTATTTAATAAATAATAATTGAATAAAAGAAATAAATATAATTTGAAAACAAATTTAAATATAATATTTAGAAAATAAGTGAATAAATGTCAAAAATAATAGAAAATTATATTTTAATTTAAATAATATCAAAAGATGATAAAGAATATTAACTTCATAAAGCTAAAAATGTGAATACAAAAAAAGAAGCAGTAGTAAAGGCGATAGATATTAAGAGATTTATGAGCGATTAATTAGTAAGAGAATAAACAATAAATGAGATATAAAATTTAAAGAAATTAGAACATAAAATGATAATATAACTTTACAAAATGCTGAAATCATCAAATAACATTTACTTGATTTATGAGTTTATAGAGGAGCCAAAGTTGAAAAGTTTTGAGAATTAATTAGATAAAGAGGATGTAAGAAAGATGATGATCGAATTAACAGAAGTGATAATGTATTTGCATTCAGTAAACATAATTCACAATAACATATGTTCAAACAATATTTATTATAATAGATAAACAAACAAATTAAAAATAAGGAATTTTTAGAATGCTTATTGCTAATAATCATAATCTCATGAACATAAACATTCTCAAATATATATTCCTCAAAATTTAGAATTCTCAGCTCCAGAAATATATCAATAAGTCCACACTCCTCACTCCGATATATTTTCAATTGGAGTTTTACTTTTTCAAATTCTTACCAAAAATCAACTCTTCATTTTCGATCATAATTAAGACATTCATTAACAACAGTCAATATTCTATAATTAGACTTACATCAATAACAAACTTGATGCTTACTTATCTAATAATTATCAACAAATTTTCATTCAAATCATAAGATAGTCTTTGAGAATCCATTTTCAAGAAAGAATATCTTTAAACTAAATAATTACTCTCCTAAAATCAGAATAACCATTTTTAAGTCCACTTAGTCATTTCAAGTTTATCAGTAATAATAATAATATCAATAATAACAATAATATTACTAATAGCACTAATAATAAAAATAACATAAATAGTAAGAACAATGAAACATTTGAGAATATTAAGAGCATAAACCATGTTTATAAAGAGTACATATTTATAAAATATAAAGTGAGTAGAATTTGTTAATGATGCACTAGATATTTTTTGAGATTCGAAAGAAGATATAATATTTGAAAGGACTGTAAAATTTAATAATAGATGAAGATTGTGGATTTATAGAAGATGTAATGCGGGAAGTATTAAACATGTTATTAATGAAGATGTAATAGGAATATTTTACGGAGATGTTTAACTTGCTAAACAATAAAGAAATAATGCATTAGTTGATGAATAAATTGGAATGTGATATGAGTGTGGAGGAAGTAGAGGGTTGTTTATGAGAGGATAGTGTGAAGTTCATATAGAAAAAACAAAATGAAGACTTATTAGGATTTAAAGAATTATACTTAGATTATAAAAATTAATTTCTGTCTAATTATCACTCTTACTCCTCCTTTTTCCATCTTATCCTCTCCTCTCCTTAACTTCATTCCCTCCTTTCTGATCACTCTCCTCCCCACTCAGACTCTCCTCATTACTCTCATCAATAACTCTTCACTCATCTACTATCTCATGTTCCCACTCAACCATTAAGTGTTCATCAACAATCCTTAATTAAACAATTATCCTCTTTATCCTAAATTAATTCATCATTCATTTCTAACATTATATGATTATTATTATATTATTTTAATATACTATTTATGCATTCTTTTTCTTTACCTAAATTAACTTACACTTACAACAAAACTAATTACATTAACACTTAATCTAATTTAAAACAAAATTCCTAAATTTCATTATAAAATATCTTTAACATTATTTCTAACCATCAACGTAATTTTATATTTATGTTTAATAGAATATATATTTCAAGAAAAACTCTTTTAAAATATAAGAAAATTAGGAATCAATATTAATAGAAAACAGTTCATTCTTTTATTTTAAACTATCGATGAGGATAATGACTAAAAACTAAATTTTAAAGAGTTCAAATAATGTTTGTAAAATAATGATGCTAATATTAGTATTTATTATATAAAATAAAAGAATTAAAGAAACTTATCGAGTAGTTCTTAGAATATAAATAAATCAATAATAATAACAATCAATAATAATAGATATATTTTCCCACTGATTTTTATCATCTTTTTTAATGAATAAGTCATTCTATTAAGAGATCTCAGCTTTATTAATCATTTGAATAAATTCAAGAAATAAACTAAAAGTTTTAAAATTTTTCCAATATTTTGGATGTTAAAAATGATTCTTAATTAATAAATTAATAAATCATAAATAATAAATAAAATAATAATTCAATTTATAAATAATATTAATAAAATATTAAAGCTAATACTGAATTTTTAGAAGATAGTGATAATGATTTTTATGATATTAAGTTGCACTATTAAGTAGAAGATTCTTAATTTAATATGAAATAAGAGATTCAAGATTTGAAATAGGAAATAATTTTATAAAAAGAAAAGACAAATAACTCTAATTTTAATTTCAATATCTTATAATCTAAAACTATTTAAAATAATGGATTCAATTAAGGAATTTCATAAAAAGGATATTTATAAACAATCAGCTAAAATAAAATATTATCAAAATATAAAAAAAATTATGACAAAAATAATTTTTAAAATTCATTTGATGATAAAATAATAAATATTAGTAATTATAAAAATAAAGATTAATCTTGTATATAATAAAATATATAATTTTAAAATTAAAAAAATAATTCATCTTAATATTAAAAAATAGATTTATAACAACTAATTCCTATTTTTAATAATAAATAAAATAAGAAAAACTTAAATAAGAAGATAGATAAAAATAATAATAATTTAATATGTGAATATTATTGGAATGCATTATAAAATTATAGAAAAATAAAGAAATAGAATAATATATAAATATGATATTTATAAATAAATCAACTTTTTAAAAAGAGTAAAGATTAAATATTAATTAGGTGTTTTTCTTTATTTTAAATTTACAAAAATATGTTTGGTTGACTGAAATGATTTAAAACTTTAATTATTAATTTGTGAATGAACAACAAAACTGGTGATATTTTCCTACTCATATAAATGTTTTTTTTTATATTTTCTATTAGAACTTTATCAAAAAACATTTCTAATATTTTTTATTATTTTTACCCACATTAGAACTCATTCAAAATGCTTTATAAAATAAACCCTAAAGGTTACTAAATTAGTTTATAATCTTGAAGTGATATTTCGTTACTTATTGTATTTATTTTTAATTCTTTTATTCTATTTAGCATTATATATAAAATTATGACTATTTTTTATAATATTTAATTTCTTTTTATACTTTGCAGCTATTGTTCATTTATATTTTCTTGAAGCAGCTTTTAAATCTACTCCTATTTTTAATTATTATTATATTTTAAATTTATAAGATATGATAATTACTTCAGAGTCTGAATCAAATGTTTTTGTAGCAACTTCTTTAGCTATTTTTTCTAAATTTAATTCTATTTCAAATTTATATTAATTTAAATTTTAATTTTAATATTATTAGGAATTTAAAAACATTTATTAATTCACCAATAATCTTAATTTAATAAAAGATTTTCCAATCTTTTTATTTATAAGTTAAAAATTATTGATTGATTATTCATCAAAAAATTAAGAAATTTTTTATAATATTTTGTCATTAATTAATATTGAAATAATATCAAATTAATAAGAATATTTTTGTTAATTAGATTATTTAAAATTTTTATTATTAATGTTGGAAATTAATTATTTATTTTTATTATTTTCTATATTGTCTATTTTTAATGAACTTAAATTTTTTATATTAAATTAATCAAAATAATCACTACTTGTTTTTTGATTTAACTACAAATCTGTATAAATATCTTAGTCTGATTTATCAATAAAACTATTTTCTTCATTTTCAAAAGATTATTGGCTTATATTAAATACAAAATTATCCAGATTATCTTTATTTGAAAGAAAATTTTAGTTCTATTATTAAATTTAAAGATTTTCTTTATTTAAAACATTCTTATTTTAGTCTTTATTATTATTAGTTTTTAAATCATTTATCTAATTTTTATTTTAATTAATTCTTATATCAATTTTATTTTTTGATTAATTTGATAATTAATTTGGCTAAATTCATAATTAACAAGGAGTTTCTTATAATTAATTTAATTCAATCAATTATGATTTTTATTTAAAATCTAGAAGATTTTATAATTAAACATTTGACATTTTTTCAGTGTTTTATTATAATTTTAATTCTTAACTAATTTTTTGACTTGAATTTTTTTCTACTTTTCTTTTATTTAAGATAGGGGTTCTATTATAGCCAATAAACTCATTTTTAATTTGGTTTAATGACTTTTAAATATTATTACTATTATTAAGTTGTTTTGAATTATTAATAAAGTTTTTTTATTCTTTATTTTCAGCCAATATTTTTTTATTATTTTAATTATATTAATTATTAATCTTTTTTGAAGGAATTATATTTTCTTTATTATGTTTTAATTAAGAAAATAATTCCTAAGAATTATTCTTTTATTTATTATTGTAATTAGATAAATATTGTTGCAATATTTCTACTGAATTTTATAATATCTTTTCTTTTTTTAAATTATCAAATGTAAAAATCAACTCATTTAAATTATTTTACAATAATTCATGAAGCGTTTCTATATTTCTATAATTTGTATTTTTCATAGATTTTAATTTATATGAATTATTGACAGTTAAAAATAATAAATTTATAAATAAATGTAATATAATTTAAATTAATTAATAATCATAAATAATTTTTTAATTTTTTATTAGATATTTCTATATTTTAAAAGAAATTTTATGTGGCATCAGTCATATTTAATAATGATGTTTAATTATTAAAATTATGAGAAATATCAAAATCATTAATATCACTAATTTCTTCCAATGTATTCTAAATTTAAATATTATTGTCATTATTCTACAATTTTATTGCAGAACATTACAAATTTTATTATTATAACTATTATTATTAATATAATTAATACTATTATTATTATTATTATTACTATTATTATTATTATTATTATTATTATTATTATAATTATTATTATTACTATTATTATTATTCTAATATTAAATTTTATTTCTATTATGATTATGTTTTAATAGCTGATTTTAGTTTTTTGTAAGATTATTATTAAGATTAAAAAATGCCAAGTTCTTCAAGTATAGAATTTCCATTGGATTATGACTCTAAATCATAATTTATATGATCTGAGTGATGATTAATTGGCTAATTAATATTATGACAATTATTTATTGTATTATAATGATTATTACAACAATTAATTATCTAATTTTTATTTAATTAATAGCTTTATCTATTACGTGTAATACCAGAACAAACTCTTCTATATTATCTCATATTATTCTTTAAATTATCTTCATTTTAATTCTAATTATTTATATTACTATCACAAATAATTAACTTGTTATTTTTTAAATAATTTCTCACTATTAATTTTTATTCTTTATTAAGGCTTTTCATTATAATTGTTACTATTTTTTATAATCTTTTCAGTTCTTTTTATTCTTTTTCTCTTTCTTTATTATTTAATGTTTCATATTCTTTATTTTTTATTTCTAATTAATTTAAAGTTTTTAGTTATTCTTTTATTTTTTAATTTAATAGCTCTTAACTAATTTTGTTTGTTTTATTTATTTAAATTTATTTTATTAATTAAATTTTATAACTTTCATTTTTATTATTATTTTTGTCAATTTAACTCTTAATTTAATTAATTTTATCATCCTTTTTATTTAATTTATTACTCATAAATTCACATATTTTTTCTAATTCATTTAATTGTTATTCTAATGAATGATAACTAGATTCTTCCTCTTCATTTTAAAATATATCGGAATTTCTATTTAATTAATTATATTTAATTAAAAAAATGATTAATATAATTTTATAAATAATTATTACTCCAAAAATTCACAAACATTAATTTTAATATTAGAAATAATGTCCTTTATTTTTTTATATATTTTTTTGTATTTTTTATCATATTATTATTAATCCATTTATTTCTAATTTAATACTTCAATCTATTTTTTATAAAATTTTTCTTTCTAAAAATATTTGTTAGCATTATCCTTCATTCTCTAGCCATAGTTTTTATTTATATTTTCTAAATTAATATTATAATCTTTTCGGATTTATTATAATTCTTCTTTTGTTTTATTTAATTAATTATTTATATCTTTATTTTTTTAAATCTATTAATTTTTCTCTTCTATTTAATTCAATTATTATTAGATTATATTATTATAATCTTAATATTTTAGTTCATTTTTTTTGCAATTGTCCTATAATTCTTATATTTTATCAATAATTTCTCTGTTCAAATTGTTGCTCTCAAAATTGTTGGTTTTCAAGTCTAATAATTATATAATTTTTTAAAAAAATTTTTATCCTCCTTGACTTTAAAGTTATTAATTTAATAAACTGTTTTATAAATTATTTATTTTATTGACATATTATTCATTGTCTTAAAGTAATTTATCAAGTTCACTATTTTTTTGACTTTCTATATCTTAATTTAATTAAGTTAATTTTTCAATTTCTTTGTTTTTCTATTATTCAAATTATTTGAATTATTCTTATTTATAATTTAATTCTTGCTGGACATCTTTTAGAGATAATTTTAAATTTTAGATAGTTTCTATATATTTAGTGCTATTAATGTTATTATTACTATTGATACTAGTATTACTATTATAATTATTATTATTATTTGTCTATTTATTATTATTAATATTAATAGGTTAATTCAGGTTTGAGTTATATTATTTTAAATTAATAATTTATTAATCTTATTATTAAATTTTAAAATTTAATTCAGTGATTAATAAATTAGATTCTTTAAGTTAGTCTTATAGCTGTTTAGAAAATTAAATTAAACATTTTTAATCCTCCTCTAATTCTGCTTTTTAATTTAAGAGCTAAGTAAATTGGAGTTTGAGACTATTATGTAAGTCTTACAATTGATTATATTGATCATTAATAAGGTTATATTGGTCTTTGGCTGTGATTAATTGTGAATATAATTCACTCTAATCAGGTTGATTTATTTTGGGTTAATTTTGAACATTATTTTGATTATTTGACTACAAAAACTCAATAGTTGCTCTCTATTTTTCAGATTAAATTGCTTCTCTTTACAATGCTTGTTATAGAGCTGAAATCTGATTTCTTAATTAAGACTCAATTGTAGGAATCAGAACAGGTTTAATACTTATGTTATTGTTATTGCTATTAGGATGCAACTATATGTAATGTTAGTTCAACTGATTATTCTCTTTGTTAGACTGACTTGACATCGATCTACTCTAAACTTCTTTGCTTATCATTTCCTTCAAAAGCTTAGTCTGTCCTTAAATTTTTCCTCTCTCATTCTTACCTTTCATTATTAAAAACTAGTTCATTTTTCTTTTTCAAATAATTATTATTTATTATTTCCAAATATACGTTAGCATTTTATATTACTTAATTATATTATATCAATTTTAATCATCTTTTTTATTCTTCATAATTATACTAATATTTTCATACAACTCACATATATATTAATACTCAGTCTAATGTTAATTCTTCAATTATTTCATTTACTTCTTAATCTCTTTGTCCTCTTTTATCTGCATAATTAAATCACTCATCAATTTATTTTCTTTCTCTTGTTAAATTAAATTCATGTATATTTTATAATTCCTCATGAAAATATCTCCAATTATTCCAAAAAGGTTTTAAATTTTAATTTACTGTTCAGTAACTTTATATTTCATATCAGAATAAATTTTTTTTTTAATTTAATCTAAAACAACTTAAAGTTGATCAATATCAATTTCAAAATCATTAAGCTATTATTATTTAATAGAAATAGAATCTAATTATTTTTATAGTTAAATTTAATTAAATAGGAATGATTTAAGAGAAGAATTATTTAATCTTTAATATAGAAAATAAAAATTACTTGTTAATGAATTTAAACTTTAAGAATCCTAAATGAGTTCTAATGTCTGGATTGAGATAATTTTGGGAAAACTGAGTTAAAAAGTTGATGAGTTAAGACAAAGAGAAATCTTGAGATGATGAGAAAGAGTAATTGGAAATAAAGATTAGTCTGAAATGAGAGAGAGATAAAGATTGGAAGAGAGGGAACTTAGCTCTAAGGTTGTAACGTAGTGAGTGATAGTCTATTTTAGAGAAATAATAAAACTTGCGATTGTTTTTCTAGTTTGATTACTTTAGAGTCTGGAATTCTAAGTCCAGACTGTTCAAGCATACAACTCTCCACTCCTCCCTTTTCACTTCCGTCTTCGCTTTAATTTTTTCTCTCCTCTCTCCTCCCTCTCCTCCCTCACTCTTCCCCTCATCTTCCTATTTGTCTTCTCTCTCTTCCTTTAAAATATCACTCAAGTCAATAAACATCCAGTCCCCACCCTTCTTAATATAATAACAATCAACTCTAATCCTCATCTCCATCAATTCACTCATTACTTCTCTTAAATTTATAATTTAATTAATACCGTCCTACTTCCTTCCTCTCAAAAATCACAACTACTTTGTACAGTTGATTCATCCTTTTCATAAACTTACCCACTTTGTTTCTCAATTCATATAACTTTCCTTATTTATAACTAACACCCAGTATTCCCTCAAATTCTATTATTAATATATTCTGTTTCTTTTCTTATTCTTAATTATCATCATTCCTTTATTCATTATTAATTCGCTTTATTTTATACTTGTTTTTTATTTAAATCTGCTATATCTAATTTGAAGATTCTTTCGTAAAAGTGTAGGAGTGATTTAAATCATGAGAATTAATGCTGAAATTGTTAATGTTATTTTTATTATTATTTCTAAACTGATTATTGATGATATAATTTTTTCTAATTTATTGGCCATACTAATTTTAAGTCTGGACGGTTTAATTTCTACTTGATAAGAGTTGTTGTCTATTAGACTTGCAAATCTGAAATTTTCCAATCTCATCCAAGAATTATTAACTATTAAATTGTTGCATATCATCAGTTTTTATACTCATATTATGTTTGTTTTGAATGTTAGTGTTTAAACTATGACTGTTCGTATTGTTATTATTTATGTTACTATTACTTTTATTCTTTTACTTCTCTTTTATATTATTCTTACTTAATATTTCTTTCATTATATTCTAATTCTATTTTTAAATATAGTTAAAACTTTATGGTCAAACATTTGTTTATTTTTAAATTTAGTTGTTATTATTTATAATTTCTAAACTCTCTTATTATTTTTACTCTCTTAATTATTATTATTATTATTATTATTTTAACTATTATTACTATTATTACTATAATAATTATTCCTATTATTATTTGTCTTATAATTAATATTATTATTAACATTATTATTATTAATAATATTAAAACTATTATTAATCAAATTTATCTTATTTTCAAAATACAACATTATATTCTTCTGATATTTTTTTATTTTTATTATTATTTTCATTTTCTATAATTTAATTAGGCTTTTTTGAATTACTATTATAAGAATTATGTTTCTTTTTTTGTCTATTATTATTTTATTTAATAATATTATTATTTTAGATATTCTGGACAATCTAAAAATCAGTTTATTTTTTGCTTGAATCAGAAAATAATTGAAATTACTTTTATTAAATAAACTATTTTATTTGATAATTATTATTTATATTTTTTATCATAATATTTTTACTATTAGTAATATTGTTATTGTTTATTAAGTTTATTTCATCTTGATTTATTATCCTATTAAAGCTTAAACTATTTTACTATTTTTATACTATTTTAGTTATTTAAATTCCTCTTTTTAAATAATGAATTTATTGATGTTTATCTTTTTAATTTTATGGAACTTTAGGTAAATTAAGGATTAAAATATTCTTTTTTCCTAAACTATTTTCTTTCATAATTTAATATTACTATTTTTTTATATTATTATATTATTTAAATATTCAATAAAAATTTTAAAAAATATTTTTATTTATTAATATAATTTAAATTTTTTTTGATATTGTTTAAATATATTTTTATTTCATTTATTTAGAATAACTTTATTTTTTATGTAACTTTAATATTATACAATTTTATTATAAATTATTTTAAATAAAAAATAATTTTATAAATTTCACTTTTTAATTTTTTTAGCATTTTTTTTAGCTTCTACTTACTTTTCTTGTATAAAATTAGGGTTACCCTTAGCTTCATCCTAAATGTCAAATGCTTTTTCTAATAATTCCTGATTGATTTAAATTGAATTAGAATTTATAAAATCAAGGAGCTAATTAATCTTTTCAATATCAAAGTTATTAGTGGCTTCATTAAGTTCTTCTATGCATGAAAGTATTTTGAGATTAACGATTTGTTTATTGACAATAGTAATTAGCCTTTTATCGTAATCAGGTAAGGAGACAACATAATCAAGTTATTTCTGAATATTTTCAACTGATTAATGACTGTCATTTATTAAATCCAACAATTTTAATTCCTCTACTCTTTTTTAAACGAAATTTTTTCTAAAAGATTCTCTTTAGTCAATTACATTTTCTACATATTTAATCATTGATGAGTTTAAGGATTATTGCTTTAAAATTTCTTACTACTTTTTGTTATAATTTTCATGTAATAATCCATGTAGATTTTCTTTCTCCATTTAAATAGTTTCTTTTAACTCCTTAAATTATTCATTTGTTCTTAAACTTATTAAGCCCTAATGAATCGGTTTTTCATTTATTATTCTATCTTTTTCCATGTTCTCTAAAAATTATCGTATTTCTTACATTTAATGTTAGCTACATTTTGGAATTTTCCTTTAAATTGTGAATACTTATTTTTCGATTAATTCTTGTTAGTTTTTATTAATATATTTAGCATCTTTTTTTTGCTATAATTACTTTTTATCATTCTTATTTTTATCTAATAATAATTATTCCTCCTATTGCTTAGATTTGCTAATTCTTTTTTCATTAATTAATAATTGTTCTTCTTCTGTGATTTATTAATTATTTTTAAGTTTCTTTTTAATTTAATACTTTTTCCTTTCAATTAAAGCTTTTTCTGCTCTTCCTGGTTGTTATTATTCCCATTATTATTTAATATCTTACTCCATCGTCTCTTTAGATATATCCTTAACAAACGCTACATTTTAATCAACAACTGTAAATACTCTTAAATTCCATACTATTTAAGATTAATTATTGAGATTATCAATAGGATTTATTACATTATTATTTAGTTTAAAGTTAGAAGAAGTAATTATATTTTTGAAATCATCATTAGAACTATTTAGTAGATGAAAATCTTGCTATAGATGAAATCCAGCTAATAAGAAGTATTAACGATTGGGGAAGAGCTGAACGTTGGTGATTAATAATTGATTGTAACCTTGAACTTAAAAGATAACATTAAAGTTATTATTCCAATATGCCTAAAGAGAATTATTTTTATTATTAGAATTAAGTTCACATAACTTTAAATAAATGAATCTACATTGTTATATTTCAGTTTCTTCTAAATTATCTTCGATAAGTTCTTAATGCTGTTTCTTTTCATTGTTATTTTTCTTAATATCATTGTTGATGATGGGGATAGGTTTATTCTTTAGAGAGAGATGGAGAGTGAGATTGAGACTGGCGTTAGAGTTGTCAAGAGTTTAGATGAAGAGTCGATCTCTAAAGAGAGTGCCATATTTGTTAGGAATATATCTATCTTAATATTCTTAGACTTCATTAAGTTCCAACTACTCAATTTGTACTGAGCCCTCCTCCTGATATAACACTTCCCACTCCAATATTCCCTCTTACAATACATTCCTGTTTGCTACACTCTCAATCACTATTAAATACTCTGTTTCTCCTAGAACAACTACTCAATTAAGTTCTTCCAAGTTTACTATCTATTACTCCATCATGTTTCAATCCACTCCCTCCACTTCCTATAAATTCATACAACTTCTATTATTCACACTTATTAACTCTATCACCTTCATTCGAATGTTCTCTCTCTCTTTATTATTCTTCATTCTTATCAACAATTAAACTTTCTCTAATTTATTCACTGTTACTCAGTACTTCCCTAGACAATAATATGTATTCTTCTAAAACTAATTATATTCAATAATAAACTATTTATAAGCATAGTTTTCGTATTCTATTAAATATTAAGTTTCTTCCATAAGTTTAAACTGATTGTCAGATGCAACTTGCAAGTGATATGGAAGAGGAGTGAAAGAATTGAGCTTGAAAACATGATTCTTGTTTTCTAATTATAAATATAAACTATCAATCAAACCTTTATTTAGGGAGGGATAGTGACTAATGATATTAAATTATTAGTAATCAAATTTGGTTAGATATAGAAAGGGTTGAGGAGTGAGTTAGTTAAGTGGTCTTTTACCTTAGAAGGTTATTATGAGTTGGACTTATTGTTGTTGGTGCTGTCTGAAGATTGAGTTTTCATTATTATCTTTGTGCAAAAGAAGCAGAACCTGATTAGAGTTCGGAGATGACAGAGTTATTTGAGAGTAAAATTCAAACTTTTTAAGGTCATAGTAAATTAGGAAGTATTAGAATAAATTACCCAAATCGGTATCAGCAAACCACGCTCCTTATTATTACTAATAATTACAATTAATATAAGGTTCCACCAAATTCATCTATCCGAAATCATCTAACTTTTTCATTGAGAAACTATTTTCAGTAATCTAACTTATGATGCTCTAACTCACTACACTTTTAACATCATCTCCCTTCAAATCTGGCATGTCGTAATTAGGAGGCATACTCAGTTTATTCACTATGCACTTTTTAGCAATATAAATCTACTTTTCACTAAAATCACATACGTAATTTAATGCTGGTACTTTAGCTATCTTGCTGTTTATCTTCAACAATCTATATTATATAATTGGATTCGTCAATAGTTTTATCCTTTATTATTCTAATTATTAAATTTTTTCCTTCATCTCCTTTTTCTATTTTCTATGCTCAAGTTTCCCTTCTTTTGTTAACTTTTAAACATTTACCTTGTTTAAATTGTAATAATTTTCCAATAGTTTTATCTCTTCTTCTGACTTCTCTTGAGTAAATACCATGTTAAAATTCTCATTAAATAAAGAATTTATTACTGAATAACAAATTCCAGGTATAGTATAATTAGGCTTTTATGCTTTTTTTTCTAAATTAAAGGATTCATGATTATTACTTTATGTATAATTTAAGTCAAATTACTTCAAATTAGTATTATCATTAATTTACTAGGGGGGATTTTCGGAAATATTCTGTAGACTTTAAATTTTAATATTTAATTTAGGATTTTTGGTTAAGACTTGTTTTCTCAATAAAAGTGATCCTTTGGATTGAATTGAATTTATTTAGTTGGCTTATAAAAAAGGTTAGAAATTGTTTAATGAATATAGAGTGATTATGGTCTGACAATCATTGATTTCGTTCTCTTAAGTTTTAGACTTGATGAACTTCCAATGATTATTTTCTAAAGAATGAATAGGAATAGTTTAAGGAACAAATCCCATTAGAGCATAGAGAATCCAACCTTGTCCAACCTCTTATACAAAGTTTTAATGATCAACTGCAATAATCTACTATA
>Ga0315908_10001935_pt1 | contig 15381 bp, 13 predicted proteins | sample LakEriMetagenome_12_FD_203520 | JGI IMG/M metagenome (GOLD analysis project Ga0315908, IMG submission 203520) | Freshwater fungal communities from buoy surface, Lake Erie, Ohio, United States - Buoy 4 MA124 | ecosystem: Environmental > Aquatic > Freshwater > Lake > Lake biofilm | place: USA... | reverse complement strand
GCCCGAACTGCACACCGTCCATATGGTGGAACTGCTGGACTGGGCCAGCGGCGGGCCGATGCCACTGGGACTCCCGATGGAGAAGCGCTGATAATCTGCATTGTCTGAAAGGGCGGCAGCCTCAACTGACGGGCCAAGCCTGTTCGCCGGCCAGCCCGTCCGCGTGCCAGTCGATCGTGCCGGTTGCCGGCAGCACCGGTCTCACCGGTGCCACCCTGCTCACGGGGGCCATCAACGCCCAGAACGTCGAAGTGGAAGGCATCGACTATGAAATCAGCTACCGCACCAACCTGAGCAACATCTCGGACAAGCTGCCGGGCTCGCTCAACCTGCGCGTACTGGCTTCGCAGCGTCTGGCTGACCGCACCGCCCTGCCGGGTGACACCACCCCGCCCGATCTGGGCACGCCCACCAGCCTGAAATGGCGCGGTTTTGCTTCGGCCACCTATTCGGTTGGCCCCAGCCGTACCACAGTGACCGCGCGTTACCTTGGCCCGGGCGTTGTCAGCAACCTGCGCCCCACCGAGCGCAATGGCATCGATCCCGCGTTCAACGACATCCCGGCCGTGTGGTATTGGGAACTGGCGCAGAACGTCGACGTCAAGGTTGGCGGCCGCACGGTGACGCTGTTCGCCGTGGTCGAGAATCTTTTCGACAAGGACCCACCGCCGGTTCCCAGCAACGGCACGTCGTTCGGCGTCTCGCCGGTCTATGACCTGCTGGGCCGCAGCTATCGCGTGGGCCTGCGCTTCAAGATGTGAGCTCGGTTGCAACCACGGCGGGCGGCTTTCGGGCCGCGCGCCGCAGGTTGCAGAACCAGATGACGAGCCCGTGTCGGCACACAGCCGGCACGGGTTTTTCGTTTCGGCGCCAGGCCAGCACCGAACACGGGTGATCGGTGTGGCGGCAGAACAAGTAGCGTGAGCGCAGTGCTGCTGTTCAGGCGTGGTCGCATCCTGCCCGGTGGCGGCTAGAGCGCTGGCCAAATGCCGATTCCGCGCGCGTCACGCGCTTGAAAGGGGGCGCTTCCAACCGCGGCTGCGATAAAAGTGGATTTTGTCTGAATCCCGACGGCGCTTGCGGGATCCACAGCCTGCGCGGCTGTTTGGAAAGGCTCTAGACGGCCATCTACCCCCAATTCGACAAGACGGCGATAATGGACGGCGGATTGGCTGATTTTTAGCCAATCGAAGGTAGAGCCCGTCCAATCGCGGAAGCGCGCCGGACAAATTGATGCTTCTGTCAGTTAAACGAGGCTGGGCGAGCACGTTGGTTCTCGTGCTCGCCCAGCTGAGATACGCATTTCCAACCCCGGCTGCGCTTCCGTCCTCAAACAGAGGAAAGCAGCCCTTTCACTGTGCGATGGTCATGAACCCATCGCGAAACGGCCGGGACGATGATCAGAAGCGCACATTGGCTTCCACACCATAGGTGCGGAAGTCGTTGAAGAAGCCGCTGATGCCGCCTTGCGGGCTGCCGGACTTCCAGAACAGGAACTGGGAGTTGAGCAGGTTGCGGGCCCACACTGCCAGCGTCAGCTTGCCATCGCCGCCGCCCAGCGGGATATCGGCAAGAGCCAGGCGACTGTTGACGATGAAGCCTGAATCGCCCTTCGGCTGGGCAAAGCGCACCGCGCGGGTGACCGGATCATAGGTCACGTCGGTGTAGTTGGCATAGAAGCCCGAGTCATAATTGCCATCAATGTGGGCGTGCAGGTTGAAGTCCTTGATCGGCAGATCATAGTCGATCGAGACGCTGGCGGTGTTTTCCGGCGTGTAGACCTGATAGATCGGCACCGGCACGGGTATCAGCACGCCGCCCGTCTGCGGGAACGGGTTGAGCGTCGGCGGGATGGTGACAATGTTCTTGGCATAGCTGGCCGACAGGGTCAGGCCCTTGGCTGGGTTGACCAAAAATTCAAGTTCGAAACCCTTCACCCGGCCGGTGCCCGGCGCATTGATGATGTCGGTGGTGGTGCGGGTGGTGGTGACGCGGACACCGTTGATCACGTCTTCATAAAGGCCGCTGAAATCGAGCTGGATATCCTTGTACGTCCCCGTGAACGCCGCGAAGTTGAAGCGCACCCGGTTGTCGAAAAACTGGGCCTTGCCGCCAATTTCGAAGATCGACACGGATTCTGGATTGAACGAGCGGTAGGTCAGCGAGCGCGAGCTGGCGCCGCCCGAACGATAACCGGTGCTCCACTTGCCATAGACCAGGATATCGTCTGTCACTTCGGCAGCCAGGGTGACCAGCGGATCGAAGCGGCTCCAGGCCTGATCAAGCGGGATCTTGGCAGAGACGTTGACGCCATTCACCGGCACAATCGGGAGGGCCCCGTTGATGGTGAAAAGATTGCCCTGCTTTTGGTCACGCGTCCAACGACCACCCAAGGTGAGGTGGATCTTGTCGTCAGCAATCGGCGGCGTGTAGATGCCCTGGCCGAACACACCAACGCTGGTGACCCGCACATAGCTGGCCCGCTGGACGACCTGCGTGTTGAAATCGATCTGGCGCTGGGCGAAGGTGGTGCCGGCGGCATCCGTGACGACATTGGTGTTGAACGCCTGGGCGTTGTCCTGCACCTTTTCCTGATAGAACAAGGCGCCGGCAGCGAACTTCAAGCGGCCAACTTCACCGACTGCTTCCAGTTCCTGGCTGAACTGGTTCTGGCGGAATGGCGCCACGCTGATCCGGGCAAACTGATAAGGCCCGCCGGCGGTGGCAATCAGGAAGTTGCCATTGGGATTGGCCGCAGTCGGCGCGATCGACAGCGTCGAATCCGCCGAGCCATTGTCCCATTGGGTCTGGCTCATCACGCGATAGGCCGTGATCGACTTGAACTGCAGCGTGGAAGACGCATCCCATTCCATGCCAAGGCGATAGCCTTCGGTCTTGCCGATGCTGAGCGGCTGCGGCACGCCCACCTTGGCGGCGCTGAGCCGGGTTGCCGACACCGGGTTGATCGCCGCCACGAAGTTGGGCGCGATCGCCGGGGCGGTTGCCGTGGCCGGAAGGCCGAGGGGGCGGGTAACCTGCTGCAGATACATGGTGCTGGTGGCATCATAGCTGTTGTCCACGGCGACATCGACGCTGAAATTGTCAGTCGGACGCCACAACGCTTCGAGACGGATGCCGCGCTTGTCGAAGCTGTTGAAATCGTTCTGGCCCTGCAAAGGGTTGTCCACCATGCCGTCGCGACGCGAAAGGATGCCGTCGATCTTGAAGCTGATGTTGGCGACTTCCGGCAGATCGATGTGGGTGACCGCGTTGTAGCTGTTGTAGTTGCCAACGCCCAGAGTGGTGTTGGACTTGAACTTGCCACTGGGCTTCTTGGTGACGATGCTCACCGCGCCGCCCATGGTGTTGCGGCCGAACAGGGTGCCCTGCGGGCCCTTCAGCACTTCGATATTCTCGACATCATAAAGCGCAGCGCCCAAGCCCTGAGCGCGGCCGAGATAGACGCCATCAACATAAACGCCGACGCCCTGATCGCGAGCCGGCTGGTTGCTGTCCGCCATCACGCCGACGCCGCGGATGTTGATCACGAGCACGCCGGGGCGCGAGAAGAAGGGTGCAATCTTCAGCGACGGGATGGCGCCATCGCCAAGATCGAGCAGCGACACCACGTGGCGGTCAGCCAGCACGGCGCTGTCCAGCACGGCAATGGCGATCGGTGTCTTCTGCAGATTTTCGCTGCGCTTTTGCGCGGTGACCACGATTTCGGCCAGACCCTCTGCCTCGGCATTTGCGGCAGCGGCCGCATCAGCTGCCAGCGCAGGCTGAGCGACGAGCAATGCGACAAGCGATGTGGTGGCCAAATTGGCCCGACGGATCTTCATGATGGTGCCCCTGTTTTGAATGCGCCGGCCTTGCAGCCGATCGCGGTATGCCCACGGGGGGGCGTACCGGTGGTGTGTGAACAAAAATTGGCTTTCCAGTTAAGCTTTCGCGGCAAAAATCTTGCGATTTGGTTGCTCGCTCCGCTTGTCATGGCTCTGACACAAGGGCGGGCTAACGCCGGCGCGTTGATGAGCCGGGAGAACCACAATGCACATGCGACTGCCGCTGATCCTGATTGCCATGCTGCTGCCGCTGGCGCCCGTCGTGGCAAAGGCTGTGGCACCGCCGCAAGCCGTGGCGGCGCCGCATGATCGGCTGCTGCCGCTGCAGGGCGGCAATAATTTCCGCGATCTGGGTGGTTACAGGGCCGCCGACGGGCGCAGCGTGCGGTGGGGCCTGTTGTTCCGTTCTGGCGCGATGGCAAGCCTGACACCGGCGGACTTTGCCACACTTGCCGGCCGTGGCATCCGCACCGTCTGCGACTTCCGCGACGTGCGGGAACGGACATCGGCACCGGTCAACTGGCCGGCCGGCAAGGCGCCGGTGGTGCTCGCCGATGATTATCAGAATGACATGAGCGCCATCGCCCGCCTGTTTGGCCCGACACTGCCCTCCGGCGAGCAGGCGCGCGCGGCAATGACCTCCACCTATCCGCAGATCCTGAAACAGTTCAATGGCCAGTACCGCCGGATGTTTGGCGAACTGCTGGCCGGCCGCGCGCCGCTCGCCTTCAACTGCTCTGCCGGCAAGGATCGGACCGGCGTGGCCGCCGCTCTTCTGCTGACCGCGCTGGGCGTCGGGCGTCAAGACGTGATTGGCGATTACCTGCTCTCCAACCGCTATTTCGATCCCGGCAAACTGACCGGTGGCAATGATCCACAATCGGCCATGTTCCGCCGGATGCCGCCCGAAGCGCTGCAGGCCATCATGGGCGTCGATCGCGCCTATATCGAAGCGGTGTTCGCCGTGATGGACGCCCACAAAGGCGGTGTGGATGGCTATCTGGCCGACGAGCTGGGCTTGAACCTGACCGAGCGGCGGGACCTGGTGAGGCTTTACACAGAACGCTGAGCCGGGTGGCAACAGCCATGACCGACGCTGCTCTCGACCAGTTGCTGGCGCCATTCCGGTCCGCCGGCATGCAGCATTACGGTGAGCACGTGACGCAATATGCCCATGCCGTGCAGTGCGCAGCCCTTGCAAAGGCGGCGGGTGCTGCCCCTGCACTCGTCGCCGCCGCGCTGCTGCACGACATTGGCCAGTTACTGGATGACGCGGGGGCGGCGGCTGAGCATGACACCGTTGATGCCCGCCACGAACAGCGGGGTGCAGACCTCCTGGCCCACTGGTTCGGGCCGGCGGTCACCGAACCCGTTCGCCTGCATGTCGCGGCCAAGCGCTATCTGTGCGCCGTCGATCCAGCATACCAAGCCGGTCTCAGCGCCGCCTCCATCCTCAGCCTTGTGCTGCAGGGCGGGCCGATGGACATCGAAGAGCAGGCCCGTTTCTGCGCGCAGCCGCACGCAGCCGATGCCGTGACGCTGCGTCGTTGGGATGATGCTGCCAAGGATCCCCACTGTGCGGTGCCCCCGCTCGACAGTTGGCGCCCTCTGCTGGCCAGCCTGCTGCGCGTTTCTGTTCAGCCGTAAGCAAAGCCGGTCAACACTGCCGGCAGATCGGCCACGGTATCGATCACCACATGGGCGCCGGCCGCCAGCAGTTCGGCTCGGGCTGCTGCGATAAGATCGGCCCGCTCCTCCACTGGAAGCACCGCCAGCGCCTCGGCCGACAGGCCAACGCTGTTGCCACTGGCGGCCACACCCACCGTCCAAGTGCCGGCGCTGCGCCCCTCGGCTACGCCCACCGCAGCGTCGTCCACCTTAACCACAGCGGCGGCTGGCCATACCCCCAGTTCCACCATGTTCTTCCACAGCATCAATGGCGAAGGCCGACCGTAGGCCGTGTCACCGGCGCATACGAGGCAATCAGGGGTATAACCCTGCGCGGCGGCGGCGGGCAGGATATCGGCCATCATTTCCCGCGTGTAGCCGGTGCAAGAACCGATCTTCACGCCTTGTCCGCGCAACTGGCGCACCACGTCGGCAGCGCCGGGGATCAGCACGGCGGTTTCGCGTGCGCCGGCCTGCATCAGAAGGGTAATGCGGGCAAACAGCCGGTCACCGTCTGTCACGTCAGGGGTCTTGCCATAGCGCGCGGCCCAGGCGCCAGCCACACGCGGCTGGGCGAGAATGGCGGCGATATGGTCGCGCTTTGCCATCCCCATGTCGGCCCGGGCCTCGGCCTCGCTGATCGGCAGACCAAAGCCATCAAACAGCTTGAGCAGCGCCACCACTGGCGCGCGGCTGCCGAAATCGATCATCGTGCCCGCCCAGTCGAACACCACAGCCTGCAGATTTGCGCTCAACAGATTGGCTCCCTATTGCCGAACACGCCGTTCACCACTTCTTCGGCCAGCGCGAATCCGGTGGAAGCACCGGTGCCACTGGTCACCACCACCAAGTGCACGCCGGGCATCGGTGAGCGCAAGATGCTGTGGCCGGCGGCCGATGCATAGGTGCCGGTCCAGCGTTCGGCCACCGCAGGAGCCGCGCCCAGAACCGCCTCATACTGGCGAAGCATGGCGGCATCGATGTCGGCACGACCGAAGGGGTCAGGTGTCGGGCCATATTCATGGCTGTCACCCACCACCAGGCTCCCATCGGCGCTCTGCACCACAATCAGATGGATGCCCCAACCAAGGGCTTCGGCTTGTTCCTGTTCCAGCCGGGCCTTCAACGCTGCAGCTTCGGGCAGCGCGGCATAGCCGAGGTAGCGGACCAGGCTGAGATCGCTCATGACCGGGGCCGGCAGCCGCCAGCCGGGTGCCGCAAGGCGCAGCATCTGCAGCTTGCAGCGAGTGATTGATTCCTCGGCATAAATCGACGGGAACAGCGAGGCCCAGTCATCGCCGGGGCAGACGAAAATTGCATCGGCCGCCAGCGCTTCACCATTGGCCAACGCGACACGGCCGGTTTCCATACCCACTACGGCGCTGCCGAAACGGAAGCGCACGCCATGCACCTCGGCCAGCCAGGCGGCCAGTCGGGGCAGCGCTTCGCGCGATTCGACGCGCAGATCATGCGTGCTGAGGATGGCGCCAGCAGGCGCATGGGCCTGCGGGCAGAGATCGGCGACCGAAGATGGGTTCAGGCGCTGGCACCCGTCTCCCATTTCAGTGGCCATGAAGGCATCGAGGACCGCCGATGATTCAGGGCGCTGCCCCACAACAAGCAGACCTTCCTGATCGATGCGGATGCCAGCGGCGGGTGCCACGTTCCGCCAGATGGCGGCACTGCGCCTTGCCAGGCGCCACACCCGGCCTTGTTCCTGCCCGGTGCAGGTTATGAAGCCGAAATTGCGGATGGAGGCGCCATTCGCGCGCGCGTCCCGGTCGACCACCGTCACCCGCGCGCCGGCCTGTACCGCAGCCAACGCATGGGCCAAACCGACAATACCGGCGCCCACCACGATCACGTCAGACAATCAGGAATCTCCCGTTTTTGGCCGGCCCGGCGCCAGAAATACAGGGCCGAAATACCGGTAAGCACGATAATGAGCACGGCTGCGACATGGGCAAATGCGATGAACAAGGGCACCCAATCCACCGAAGGGGCAAACAGGCTGCGCCACAGCAGGAGGGCGATGCTGCCCGCATACCCAGCAGTGTCGGCAATGTAGATCAGGAAACCGGCATTGGCCGTTCGGCCCAGCACGGCAATCATGCGGTCAAACAGCATGGCGTTGAACGGTAGATAGGCCAGATAAAGCCCTGCACCGGCCAGAATCATCCACGGCATCGGGCCAAGTAGGCCGGCCTGGAAAGCCAATGTGCCCAGCCCCAAAAGCGCGCCGCCCAGCATGATTACCCCGTGCATCGCCAACATTGCCTTCACGTTGTCGCGCACCAGGATCAGCCCGGCAAGTGCACCGAGCGCGATCACCGCCACCGGCAACTCGCTGGCGGAAAACACCGCTGCCGACCCGCCCATGCCCAACGCCGTCCAGAGTTCGGCCGCGAAATTGTCCCGGAAATCGCGCATGGCGGTGAGCACGATATAACTGGCCGTCAACAGCGCCATCGGTAGCCCATGCGCCTGCAGAAAGGCCGCCCGCTCGGTCTTGTCCATGGGGCGGCGCGGCGTTCGCTCAGCCTCGTCAGCGGCCGATGGCGCCGGCATCCGCTCCAACAGCCATAAAGACAGGATCAGCACCGGGAAAAACGGCAGGCCGGTTGCAGCTGGCATCCAGTGTTCCGGCACGCCTTCCTGCAACAACAGCGCACCGGCCGACTTGACGACCCCCGAGGCCAGGATGAACGCCCCGCACAACATGGCACCCAGAAGTTCGGTGGTGCGCCGCCCTTCCAGATAGCTGAACACCAGCCCCCAGATCATCCCCAGTGCAAAGCCGTTCATCAAGATACAGGCCAGACCAAGCACCGGCGGCAGCAGCGCATAGGCAATCAGGCAGGCCCATGAAATGCTGATCAGGCCGAAGATGACGCTGGCTCGGCCTATGCGGCCAAATTCAGCCATCACCCTGATGCCAATGAGCTTGGAGGCGGCATATCCCACCACCTGCACGATCACGAGCGCCGTTTTGTAATCAAGGCCGAAGGGGTGAAAGCCGACATCGGTCCAGCTTGCTACGGCCAGCGGTTTGCGGAATGCGTACATGGCAAAATAGGCTGCAAAGGCTGCCAAACCGCCCAGCAGCAACCGCGGCAAATCGCCGGCCATACCAAACCATGGCGGCCCCCGCCCGCGCGATTCTTGCCCCTGCACACCCATGAACATCGCGGTCCATTAAACACGAAGTGCGGCAGAGCGATTACAATTTGGAGATAACCGCTCGATTGTGCGCTTACCAACCTATCCGGCAAAGCCGGCCCGGTATTGTTCCCAAATGGTGCGGCCAAGAAGACTCGAACTTCCACGGCCTTTCGGCCACAACGACCTCAACGTTGCGCGTCTACCAATTCCGCCATGGCCGCACACCAGGGAAATGAAGCGCCTGAGCGCCCCTTCGGCAGATGGCGCGGGTAGCAGGGGAGGGCTTGTGGTGCAAGCCCTTCCCCGCCGCCTTGCAGCCTTAGTTGTATTTCCGCAGTTCGTTCTTGGCGATGGCCGCGCGGTGCACTTCGTCCGGGCCGTCGGCAAGGCGCAGGGTGCGCTGGCCGGCATAGCCGCTGGCCAGACCATAATCCTGGCACACGCCGCCGCCGCCATGGGCCTGGATGGCGTGATCGTGGATGAGGCAGCTCATGTTCGGCGCCACTACCTTGATCATCGCGATCTCGTTGGCCGCGGCCTTGTTGCCGACTGTGTCCATCATGTAGGCGGCCTTGAGCGTGAGCAGGCGGGCCTGTTCGATGGCGATGCGCGAATCGGCGATGCGTTCGTGCCACAGGCTGTGTTCCGAAATCGGCTTGCCGAAAGCGACGCGGCTCTTCAGGCGCTTCACCATCTTTTCCAGCGCGCGTTCGGCGGCACCGATGGAGCGCATGCAGTGGTGGATGCGGCCCGGGCCAAGGCGGCCCTGCGCGATTTCAAAGCCGCGGCCTTCGCCCAGGATCATGTTGGCAACCGGCACGCGCACATTGTCCAGAATCACTTCGAAGTGGCCGTGCGGCGCGTCATCAAAGCCGAACACATTCAAGGGCCGCAGCTTGGTGATGCCGGGTGCATCCAGCGGCACCAGGATCTGGCTCTGCTGGCTGTGCCGCGGCGCGGATGGATCGGTCTTGCCCATCACGATGGCAATCTTGCAGCGCGGATCACCCACGCCCGACGACCACCATTTGCGGCCGTTGACGACATAATGATCACCGTCGCGGCGGATGGAGGTTTCAATGTTGGTCGCGTCGGAAGAAGCGACAGCCGGCTCGGTCATCAGGAAGGCGGAGCGGATCTCGCCGGCCATCAGCGGCTTCAGCCAGGTCTGCTTCTGCTCTTCGGTGCCATAGGTGCGCAGCACTTCCATGTTGCCGGTATCGGGCGCGGAGCAGTTGAACACTTCGGATGACCAGCCGGCGCGACCCATTTCCTCGGCCAGCGGCGCATATTCGAGGTTGGTGAGGCCGGGGCCCTTCCATTCGCCGGTGTCGTGATCGCAGATGTTGAGGAACAGGTTCCACAGCCCGGCTTCGCGCGCCTTGGGCTTCAGCTCCTCGATCACCGGCAACACTTTCCAGCGTTCGCCTTCCTGCACTTCACGGTGATAGCGCTCTTCGTTGGGGTAGATGTGCTCGTCCATGAAGCCGCGCAGCTTTTCGATCAGGCCTTTGGTATTGTCGCTATATTCGAAATGCATGGCGCACCTTCCCCGTGTGTGGATTATTGCATGTTGCAGCGCACAGGCTGTCACGCCTGACCCTGCTTGGCCACTGGCAAAAAGGAAAGAGCGGACGATTGCGTAGGGCGGGCCGCTTTTGCTTGCGCGTGGCATCGGGCAAGCTGTGGCCCCAGCACAGGAAGCCGGTGAGCCGATGATGAATCTTGTCGAACATGCGTTGGCCGCGGTGGCCATCCAGGCCGTGATCGGCCTCACCACCCGCAACTGGTGGATCGGAGCGGCGCTGGCCTGCGGCTATTTCCTGGGGCGAGAGGTGGCACAGGCGGAATATCGCTGGATCGAACAGTTCGGCGATGGCTTGCGTGCCAATCTGCCGTGGTGGGGTGCGGCCGATGCCCGATTGTGGGGCCAACCGGCGCAAGTGGCGGACTGGCTTGGTCCGATCCTCGCGACAACACTGTTGGCCGTCGTGATCGGCCGGCGGCGAAAGCCGGGAAATGGTGCCGGATGAGGGGATTGAACCCCCGACCTTCGGTTTACAAAACCGCTGCTCTACCGCTGAGCTAATCCGGCGCGCCGTTGCGGATAGCCGCTGCGCGCTTCCAACTCAAGTCAGCAACCGTTCTGGCACGCAGGATCGGGGGACCACCAGACGATGCGGGCAATGGTGTCGCCGGCGGCGACGCGGGGATCGGTGGTGATCATGTTGATGCGGCCGTCGGCCGGCGCCACCACCGTTTCCAGGCTGCGGCCAAAGGCATCGCGCACTTCGGCGATCGGTTGATCCTTCTTCACCGCGCTGCCGATCGGCAGCAGCAGGCGGGCCCAGCCGGGCAGGCGCGCGCGGGCTGCAACGATATCATTTGCCACGGTCAGGCCGGCTGGCGGCGGCGTCACCTTGCCGGGCAGCATCTTCATCTCGCGCATCAGATTGGTGAGGCCAGATTCGGCGCGGGCGATCATCGTGTCGTCGAACATCTCGGGCCGGCCCAGTTCCAGCGTGATGGCCGGCACACCATCATCGGTCAGCGTGTTTTCCACCGTGCCCTTGTCGCCCTTGTCCATCTTGATGATGTCGGGCGCCACCAGTTCAGCCATCCGGCGGGTGCGCGGCGTGGAGGCAAAGGCATACATCATATAGGCCGTGCCGCGCGATTGGGTGTGCAGGTCCACCGCGCTGTCGGCATTGGGGCGGATCAGGCGGCTCCACAGCCGGCCGGCGAAATCGGCGATGGCAGAACCGCCCTCCTTGCCGGGCAGCTCACGGTTCAGATTGGGGGCACTGCGGGACCAGTCCGGCGTCCATTGCCGGGTCGATTGCAGCAGGCCGGGCGGATTGAGGCCGGGCACCAGCGTGAGCGTGCCGGCCAGCTTGGCTGGGTCCACCGTGGCGGCCAGCCGGTGCATAACGGCGATGCCGTTCAGTTCATCGCCGTGGATGCCGGCCGTAAGCAGCAGGCGCGGGCCGGGTTGGGCGCCTTTGACCACCACCACTGGCACCAGCCACGGCTGGCCGACGGGGCTCATCCCGGCGCGGAACCAGAAGCGCTGCACGCTGCCGGCGGCGATGTCGTTCACGTCCAGCCGATCGATGATGGTGACGCCGTCCAGGCTGCCGGCTGCTTCGGTGGCGGCCAGCGTCGGTGCGGCGACCAGCAGGGCAAGGGCGGCAATCGCGGCGCGCATCAGGCGTCGCCGGGGGCCGATGCGACGATGCGCAGGGCGTGAATGCGATCAGGCGCGACCAGATCGCCCAGCGCCGCATAGACGGCGCGTTGGCGGGCGATGCGGCTTTGCCCGGCAAAGCTGGCTGCGTTGATCTTCACGGTGAAATGCGATTCGGCATCGTCGCCGCGATGACCGGCATGGCCATGGTGCTGGTGGCTGTCGTCGATCACCTCAAGGGCGGTCGGCGCCAGTGCGGCCATCAGCCGGGATTGGATTTCTGCGGCAACCTTGCCCATATCGTCTCCTGTCGAGGCCGTTATAGACCGGGCAGACAGAAGGACGACAGATATTTCAAGCCAAAGCCAACCACGCCACAGCCGGTGGCACGGGCGGGTGGAAACCCCCGAGCCGCAGGCCTGTGGCTGGCCGGGCTGTGCCGGCAGTGGCGAATTCCGGGCGCCGCGGTCCAATCGGGTGCCGGGCGATGTCGGCGGTTGGCAATATCTGTGCCTTGATCATGTCCGCGCGTTCAACGCTGGCTATAATTATTTCGATGGCCTCTCGCCCGACGAGATTCATGCCGCCCAATCGCCACTGGCCGGGTGGGAGAAGGATGTGGTGCGCGGCGGCCGCATGGCCTTCACCTTTGGCGATCCGCATGGGCTGTTCGATGAACCGCTGCGGTCGTCACGCTCACCACCCGGACGCTGGGCCGACAAGGGCGATGCGCAGGCGCTTGGCACGCTGGGGCTTGACCGCAATGCCACCGCGGCCGACATCCGCCGCACCTATCGTGGGCTCGTGCGCCGCTACCACCCTGACAGCAATGGGGGGGACAGAAGCCACGAAGGGAAGTTGCAGGCGGTGGTCAACGCCTTTACGCACCTGAAGGCAGCAGCCGGATATAAGACGGAGTCGAACAACACGTGAGCGATATGCACGAAACCCCGCCGGTGGCGATGAATGCGCCGGACACCACGGTGGACGCCCGTGAGGTGTTCGGCGTCGATATCGATATGGCTGTGCCAGCCTTTTCGGTGAAGGATGATCGCGTGCCGGATCTGGATCCGGCCTATGTGTTCGACCCAGACACCACGTTGGCCATCCTTGCCGGCTTTGCCTTCAACCGCCGCGTGATGGTGCAGGGCTATCACGGCACCGGCAAATCCACCCATATCGAGCAGGTGGCCGCCCGCCTCAACTGGCCGTGCGTGCGCATCAACCTCGACAGCCACATCAGCCGCATCGATCTGATCGGCAAGGATGCCATCGTGCTGAGGAACGGCGCGCAGGTGACCGAATTCCGCGAAGGCCTGCTGCCGTGGGCGCTGCAGACCCCCACGGCGCTGGTGTTCGACGAATATGACGCCGGCCGCCCGGACGTGATGTTCGTGATCCAGCGCGTGCTGGAAGTGGAAGGCAAGCTGACCCTGCTGGATCAGAACCGGGTGATCCGTCCCAACCCATGGTTCCGGCTGTTTGCCACTGCCAACACCGTGGGCCTGGGCGATACCACCGGGCTCTATCATGGCACGCAGCAGATCAACCAGGGCCAGATGGACCGCTGGAGCATCGTCACCACGCTGAATTACCTGCCGCACCACACCGAAAGCGCTATCGTGACCGCAAAGGTGAAGGAATTCGACACCGAAGCCGGCCGCAAGACGGTTTCCAACATGGTGCGCGTTGCCGACATGACCCGCGCCGGCTTCATGGGCGGTGACATCTCCACGGTGATGAGCCCGCGCACGGTGATCACCTGGGCGCAGAACGCGGTGATCTTCAACAATGTCGGCTTTGCCTTCCGCCTGTCGTTCCTGAACAAGTGCGACGAGGCCGAACGCAGCATCGTGGCCGAATATTATCAGCGCGTGTTCGGCGAGGATCTGCCGGAAAGCATCGCGGTGAAGGCGAAGAAGTAGGGAATGGCTGAAACCAGCCCCATCGAGGATTTCCGCCAGGCGGTGGCCGCGACCATGCGGGCGCTGGGCCATGCGCCGGGGATGGAGCTGGCCTATACGGCCGACAAGCCGGGCTGTTTCGGTGATCAGGCCCGCGTGCCGCAGCCGGCGCGCGCGTTGCCGGCGGAGCAGGTGGCCGAAGTGCGCGGCTGGGCGGACAGTTTCGCGCTGAAACGCCGCTTCCACGATCCCAAGCTGCATGGGGCGGAGCAGCCGGAATCGGGGCTGGCGCGCGACATCTGGAATGCGCTGGAACAGGCGCGGTTCGAAGCGCTGGGCGCAGCCGAGATGACCGGGGTCGCGCGCAACCTCGATCGCATGACCGAAATGCGCGTGCGCACCGATCCGATCGTGCGCGCCCGCACTGCCGAGGAAGTGCCGCTGGCCAGCGCCATCAGCCTGATGGTGCGTGAACGGCTGACCGGAGCCGACGTGCCGCGCGCCGCACAACAGGCGGTGGACATGGTGCGCGGGCACATTGAGGCGCAGGCCGGCACGCACCTGGATGCGCTCGCTGCCAACATGGATGATCAGGCGGCGTTTGCGCAGCTGATCCGCCACGTGCTCGCCGATCTGGGCCTGGGCGCCGATCCCGACGAGGCCAGCGACGAGACCGAGGAAAGCGACGGGCAGGACGAGGAAGAACAGCCCGGCGAAGACAGCGAAGATCAGGAACAGGACGACGGCGGCGGCCAGGACCAGTCCACCGAAACCCGTTCAGAGGATTCGTCGGACGCGCCCGAGGGCGCCGAGCAACGCGAAGTCGAGATGGACACCGATCAGGTGTCGGACGCGGAAATGGGCGAAGAGGGCCAGGACGGCATGATGCCGTGGCGGCCCAATATGCCGCTTTCCGATCTGCCGCCGGATTTCGAGTACAAGGCCTATTCCACCAAGCATGACGAAGTGGTGGGCGCTGCCGAGCTGTGTGACGACGAGGAATTGACCCGGCTGCGCGCCTATCTCGATCAGCAATTGATCCCGCTGCAATCGGCGGTGACCAAGCTGGCGAACCGCCTGCAGCGCCGCCTGATGGCCCAGCAGAACCGCAGCTGGGATTTCGATCAGGAAGAAGGCATATTGGATGCCGCCCGGTTGGTGCGCATCGTCACCAATCCGGCCCATGCCCTCAGCTACAAGATCGAGCGCGACACCCAGTTCCGCGACACGGTGGTGACGCTGCTGATCGACAACAGTGGGTCCATGCGCGGCCGGCCGATCTCCATCGCCGCCATCTGCGCCGATATTCTGGCGCGCACGCTGGAACGTTGTGCGGTGAAGACCGAGATATTGGGCTTCACCACCCGCGCCTGGAAGGGCGGGCAAAGCCGCGAGGCATGGCTGCAGGCTGGGCGTCCGGCCAAGCCGGGCCGGCTCAATGACTTGCGCCACATCGTCTACAAGCAAGCCGACGCGCCGTGGCGGCGGGCGCGCAAGAATCTGGGCCTGATGATGCGCGAAGGCCTGCTGAAAGAGAATATCGACGGCGAGGCGCTGTTGTGGGCGCACGACCGGTTGGTGGCCCGCAACGAAGACCGCCGCATCCTGATGGTGA
>Ga0315908_10001934_pt1 | contig 15382 bp, 14 predicted proteins | sample LakEriMetagenome_12_FD_203520 | JGI IMG/M metagenome (GOLD analysis project Ga0315908, IMG submission 203520) | Freshwater fungal communities from buoy surface, Lake Erie, Ohio, United States - Buoy 4 MA124 | ecosystem: Environmental > Aquatic > Freshwater > Lake > Lake biofilm | place: USA... | reverse complement strand
ACCTAATTTTCAGGGAAAAAGTACCTGAATTTTACCCCCGATCCCTCCAATGGTCGGCACTTTTTGAGGTCAAAAAAGTCTAAAAGCCTTATCCAACAAGGTTTTTAGATTTATTCAGCAAGCCCTAAATATTCCTTTATCAGTTAAAAAAGGGAATAGCAACAGTCAGCTATTTTAGGGTTTACTAACCGCCGATTCTAACATAGTAATCGTTCCCTGATTAGCATCAAATTCTACCTCAATACCGATGGGAATAGTTTCAATAATTTCTAAATGTCCGATAGTTAATCCTAAACAAGCGGGAATTTTTAAGGGTTGGATATATTCTCTGATCACTTCTTCTAACGTCAAGGAACCATAGTCACTATCAGCACTACAATTGCTACATTGACCGAAGATAAACCCAGCTAAATTATTGAAAATTCCCGCTAATTTTAATTGATTTAACAGGCGATCAATTTCATAAACATCTTCACCAATATCTTCTAAAAATAGGATAGCTCCGGTAAAATCCGGTAGATAGGGAGAACCCGCGATCGAGGCTAAAGTGGTTAAATTACCGCCGATTAATTTACCTTTGGCTTGACCTTTAGTAATAGTTTGAATGCGATTTTTTACCTGCATTAAACGATTAGCATCGTCGGGATCGGGAAGATTTCTAAAAGTTAACTTTTCCCCAGAAAATAAAACTTGTCGAAAGCTTTCAGTTTGAGCGGTGCGCCAACTAGAAAAGCCATTGGGAGCATGGAAAGTAACTAAACCAGTTTTGGCATAAATAGCCAATAATAAAGAAGTTATATCACTAAAACCACAGATGATTTTAGGATGACGACGAATTAAATCGTAGTCGAGATAAGGTAATAAACGAGCGCTGCCCCAACCGCCGCGAATTGGTAAAATTAGGGCAATATTATCATCAGCAAAAAATTGATTTATATCCGACGCTCGCTCGCCATCTTTACCGGCTAAATAACCATAACGATCTAAAGCGTATTGACCAACTTTTGGGACTAATTTTAAAGCTTTAACTGCTTCGATAACTATATTTAAATCATCTTCTTTAAAAGTTGCCCCCGCCGGACTAATAATACCCACTCCGTCCCCTGGTTGTAGATGTGGCGGTTTAATTAGAGGAAAATTATTACTAATAACTTTTCTAGGAATTAGGGAAAAACTAACAGCAGTTAGGGCAGTAGTAGTGAGAAATTGACGGCGCTTCATCCTGATAGTTGTTAGAGAAATGGCTCTCTTGGATTTGGTGGGTAAAATGTATTCTAAGATACATTGCTCCTAGCAAGGGGGTGGAACGAACCACAAAGACACAAAGGACACAAAGATCGATCTATCATATAGTAAGTTAAACTTATCACACAGAACCTAGAAGAGCCGAGAAATTGCAAGGGAAGCAAGAATTTAGGGATTACTGCTCAGAAAAAAAGTTTTCACAATTACCCCAGATAAGAGGACAATTAATGCCCAAACCTGATATTTTTGGTTTCCTTCTAATGAGTTTAGTCGATTTTCTATTCCCTCAACTTTTCCCGTTAACACCCCTTGTCCTACCTTTAAATCCGTCACATCTTTTTGTAACGAATCGATTTTCCCTCAATCCGCATCAAGATAGTTTCTAGGGAATAAGTAACCGTTTCCTGAGATTGATTCATTTGTTCAATATCTTTTAGTTAATTGTTGCCTTAGAAAAACAATTATGCTTCCGATTTTGCCATATCGCGAATGATATCGCCGCGAGTGATAATACCGATTACTTTGTGGGTTTCTTCCTCAATTACCGGTAAACGACGCACATGACGATCGTACATTAACGAGGCCGCTTCTTTCAAAGGGCGATCGGCCGTGATACTAATAGGTTTATCGGTCATTACCTCCCCCACGGTTTGACCGAGAGCTTTATGGAGTAATTTCTCGTGACGGCTAGGATTTTGTAGATAGATGACGCTATCGAGGAGCATAATGTAAGGAGGAGCTTCTACTCCCGTTTCCTGCCACATAAGGTCAGTTTCGGAGATAACCCCAATCAGTCGCATCTTGTCATCCACCACGGGTAAACCACTAAACCGCTTTTCGGCCAAAATCTTCACTGCTTCCGACAGAGAAGTGTTAGCGGTGACGGTGATGGGATTGGGAGTCATGATATCGGCAATTGTTTTTGTCATCTTAGCTACCTGCGATAATAATGCTTTCTCTCTCCATCTTATCATTAGGGTAATCAGTCACCGCTTAATTATGACTATTCTTCAATCTTCGGGCGAGAAAATGGTATAAGATAAAAAGGAAATGGGATATTAATTTAGTTAGTTGACAAGGAAAAAGAAAAATGATCGCTCAACCTCAATACCCAGAAAGAATGACCCCGGAAGAGTATCTAGAATGGGAAGCTACACAGGAATGTCGCCATGAATATATTGATGGGGAAATTATCGCCATGACTGGGGGTAGTCTGCCTCATAATGATATTACCTTGAATTTTTATACTGCTTTAAGAATTCATCTCCGTCCGCGAGGCTGTCGGGTGAATGTATCTGATGTGAAAGTACAAGCTAATAATAGTCGTTATTTTTATCCCGATTTAGTGATTAGTTGCGATTTTAGGGATAGACAATCTCGTAATTTTATTCAACATCCACAAGTAATTATTGAAGTGCTTTCCCCTAGCACAGGAAACTATGATCGCACTAAAAAGTTACAATATTATCGTCAGATTCCTAGTTTACAAGAATACGTTTTAGTCGATCCTGAATCGATCACTGTTGAGGTTTATCGTCGCGGTGAAGATAAAATTTGGTTTTACTGCGCTTATAGTCAAGGGGAAGAAATTATTCTATCTAGTCTCGATTTTCACTGTGCGATCGAGTTAATCTATGAAGGGATAAGTTTCGATTAAAAAAAGTTTACAAAAAGGTCAAATATTCCTAGACTTAAAATAAATACGTCCCGATTTTTTCGATAAATTCTATGTTACCGCCCCTATTAGTCCTTGATCCCTTGTTAGAAAACTGGTTACGAGAAGATCTCGGTAGAGGCGATCGCACCACCCAAGCAATTTTCTTCGGTCATGCTAAAATTGGTCAAGCTACTTGGATTGCCAAGGAAGCGGGTGTTATTGCTGGTTTACCCGTAGCTGAACGAGTTTTTCAACTGCTTAACCCCACTATTCACTTTACCCCCACCGTTGCCGAAGGAGAATTCTGCCCCAAGTCTAAAGTTATTGCCGAGATAGAAGGTTCCCTCGATGCGCTGTTAATTGGGGAAAGAGTCGCTTTAAATCTTGCTATGCGCTTGAGTGGGATTGCTAGTGCCACTCGTCAGTATGTGGAGAAAATTGCCGATTTATCGACAAGATTGGTCGATACTCGCAAAACTACCCCCGGATTGCGAATTTTAGAAAAATATGCCTCCGGTATCGGTGGCGCTATTAACCATCGTTTGGGGTTAGATGATGCAATTATGATTAAAGATAATCATATTCAAGCAGCCGGCAGCATTGAGGAAGCAGTGCGTCGTGTACGGCAAAATATGCCCTATCCTCTCACAATTGAGGTAGAAACCAGTCAATTAGAAGAAGTGAATCAAGCTCTGCAGCAGCAGGTAGAGATCATTATGTTAGATAATATGGATTTAGAGATGATGCAAACTGCTGTGGAGATGATCCGCAATTTTAATAGTAAAACCAAAATAGAAGCATCGGGAAATATTACCCTCGATCGCATTCGCAACGTTGCCGAAACAGGAGTAGATTATATTTCCACTAGCGCCCCGATTACTCGTTCTACTTGGTTAGATATTAGCATGAGAATTGATTAAAAGGCTCTATCAGTTATCAGTTATCAGTTATCAGTTTTGATCACTGACTCCTATCTATTCTAACCTCGATCGCATCGCCAATATTTAGGTGTAATTGCTTTTGAGCGCTGCCACTATTGACGGCAATTTCTAACCCCCCGTGACTACCGATAAAAGCGACTATTTCCCCGGAAGGAACATCACTGTAGGTGTTTTTTGCGGGGATAATTTTTGGACCCAACTGCACCGACCAATTTTTTCCTTCTAGGAGATAATTGGGGATATTGCTGATTAAATTGCCGAAAATGTCAATATATTGAATTTGACCCCTAATTTTATCTTCCTCGATCTGGGGAACAGCGATCGCTAATTGTTGCAAGCTATCGGGATCAATAATCTCACCCAACATTTCTAGGGGTACTCCCCGGGCCAAATAAGCAGCCACAGGAGCAAAAATATCACGACCATGAAAAGTAGTGCTAGGGTTAGGGGTGCGCCAATAGGAAGAATTATCGAGATTAACGGCGGATATAGCGGGAGATTGACTTAAAATGCCACTAAATAAACCATTATCTGGCCCGACTAAATAACCACCGGCAAAACGAATCCCTACCCCGCGTCTTTTGCTTCCCACTCCCGGATCTATAACTGCCAGATGAATAGTGCCTTGGGGAAAATATTGATAGGCATTCAGGAGAATAAAACGACCAGCGTAAAGGTCTTGGGGCGAAATTTGATGATTCAGGTCGATAGTGCGAGCATGGGGAGCAATTCCCGCGATTACTCCCTTGATCATGCCCACATAACCGTCCTGTAGTCCAAAATCGCTAGTAAGGGTTATCAGTGTCTTTTCCGTCATTGACTGGTTCCTAGGGTGGCCAACAGCTTTAATAAATCTTAATGGGAAATTCAGTATCTAAAGATACAGTTCCCCAAGGAGAATGTTATGATTTAGATATAAGGTAAGTTAAGTCGCTCAAAAGTCTGTCCATCATGAACAAAAATCGTCAGCAAGTCCTAACACAGGCCACCGTGGCCCATAGAGAAACACTCCGCAGAAATTTACAACACCGACTGGAAGTGGCTAGAGCGCAGGGAAATGAGGCTCTAGTTCGTCAATTGGAAGCAGAGGCGGCCTATTTGCACCTTCGTTAGAGTTAATCGGTGTTTGGTCATAGTCTAGTTGTCGGTTTCTGGTGATCGGTGTGCCGGTCACTTTTTTTTAGGCGAATTTTCAGGAAAAAAATTGCTGATATCTCCACTGGCAATCCCTAAAATAGAAAGAACAGCAGTTTAGAGATCAAATAATTATGGCTTTTTTCCGGCAATATATCGCTCCCCTCCTGACTATCTTAGTGTTTTTAGTTGCTCTGGTTGCCACCAGCATCCGGATTTTTTTGCCAGCAGATTTAGCCGCACCCGCTCCGATCGAGCCATCCCTGGGCATAATTTTCTCTTATCCTTGGCATGGCTAACCTTCCCGAAAATTATCAGCTGCGACTGGGAAAACCGAGCGATCGCTATCTACTCATTAATTTTCTCACCCGCACCTATCAAGAATTTTTTCCCGAACAAAAAAACCTCTCCCATCTAGCTGATACAGTCAGACAGTTTTTTTGCCTCGATACTCCCCTGTGGATCGTCGAAGGACAACAAACGGCGATCGCTTGTCTCTGGATGGGGAGCGCCGTCGATCAGGTGACAGGCGATCGCTATGGTCATATTTTTCTAATTTACGTCGATCCCCAGCATCGTCGCCAAGGTATCGCCAGCGCACTAATCGATCGAGCTAAGGATTGGGCAAAAAGTCGCGGACAAACCCGCATCGGTTTACAAGTCTTCATCAATAACGACAATGCTCTCACTCTCTACCAAAATCTCGGCTTTCAAACTCGCTCTTTGCTGATGTTGAAAAATATTTAGAAACTGTTATCAGTCAGGAGATAGGAGTCAGGAGACAGGAGGCAGCTTTACTCTCCCCACTCCCCCACTCCCCCACTTCCCCAATTCATAATTCATAATTTATAATTTATAATTCCCACACCCCACACCCCACACCCCACTTCCCCAATTCATAATTCATAATTTATAATTTATAATTTATAATTCCCACACCCCACTCCCCACACCCCACACCCCAGACATACCCCTAGAGATGGCACTGTCAGCATTAATTATTCCTGATCGAGCGACAAAGGGTAAAATTTGGGAAACACTGCAATATACTGGCAGTCATCGTGGGTAAAAACACGCTATTTTATTAACCGATTACTAACCGCGCTTTAGGAGTCAGCAGTTTTCATGGATTCCGTGACAACCCTCCAATGTCAAAACCTAACCTGTCTATCCCCGAACGCTCTCACTAATAGATTCTGTGAAAAATGCGGCACTCCTTTAGTTAAGCGCTATTTATGGATGATCGGTGATTGGGTGAGAAGCTATTATCGTGTTGGCGAGCTAATTGATGATCGTTATTTGGTCAAACAACCACAAATTGTTCTTGATACTAAACCCGCTCAAGCACCCCAAGCGCCGGACGAACCTCCTAGCTGGATTTCCCTCTACCTAAAATTGTTACCCTTCCATCTCCACATTCCCCAAGTCTATGGCTATATTCCCAGTCCCGATGAACGCTTAAATATGGACATCTGGCTGTTAGAATACGGCACTATTCCCCTCGATGAAACGGGAGAATTAATTTATCCAGAACTATTGCCCACTCTGGCCGAGGTTTGGTCGCAAGCTTCCGATTTAAGGCAAATTCACTGGTTATGGCAAATGGCCAAACTCTGGTATCCCCTCCAGAAAAAAGCTATGGTCTCTAGTCTGCTTAACCCTTTTCTGACGAGAGTGAATAATCAGCTGCTGCAATTACTAGAATTAAGCAAAGACGAGGTCACCGCTCCCAATTTACGAGATTTAGGGGCTTTCTGGGCCGGTCTGATCCCGACGGCAGCCGCTAATATTCAAGATTTTCTCGCATCCCTGACCCAAGAGCTAGAATCCGGTGATCTCGATCGCCCGGAATCCCTGATCGCTATTCTCGATTATGCACTACAGCACTACGGTAGAGGTCAAGAACGCACCTATGAGATTTTTACCTGCACCGATACCGGTCCGGTGCGGGAACACAACGAGGATGCCTGTTATCCCCCAGCTAATCAGGCCATAACCCTGTCTAATGGTCAAAATCCCCTGGCGATTGTCTGTGATGGCATCGGTGGTCAGGAAGGGGGCGAAATCGCTGCTCAATTGGCGATCGAAACCCTGCCTAGGGAAATTAATCAGAGTCCCACCACTGATATTCAAGTCTATCCCGATAGTCACAGTCTTGTCCTCGAACAGGCGATTCGTGTCACCAATGATCTGATCAGTCAACGCAATGATCAGGAGTCAAGACAAGATCGCCGGCGCATGGGTACGACTCTAGTTATGGCCTTTGGCCAGGCCGAGGAAATGTACGCGGCCCATGTGGGGGATTCCCGTATCTATTGGATTACTGCCCAGGGTTGTCATCAAGTGACGGTGGATGATGATCTCGCTGACCGGGAAGTGAAATTAGGCTATCTCCTCTATCGTGATGCCATACAGTATCCCAACGCCGGGGCCTTGGTGCAAGCTTTGGGCATGAGTAGCGCCACTAATCTCTATCCCACCGTTCAGAGGTTGATTATTGATCAAGACTGTGTTTTTCTCCTCTGTTCCGATGGTTTAAGTGATTACGATCGGGTAGAACAATACTGGGACAGTGAAATTCTGCCTCTTTTACAAGGGGAGAAAACTGTAACCGCAGTGGGGGAAAGTTTATTACAACTAGCTAACCAGAAAAACGGTCACGATAACTCCACCATCGCCCTAGTTTATTGTCGGGTAGTTCCTACGGCTGAAACTGTCAGGCCTTTAATTTATGCTGAGGCCAAAGAACGAATTATTCCCGATCTTAATGACCAAGATTTTGATCACAGAGGAGACACCTACTCCGGAGAAGAAGCGGTGACAGCAATACCCACTCCCCCCCCCGCATCTTCTTCTGTTTCTAGTCCTACCTCTCCCCCCGCACCCACTACCGTTTCAACCCTAGTCGTGGTAGCGATCGCAGTCGGTGTTCTCGGTTTGCTGGCTGCGATCGCTTGGCAATTCCTGAGTCGTTATCCCGTTTCCAATCCATCGATTTCTCCCGCACCTGTCACCAGTCCCACGACCGGGACGACACCCCCCGCACCTGTTACCAGTCCCACTCCCCCCAATGCTTCTCCTAACTAGGGTTTGATGAAAAAGTTGTTCGTGGGGACAGGGTGTGGGGTTTTACCTGAAGATTAATCGACTTGTCGGGGGTTGCCAGAGCGAGTTAAGATAAAATGCCCGATTAACTGCCGAGTCTATCATATATGGTTGATGCTGCGACGTTCTCCTCCGACACCTCCGCGATCATTGATGCCTTTGAAACGCCTCTAGAGTTTAACTTTCAACTGCCAGATCCCGAAGATGAAACCATCCAAGATCATGACTTTCAGCAGCAACTGGATTCTTTTTGGAAAGTTTGCGATCGCTTTGATTTGCAAACGGAAATCTGGCGGGGGCGAATTTTGCGAGCTATTCGCGACCGAGAGAAGCAAGGCGGTGATAGTCGCGGTACAGGCTTTTTAAACTGGTTAAAACAGCGAGAAATCACTAAAAGTCAAGCTTATGCTCTGATTCAATTGGCTAATAGTGCTGATACTCTCCTAGCAGAAGGACAACTGGATCCCGATAGTATCAATAATTTTAGTAAACGCGCCTTCGTGGAAACGGCCAAATCTGCCCCCGAAATTCAAAAATTAGTCAGTGATGCGGCCCGACAAGGGGAGAGAATTACTCGTCGGGAGGTGAAACAATTGGCCGATGAATGGACGGCGATGAGTTCAGATTTACTACCCGATGAGGTGAAGGAAAAGGCCAGCGATGGTAGTTTACCGGCGCGTCATCTCGCTCCCCTAGTGAAAGAATTAGAAAAGTTACCCGATACTCATATCGACACTCTCCGCCAAGAAATCGCCGCTAATCCCGATGTGGACACGGTAAAATTAATCACCTCGGAAGCACGCAGTTTAGCCAAATATCTCGACGCGGCGGCCCAAGTACAAACTCTCCGACGAGGTAATTTAGATATCGAAATGGCTCTAGAAGAAGCTTTGCGCGTCGATTGTCTAAATACGGCGGCGGATCTGGTTAAACAAGCCACACAATTAGAGCAGGCTGTGGCTAAACTTTATACTACTTGGAAACGTTTGGGTAGTTTGTCCGATCGCCTCTATGTGGATACGGGAGCAAGTAATCCCCATCTGCGATCGATGTTAACCTGTTTAGAAAGTTTAACCAGTGAAGTGATCGAAGTAGAACTGGATGAAGGTGGGCAAAAAATGGTACGTTTACGCATTATCAGCGATGGGGGAAGTTAGATGGGAATTATGAATTATGAATTATGAATTGGCAAGTGGGGAGACTTTTCAGTGAGCAGTAATCAGTTATCAGTGGGAAGTGGCGAGCAAAAAGCGTTCGACAAAAGCTCACGCCGAAGTCTGATGACTAAAAAGCTGATAGCTTGCTGCTATAATCTCTGAATATCCTCAAATTTTATGAAAACTTATTAACAGATACTTGACTTTATGCTAAAAATAAAGGAAAAAAAACCGATAATTAGCATCGGTTCCATAACTGCGGCGATCTTGCTCAGTTTAACCCTAATTCCTGCCGCTATAGCCAAGGATGTCCTTCTGAGAGTGGGCATTGTCCAACGTTTTGGCGATGAAGCCAAGGAAAAATTAACCCTGAGTAGTAGCAGTGGTGATAATCTCACCCTGCGGGTGCTGGGAGAAGATGGCCAATCCCAAACCCTGCAAACCAATCGCCTACAATTAGAAGTTATTCCCCGTCCCCTCGCTTCTCCCATCCTCCAAGAAAAAGTCATTTTGAGCGACCACGCCACCTTTGAAACCGCCGAAAATAGTGCCAAAAATTGGGCAAAAATGGGCATTAAAGTGGAAATCACCCAACCCGGACGCTGGCAGGTTTGGGCAAAGCGAGAAGTTTATGAAAATCCCCTAGTGCGGCGTTGGTTGCTGACCAGTTTGCAAGCAAAAGGCCACAATCAACCCTATATTAATAGTGTTTTACTCAAAGAAAAGCCGCAAGTTTCTTTCCAGATCAACGGGGTGCGCTATTTTCCCAAAGAATTAGAAATCGAGAGCCAAAAAAACCTGATTCAAGTCACCCATAGCCCCGAGCAAGTACGTTTGTACGGGGGAACCATGCGCCTACAGCCCAACGCCTACGGCACTTTTACCCTAGTTAATAACGTTCCCCTCGAAACCTACCTGCGTGGGGTTGTACCCCACGAAATCGGTCATGATGCCCCGGAAAGTGCCACCCAAGCGCAAACTATTATCGCCCGTACCTACGCCCTCCGCAATCTCCGCCGTTTTCAAGCCGATAATTACGAACTCTGTGCCGATACCCATTGTCAAGTTTATTATGGATTGACGGGAACTAATCCCCGGGCCGATCAAGCGATCACAGCCACGCGAGGCCTAGTTTTAACCTACCAAAATGAGTTAGTGGATGCCCTTTATTCCTCCACCACCGGCGGAGTAACTGCCCTCTTTAGTGATGTTTGGGATGGGGAAGAAAGACCTTATCTCCGGGCAGTGGTGGACTCCCCCAATCGAGTCTGGGACCTGTCGAAACAATCTCTCGCTAATGAGACAACTTTTCGCCAGTTTATTAATCTTAAAGATGGTTTTAATGAGACAGGCCGACGGGTTTTTCGCTGGCAAAAACAAGCTTCTTTAGCTGATTTGAGTCAAGACCTAGAAACCTATCTAAAACGCAGAAAACATCCCCTCGCCCATTTCCAGAAAATCCAATGGATGGAAGTGACTAAGCGCTCTCCTTCCGGTCGGATTCTGACTATGACTATTCAAACCGATAAGGGGATTTTGGAACTGCATAAAAATGAGGTGCGTAGTGCCTTAGGACCGCCTCGCAGTACCCTATTCTACATCGATCCTATCTACGATACCAATCGACAAATCCAGGGTTATAACTTTATTGGTGGCGGTTTTGGCCACGGGGTAGGATTAAGTCAATTTGGTTCCTATAATTTAGCCCGTTTGGGTTGGTCTCCCGAACAAATTCTCGCTTTCTATTATCCCGGCACCATCATTCAACCTCTCAATAATTCGATTGTCTTTTGGCGAGGAAATTAATCAGTTATCAGTTATCAGTTATCAGGGATATCAGGAGAAAAAAATGTTCGACAAAAGCTCACGCCGAAGTCTCGCCGAACGTCCGAAGTCTCACGCCGAAGTCTGGCGGCTGAAGGCTAAAAAATCGCCTTCATCTATTTGACTAAATTCTACATCGGTAAACGCTGAATATCTCGGTTAGAACCAATTACCACCATGGCTAAATCCTTGTATAATCTTTCTTGGGGATTGGGGTTAATCTTGAATTTTTCCGCATTACCGACAGCGACAATATTTAAACCATAACGATTACGAATTTCTAACTCTGCTAGGGTTTTACCGTGAAAAGCTTCCGGGACTTTTAACTCGACAATACTATGTTCGGGATCGAGATCAAATCGTTCTAAAATTGATGGTCTAGTTAAACGGTGCGCTAACTCACAACCGGCATCGTATTCGGGAAAAACTACTAAATCTGCACCAACTTTTTTTAGTAATTTTCCATGGATTTCTGTGGAGGCTTTAGCGGCGACAAAATTAACCCCTGCTTCCTTACAATTGAGAGTAGTAATGATACTTTCTTCCACGTATTTACCAATAGCGACAATCACCGTATCGGTTTCAAAAATTCCCGCTTCTCGCAGGGCGTTAGGTTTGGTAGAATCAAGCTCGATCGCATTATCTACTATTCGATCAGATAACGCTTGTGCTACTAATCCTTCGTCAATATCTGTCGCTACCACTTGATAACCTTGTTTGCGTAAGGTTTCACAGACAGCGCGCCCAAATCTGCCTAATCCGATGACGGCAAATTGACGATTTTGGGGACGCATACTACTAAAAAATTTAATTGATTGCATAATTTTAACGTCAGTTCGGGATAAGGGTGGAAAGAAAAGGCGGAGGCTAGTAAGCTGAAAAATATATAAACTCAGCACCCTCAACCCATCTATGTTCAGTCTAGAAGCTCTTTTCTGTCCTGTCGACGACGGATGCCTTGTATTTGAACCTAAATTAGAACAGACAAGGCTTTGGCCCGATTCACCTCTTTGTAATAAACCTACACCTGTAAGCGATAGGCACTCCCCACCCCCCAATTCATAATTCATAATTCCCACTCCTCACACGGATTATATTACCCTGCGGCCGCCAGCAGTGCCTTGAGTCCGATCGCCGCTCCAGAAAAATATTAAGTTTTGTTAAGAAGTTAGTGACAAAAGACCAGCTTTAATCTCTATTATCGTAATAAGTGGCTTTTGACCTGAATCAAGCCGGTCAAGATAAATAGTAACTTTTGCCCATCATCAAACAACGATTGTCAGTCTAACTAAAACAGTCGCTGTGGCGATGCCCTCGTGATCAATTCCTATGTCAACCCTGGTTATTGTCGAATCCCCCACCAAAGCTCGGACGATCAGCAATTATCTGCCTAGCGGCTATCGAGTCCAAGCCTCCATGGGCCACATCCGCGATCTGCCCGCCTCCGCCGAAGAAATTCCCCCCACCCACAAAGACAAATCCTGGGCCAATTTAGGCGTAGATGTGGAGAACGATTTCGACCCCCTCTACGTCGTCCCCAAAAGCAAAAGTAAAGTCGTCAAAGAATTAAAAGAAGCCCTCAAAGGGGCCAGCGAACTGATCCTCGCCACCGACGAAGATCGGGAAGGGGAAAGCATCAGTTGGCATCTCTTGCAGGTACTCAACCCGAAAATACCCATCAAAAGAATGGTATTTCACGAAATCACCAAAGAAGCAATCCAAGCCGCCCTGAAAAATTGTCGCTCCATCGACGAAAATTTAGTTCACGCCCAAGAAACCCGCCGCATACTCGATCGCCTCTACGGTTATACCCTCTCCCCCCTACTCTGGAAAAAAATCTCCAAAGGGTTATCCGCCGGCCGCGTGCAATCCGTCGCGGTACGTCTGCTCGTGCAGCGCGAACGAGAACGACGAGCTTTTAAAACCGCCAATTATTGGGACCTGAAAGCCACCCTCGAAAAGGACAAAAATCAATTCGAGTCGAAATTAGTCACCTTAAACGGTCAAAAAGTGGCAAATGGCAGCGATTTCGATGCCGACACCGGCAGACTGCTCCCCGGTCGCCAGGTGACACTCTTAGATCAAGCCACCGCCGCCGCCTTAAAAGAACGCATCCAAGACAAAATCTGGCGCGTTAGCCACACCGAAGAAAAACCCACCACTCGCAAACCTTCCCCCCCCTTCACCACCTCCACCCTACAGCAAGAAGCTAACCGGAAACTGGGCATATCCGCCCGCGACACCATGCGAATCGCCCAAAATCTCTACGAACAGGGCTACATCACCTATATGCGGACCGATTCCGTCCATCTTTCCGATCAGGCCATCACCGCCGCCCGTCATTGTGTAGAACAAATGTACGGAAAAAACTATCTCAGTCCCCAACCCCGGCAGTACACCACCAAAAGCAAAGGCGCACAGGAAGCACACGAAGCCATCCGGCCCGCCGGTAGCAGCTTTCGCCTGCCCCGGGAAACCGGCCTGAGCGGACTAGAATTCGCCCTCTACGACCTAATCTGGAAACGTACCGTCGCCTCACAGATGGCCGATGCCCGCATTACCCAGATCGCCGTTAATATTCAGGTAGAAAATGCCGGATTTCGCTCCTCTGGCAAAAGAATCGACTTCCCAGGCTTTTTCCGCGCCTATGTGGAAGGTTCCGACGATCCCGAAGCCGCCATCGACGACCAAGAAATAATCCTACCCCCCCTCAGCATCGGTGATACCCCCAATTGTCGCCAACTAGAAGCCATTAGCCACGATACCCAACCCCCCGCCCGTTATAGCGAAGCCTCCCTCGTAAAAACCCTCGAAAGTGAAGGAATCGGGCGACCCAGCACCTACGCCACCATTCTCGGCACAATTATCGATCGCGGTTATGCCCAAATGCGGAATAAAACCCTCATTCCCACCTTCACCGCTTTTGCCGTGGTTAGTTTGTTAGAAAATCATTTCCCCGACCTGGTAGATCCCAAATTTACCTCAAAAATGGAGGAAACCCTCGACGATATCGCCACTGGTTCCGCCCAATGGTTGCCCTATCTCGATCGCTTCTATCGCGGCGAAAAAGGGCTAGAAAGCCAAGTCAAAGAGCGCGAGAGTCAAATTAACTCTAGCACCGCCAAATCGGTAAATTTAGAGGATTTACAGGCAACTATCAAGATCGGCAAATACGGTCCCTATCTGGAAGTCTCCCGAGGCGATGAAATCCTCACCGCTTCCATCCCCGCCGATTTAACCCCCGCCGACCTCAACCCCGAACAGGTAGAAACCCTGCTGCGACAAAAAACCGCAGGTCCCGATAAAATAGGTCTTCATCCCGACACCGGAGAGCCAATTTATCTGCTCGTGGGTAGTTACGGCCCCTACGTCCAGTTAGGAGATGTCAGCGATGACAACCCCAAACCGAAACGCGCCTCCCTACCCAAAGGAGTCAAACCAGAGGATGTCACCCTCGAACAAGCGGTGGGTTTATTGGCACTGCCACGACTACTGGGAACCCATCCCCTCACCGGAGGCAAAATTAAAGCCAGCTTAGGGCGTTTCGGTCCATATATAGTTCAGGAAGAGGGCAAAGAAAAAGAATATCGTTCCCTGAAAGCCAGCGATGATGTCTTAACTATAACCCTCGATCGAGCTTTAGCCTTATTAGCCGAACCGAAAAAAACTCGCGGCACTCGCGGTTCCACCAAACCACCCCTAAAAGAATTGGGTCAACATCCCGACGACGGGGAATTGGTGGGATTGTACGAGGGTCCCTACGGAGTTTATATCAAGCACGGTAAGACTAACGCCAAGATTCCCGAAGGAGAAACCGCCGAAACCCTGACTCTAGAACAAGCTTTAGTCGCCCTAGCAGCCAAGACAACCACTGCCAAGAAAACCACCACCAAGAAAACTACTTCTACCACTACTAAAAAAACTACTTCTCCGGGTAGTAAAACTGGCAAAAGTAAGAAGGTTTAGCGGTTAGTGGTGAGGCGATTTTCTCCATGGTCAATTCCTCACCCCGATGCGAGGACAAATCCGGTTGGCTCTTTTGTCCTTGGCACCACTTTGACTAGGCTGATCCTAAGTAGGTAGGCGTTAAAAATTATCAGACACCACCCTTATCAAGGGTAGGGTTGATTCATGAATCAACCCTACCTTATCAAGGGGGGATCAAGGGGGGATCAAGGGGGGATCAAGGGGGGATCAAGGGGGGATCAAGGGGGGATCAAACCCCCCTTATTAAGCTATCCATTAGTCGGATCTTTCTTAACAAAAAGAGAAGAAACTTAAAAAAAGGGGAAACGATTGATAGGTATAGTTTTGAAAGA
>Ga0315908_10001933_pt1 | contig 15384 bp, 14 predicted proteins | sample LakEriMetagenome_12_FD_203520 | JGI IMG/M metagenome (GOLD analysis project Ga0315908, IMG submission 203520) | Freshwater fungal communities from buoy surface, Lake Erie, Ohio, United States - Buoy 4 MA124 | ecosystem: Environmental > Aquatic > Freshwater > Lake > Lake biofilm | place: USA... | reverse complement strand
TGAATAATTGAGGGCGTCTTGTTCATTTTGGGCAAGCAGAGGCCATGCTGATAGGCAGCACAAGGCAAATAAGGTGTTCTTCATGAATCGGTGGAAGGGAAATTATCTTCTTCTTGTGCTAGAACCAGATTGTGATCCACCCGTGGAGCCGCTTGAACCAGATGCGCTAGGACGGGTGTAGCCAGAGCCGCTAGAACTGCTAGAACTACTCGAGCTCCCAGAGCTTGAGGGTCTGTAGTAGGTTCCAGAGCTTCCTGAAGAAGAAGAACCGCTGCTCCATCCCGATCCAGAGCTGCTGCGCGAAGAGGAAGAGGAGGAGGGAAGTGCGGAATTATAACTTCTTCTGCGGGTGTTGGTATTGCCATTGTTATAGCTGTGGCGGGTACCTGAGCCGCTATTGTTGTTGCTGCTCCAAGAGCTTCCAGAGCCCCAAGAGCTGCCTGCAGTATTTCCACCCCAATAGTTTTGGTTGAAAGGACTGTAGTATTGATTCCAATAGCTCCAACTTGGGTCATATCCGAAATAAGGATCATACCCGTAATAACCATATGGATTATACCCATACATCATGTAGGGATTGTAACCGTATCCATAAGGAGAATACATGCACATGAAGGGGTTGTTATTTGGAATCATAACCAAACGTGTACCAGCAGGCGTGATAGCCATGGCAGGAGTAAACGAAGGTGTAACTGGGCTATTGCCGAAGTTTCTGAAACGGTCTGAATAACTCTGTCCGTAACTGCGCGTGCTGCGGTCAGTATTGCTTGCTAGATCCCCTGCGGTTCTGCTAATTACAGCGTTGCGGCGGCTGTAAATACTGCCTTTTTTGTCTAAATCAGCGGTGCTGAAATAGGCGTCATCGAAGTTGTTTAAACTGCTGTTCGATTTGAACGAAGCACACCCTGAAAGGGATGCTATGAGCAAAGCTGGAATTATAAAATTGCGCATTTTCATAGATTTCATTGCTTGTCAGTGGTCGTTTTTAATGCTTACCACTACCTTTGCACTAACAATAATACAACAATTATTCCAAAAACCCCTAAGGATGGCATTTGAAAAGGTTAAAAGAGCTGATAATTATAGCGAGTGGTATAACGACTTGGTGAAGAACGCTGATTTGGCGGAGCATAGCGCGGTCAAAGGTTGCATGGTGATTAAGCCGTATGGCTATGCTATATGGGAGAAAATGCAACAGCAATTGGACAAGATGTTCAAGGAAACTGGACACAGCAATGCCTATTTCCCGCTTTTTGTGCCCAAGAGCTTGTTTGAAAAAGAAGAAAAGAATGCTGAGGGCTTTGCGAAAGAGTGCGCTGTTGTAACACACTATCGATTGAAGAACAATCCGGACAAGCCGGGCGCCTTAATGGTAGATCCTGACAGCAAACTGGAGGAAGAACTCATTGTGCGTCCTACCTCAGAAGCCATTATCTGGAATACCTATAAAAATTGGATACAGAGTTACCGCGATTTGCCCATTCTTATCAATCAGTGGGCCAATGTGGTGCGCTGGGAAATGCGTACACGCCTGTTCTTGCGCACTGCTGAATTCCTTTGGCAAGAAGGCCATACAGCTCATGCCAGTAAGGAGGAGGCTTTAGCGGAAACCAAACAAATGTTGGAAGTGTATTCCACTTTTGCACAAGAGTTTATGGCAGTACCCGTAATACAAGGGGTGAAGTCTGAAAATGAAAGATTTGCCGGTGCGGATGATACCTACTGTATTGAAGGTATGATGCAAGATGGCAAAGCCTTGCAAATGGGTACCAGCCACTTTTTGGGACAAAACTTTGCAAAAGCCTTTGATGTGCGTTTTCAATCCAAGGAAGGGAAATTAGAATATGTATGGGCGACCAGTTGGGGGGTTTCTACCCGTTTGATGGGGGCGCTTATTATGGTGCACAGCGACGACGAAGGATTGGTGTTGCCTCCAAAATTGGCACCGATTCACGCTGTAATTGTTCCTGTGTACCGCAGCGATGAGGAATTGGAATTGGTTACTGAAAAAGCCAAGGAGATTCAAAAACAGTTGCAAGCTTCTGGCCTAACCGTGAAGTTTGACAACCGCGATAGCTACAAGCCCGGTTATAAGTTTGCAGAGTGGGAGCTCAAAGGAGTTCCAGTGCGTATAGCCATAGGCCCACGTGATTTGCAGAACCAAACCGTAGAAGTGTCCCGCCGCGATACCAAAACCAAGGAAGTGGTTGCCATGGACGCCTTGCATGACACGGTGGTAGGTTTAATGGATGAAATTCAGGAAAACCTATTTAAGCGTGCGTTGGAGTTTCGCGCGGCCAAAACCTATGAAGTAAATACCTGGGATGCGTTTTTGGATGTAATCCAAAATAAAGAAGGCTTTGCTTGGGCGCATTGGGACGGCACCAGCGAAACTGAAGAGAAAATCAAGGAGCTTACCAAGGCCACCATTCGTTGTATCCCATTCGAAAGAAAAGGGGAAGAAGGTTTATGTATCCACAGCGGTAAGCCCAGTCAGGGTCGCGTGGTGTTTGCCAAAGCCTATTAATTGTTTCGCTGCCTAAAGCGTGCGGTGTTTCTCCTCTACATAACCTAAAAGGAAAAAGCCCAATTGCTTATCTTCTGAAGTCAAACCCGTGGCTGATTTCATAAAATCAGAACCTGTGCCATTGCCAGAGGTCCAATAACCCGCTGCATGGGGTTCTTGTGCTAAGGTAAGATACATATTTTGCACGGCCATGGCAGTGGCTGCCAGTTCTTCCCACTCGGGTACCAATCCGCTGGGATGCATGCCAATGGAAATGATATGTGATACCTTCGCTGCATAGGTTCGGATTTTGTCCAATTTGTCTTGACGGAATTTTTCAGAAGGTGTAAATTCAAGATAATATTCTTCCATTTTATGGCACAACTCATTTTTATTTTCCCCTTCAAAAATGGTAAATCGCCAAGGCTTCGTGAGTTTGTGATTGGGTGCCGTGTCTGCATTTTTTAGCATGCGCGATATCAACTCATGGGTAAGAATATTGCCAGTAAATTCCTTGACAAAAAAACTTCTTCTAGATTGAATAAGGGTATCAATTGCTTCCATATTATTCGCGGATTAATAGTTCTTCGTTGCTTTGTTTTTCACGTTTTCTTTTGCGGTATTCTATCGCAGTTTGTGCAAACACAGATATGAGTATTAGCGATGTGCCGGCGTAAAACCAAAGGTTTAAGAATTCATGTTCTGCAAAAATAAGCGCCCCCAAAATAATGCCGTAAATGGGTTCTAAATTTACAGTTAAATTGGCTGTAAAAGCACTCATTTCTTTTAGGCTATGTGAGCCCAACCAAAAAGTTAAGTTGGTGCACAGTACCACCAAAATAAGAATCCATGCTATGTCATAAATGCCTTGCTCAGGATTCCACTGCGGAATGGTAATTGCGCCGCCAATAGCAATGATTACGATTGAAAGTAAAAGCGCACCACTGGCCATTTCCAGGGCGGATAATGCCAAGGGATCTGTTTTGTGAATATTCTTTTTATTTAACACGGTAAACAATGCCGCCAACAACGCACTGCAAACTCCGGTGAGAATGGCCATGCTGTAGTTTACATTTTTATCCGTAGGTTCGGGCATTGAAACATAGATTAATAAAATACCTGCAATGACTAAAATGCCCAGTAAAATTTCAGAGTAAATAAATTTCTTTTTGGTAATTAAGGGTTCTAAAATACTGGAAAAGAAACTCGCAGTGCCAAGACAGGCAAGGGTTACGCTGGCGCTATTTCCCAATTTAATGCTGCCGTAAAACGTGAGCCAGTGGGCGCAAACAATGGCACCAATACTAAAGAAAATGGCAATGTCTTTTAGCGACATTTTTTTTATGAATTTCCAAGTTGCTGGAATACAGAAATAAATCGCAGCAGTGAGTAGCATTCTATGCCATACGAGATCTAAGCTGCCATAGGAAATTAATTTCCCTAAAATGGCTGTAAAACCCCATAGAAAAACAGCAATGTGCAGGTAAATAAAAGCGCGAAGTTTTGGATTGTGTTGGGACATTTATAATGCAGCGCTTAAGGCTTCTTTTTTCAACATGGTTTCTTTATATCCGATTTCGACCAATTCTTTATTCATGCCTTTGCTAAAGGGTTGGTAATGGACAACTACTGGCGCAATAAGGACATGGCATGCTTGTTTTTTTGACTCTTGTCCTGAGGCAATGGCCAGTTGCAGGCTGCGCTGAATGATGGTAGTTTTACTCCAGTTAGTAAAATTGAGAGGCCACTGACTTACGTCGGAGCCAATGATAAAATCGTGGGTTTGGGACAGGGTCTCCACTGGAAAATTATTGAGGATGCCGCCATCTACATAATTGTGCCCATTAATTTCAACGGGTTCAAACATTACAGGTACTGCTGCAGAAGCGGCAATGGGTAGCGATAGATTTCCAGTGTGGAAGATATCGCAGAGCCCTGTATCCAGGTCTGTGCCGGTTACAAATAGCTGGATTTTCAGTTCTTCAAAGGTCTTGCAACGCAGATTTTTTTCTACAAAGTCAATGAGGGTTTTAGCCTTAAAGAATCCATTGCCTAGGAAATTGAAATTGCTGAAGCTTAGGAATTGCTGATTTTCAATAGCGTCGAAGATTTCGTTGGGTGTTAAACCGCTGGCATACAAGCCACCCACAAGAGCTCCTGCGCTGGTTCCACTAATGGCATTCGGACGAATTCCGAGTTCTTCTAGGGCTTTTAAAACTCCCACATGTACCAGGCCTCTGGCGCCGCCGCCGGATAGAACCAAGCCTGTTTTTTTCATGCTACAAGTTTAGTGCTGTAATTGGAATGTTGAGAATGGCAGGCCTATAAAAAAATCAAGGCCGTACTTTCGCACGGCCAGGATGTTGGTATATAAAAGCGCGTAACAGTTGGTGTTAACCAATTGTGGGTTAACGCTGCAAAGATAATCAAAAAACCCTTTTATGCTTATGCACAAGTTTTCCTCTAGGTGATTTTCCCTTTGTATTCGTCGCGCATAAGATTGACGATGCGGCGGAGTTCTTGCTCTTTATCGCGGTCCATAATCAGGAGCACATCTTCGGTATCTACAATCACGAGGTCTTTCACACCATTGGTGATGACGAGTCTGCCTGCAGCGGAGAAAACCATTGATCCAGAGGTTTCGTGTAAGTGAATTTTTTTACCTACAGTGGCATTGTCTACCGCATCACGGTCAAGCACATCCCACAGGCTTTTCCAAGTGCCCAGGTCGTTCCACCCAAAAGTGGCAGGAATCACGTATACACTTTGGTCTTTTTCAAGCAGTCCATAGTCAATGGATATGCTTGGGCAAAGGCCATAGGCTTTTTCAATTTTTGTGAGGTAATCGGGCTGGGAATAATCAATTTCAGCAAATACTTGAGACACTTCTGGGAGGTGTTCCTCAAGTTTGGCGCTAATGGCTTTAATATTCCATACAAAAATGCCGGCATTCCAGAGGAATTCACCACTTTCAATAAAACTTTTTGCCAATTCGTGGGTAGGCTTTTCGGTGAAGGTTTTTACCTCGTTGAAGTTGCCTTCTGTTGGAATAACATTGTACTGTATGTATCCGTACCCAGTATCTGGGCGGGTGGGTTTTATACCAATGGTAATCAGGCTGTTGTATTTCGTAGCAAACTCAAAACAGTCGTTGATGATTTTTTGAAACTCACTTTCATTGGTAATGAGGTGGTCGCTGGGTGCAACGACACATATGGCATCTTCGTTTTTGGATTTGATATACCCAGTAGCGTAGGCAATACAGGGCGCGGTATTGCGTGCTTGTGGTTCTGCCAATATCTGTTGCTCGGTTATGGTAGGCAAATGTGTGTGCACCATATCCAAATACTCCTGATTGGTAACCACGATAATGTTTTCTTCGGGTACGAACTGCTTGAAGCGGTTATAGGTTTGGGTAATCAGAGATTCCCCTGTTCCCATAATATCAATAAACTGTTTGGGCAAGCTTTTGCGACTTACAGGCCAAAACCTGCTGCCGATTCCGCCGGCCATAATGAGTACGTAGTGATTTTTATTCTGGGTCATAGGATTCCTTCCCGGTTAAGGTCGTGTATGTGGACCATGCCGACATAGTGGTCGTTTCCGGTAATGATGAGTTGTGAGATTTTCTTTTCAATCATGAGCTTTGCAGCATCTGCGGCTAGCATATCATGGTCTGCCGTGATGGGGTTGGGGCTCATAATGTGTTGGGCGAGCATGGTGTTGCTATTCCCTGTTATTTTTTCCCAAGCACGGCGCAGGTCGCCATCGGTAATGATGCCTGCAACAGACTGGTTGGGGTGCAGCACGGCTGTAGCACCAAGTCTACCTGCAGATATTTCTTGAATGGCTTCAATAAGAGGCGCAGTGAGGGAGGTCTGTGGTTTTTGGTTTTTGGCAGCCAATTCACCGCAGCGCAAATAGAGTCTTTTACCCAAAGAGCCACCGGGGTGGTAGCGGGAAAAATCGGTGCCTGTGAAATCGCGCATTTTGAGCAGGGCAACTGCCAAAGCGTCACCCATAATGAGCTGGGCTGTGGTGCTGGTGGTGGGGGCAAGGTTATTCGGGCAAGCTTCCTTATCCACCGTGGTATTGATTACAAAATCTGCCAAGCGGGCAAGTTCGCTGTCGGTATTGCCTACCATGGCAATGAGTGTTTGACCATATTGACGCAACAAAGGCGCCAAAAGTTTTATTTCAGGTGTATTGCCACTCTTGCTAATAGCAATCACGATATCGTCTTTTTGAATGATCCCCAAGTCGCCGTGCACTGCGTCTGCGGCATGCATAAATACAGCAGGTTGGCCAGTAGAGTTCAGAGTCGCCACAATTTTCTGCGCAATAATGGCGCTTTTGCCAATGCCAGTGATGATCACACGGCCTTTAGAATCGAGAATGGTTTGCACCATTTCGGCAAATGGTTCGTCGATGAAAGAAGGCAATGGCTGCAGGCTGTGCAGCTCGCTTTCTATAGCCTCTATGGCATGATTTTTGATGATATTCGCGTGCGTTGGGGTCAAGATGGGAATGGGTGCGCAAAATAACTTAAAAAGTTGCTTTGCTCAGCCCTAAATAGTGGATACGACAAAAAAACAAAAAAAAATTAACATTAACTTGCAGAAACACTTGCCTATGCGTTAAATTTACTACCAAGAAAAGAACAGATGGAAATGACTTCAGAGGTAGCGGACGCGTTACACCCAGATCCCAAGAAAACGTTAAAAGAATTTTTCGGGTTCAGCGAATTTAAAGGCAATCAAGAGGCGGTTGTGCGCAGTGTTTTGGCCGGAGAGGATTGCTTTGTGATTATGCCTACAGGTGCAGGCAAATCATTGACATATCAATTGCCAGCGTTGATGATGCCGGGAACGGCCATTGTAATATCTCCTTTAATCGCCTTGATGAAAAACCAAGTGGACAATATCCGCGGGTTTGCATCGAACAATTCTTTCGCCCATTTTTTAAATTCATCCTTGAGTAAGTCTGAACTTACCCGGGTGATGGATGATATGCTGGCAGAAAATACCAAGTTGCTATATGTGGCTCCAGAAACCTTGAAAAAGGAAGAGACCATGGAGCTCTTGCGTAAAATTAAGATCAGCTTTGTGGCAGTTGATGAGGCGCACTGTATTTCTGAATGGGGGCATGATTTCCGTCCAGAGTACCGCCGTATTCGCCAAATGGTAAAAGAAATTGGGGATGTTCCCTTAATGGCGCTAACTGCTACAGCTACGCCCAAGGTTCAAATAGATATTCAAAAAAACCTAGGCATGCTCGACGCCAAGGTGTATAAAAGCTCTTTTAACCGTTCCAACTTGTACTACGAAGTGCGTCCGAAGGGCCGCAAAGAGCAGGTACATAAGGATATTATCAATTTCATCAACAAGCGCCAAGGCAAGTCTGGTATTATTTATTGCCTAAGCCGTCGTAAGGTGGAGGAAATAGCGGAGATGTTGCACATGAACGGTATCAAAGCCTTGCCTTATCATGCAGGTTTGGATGCCAAAACACGCGCCCACCATCAGGATGCATTTTTGATGGAAGATTGCAATGTGATAGTGGCAACCATTGCCTTTGGTATGGGTATAGACAAGCCAGATGTGCGTTTTGTGATTCACTACGATGTACCAAAAAGCCTTGAAGGGTACTACCAAGAAACTGGTCGTGGCGGACGTGATGGTATGCAGGGAGATTGCCTTTTGTTCTACAACCCCAACGATATTGAGAAGTTGGAGAAGTTCATGAAGGACAAACCGGTTGCGGAGCAAGAAATTGGTGGTTTGCTGATTGCAGAGACCGCTGCATTTGCGGAAAGCAGTCAGTGTCGCCGTAAATTGTTGTTGCACTACTTTGGAGAATCTTTCAAAGAGGAGGATTGCAATCAAATGTGCGACAATTGTGCGCATCCAAAACCAAAGCAGGATGTGACAGCGCAGATGAAGATGGCGCTTGAAGCCCTAAAAAGCCTTAAAGATGAGTTCCATATGTCCCATGTGGTGAACTTTGTGATAGGGAAAAAGGTAGACAGCATTAAAGATTACGGTCACGATAAGTTGCCCCTATTTGCCTGTGGCAAAGACAACGATAAAGTATTCTGGAAATCATTATATCGCTTGGCTTTGGTTAGCGGCTATCTCAATAAGAATATAGAACGATACGGTTTGCTCAGTCTCAATGAGGAAGGCGAGGCGTATATCGTTGAACCATTGCCACACCAAATGGCTGTGGATGTGGAGTTCGAAAACGTGTCGGAGGATGATTTCGATAGTTTTAGAATGGAAAGTGTATGTGATGAAGAGTTATTTGCCCACCTTAAAGACTTGCGCAAAAAGGTTGCTAAGGAAATGGGATTGCCACCATATGTAATTTTCCAAGATCCGAGTTTAGAAGATATGGCCACCAAGTATCCAATCACCTTGGATGAGTTGGCGAATATCAATGGTGTGGGTCGCAACAAGGCGCAGAAATTCGGTAAGCAGTTCATTGAATACATCGAAAAATTTGTAAAAGATAATGATATTGAGAGGCACCAAGACATTGTGCTTAAAGGCAATGCTGAGAAATCGGTGCGCAAGAAGAATATCATTTTGAACATTGATAAAAAAGTGGACTTGCTAGATATCGCCAAGCAACTCGGTATTGAGTTTGACGCCTTGGTAGATGAACTTGAGCAGGTGATAAACTCAGGTACGAAGTTGAACATTCGCTATTTCCTCGATCAGTTTTTAGAAGAGGATTTGCAGAATGAGATTTTCGACTACCTACGCACCGCACAGGAAGACGATTTGGAAGCGGCATTCAAGCACTTTGACGGGGAGTTTACCCATGAAGAGTTGCAGTTGATGCGCATTCAATTTTTGTCGGATTTGGGCAATTGATGTGGCTGTGGGAAAATAGCGGGAGAGGGTTGCCCCAAGCTTTCTATTTTTGCAGCTACAAACTGTGAATCAGTCTTTGGAAGATTTCGAAAAATTGTACCGTAGGTTTCGGCCAGGTTTGGTGCATTTTGCCGCAGGAATTGTGTCTCACAGATCCGATGCGGAAGAAATTGTACAGGATATGTTTATGGCAGTTTGGGCGCGCAAAGAGCAGTTGGTTTTCGACGATTCTCTAAAAAACTACTTATTCACAGGCGTTAAAAATCGTTGCCTCAACCATATTAAAAAGGCAAAGCTTCCTTTTTCGGATATGCCCGACGACTTTTCAGCAATCAGTCCAGATGCTGGGGTCATAGAAAATCTGCAGGCTAAAGAAACCCAACAGCGCATTCAAATCTTGATAGACATGCTTCCCAACAAGTGCAGGCAAACCTTTTTGTTGAGTCGCATGTACGAGCTGTCTTATAAGGAAATTGCGGCCATCATGGATATTACCCCGAAAACGGTGGAAAACCAGATTGGATTGGCTTTGAAATTCTTGAAAAAGGGCATGGAACCCGGAGAATCAGGCAGTTCCGGCCACTGAGCCACCCACCACGCGGCGGTATACAGCCTCGTAATCTTGGAGAATTAAGTTCAAATCAAACTGTTTGGCGTGGTTGAATGCCCTTTGTTTAAATGCATTTAAGGTGGCATCGTCGGCAAATATTTTCAACGCATTCGCCGCCATGTCATCGATATCGCCTACTTCGCTTAGGTAGCCTGTAACCCCATGCACATTCACTTCTGGAATACCTCCCGTATTTGAAGAAATCACGGGTACCTCGCAGGCCATGGCTTCTAAGGCAGCCAAACCAAAGCTTTCTGTCTCGGAGGGCAATAAGAATAGATCCCCTACACTCAAGATTTCCTCAATGGCTTCTTGTTTTCCCAAAAACAGGATTTTATCGCTGCACTGCATTTCGCGCGCTGCTCTCTCGATATGGCTGCGTTCTGGTCCGTCGCCTATGAGCAACAGCTTGCTCGGAATTTTCTCACTTACCTTACAAAAAATATCCAGCACATCGCCCACACGCTTCACTTTTCTAAAGTTGGAGGTGTGAATGAGTATACGTTCACCATTGGGTGCAATGGCTTTTTTGAAATGGTCCTTGGCTTTTTTATTAAACCTATCGAAATCGATAAAGTTTGGTATCACATCAATACTGCGTTTGGTGTGAAAGTGCAGCTCGGTATCTCTGCGCAGGCTGTCGGATACCGCAGTAACAGCATCAGAGTTTTCTATACTCCAGCGCACCACATCTTCAAAAGTAGATTCGCGTCCCACCAACGTAATATCCGTGCCGTGCAAGGTGGTTACCACCGGCAAGGTTATGCCCTCACTTTGAAGGATGAGTTTTGCCAACAAGGCAGCAGACGCATGGGGGATGGCATAATGTACGTGCACCAAATCCAAGGATACCGTTTTGGTAATATCTACAATTTTGCCGGCAAGGGCAGTTTCATAAGGGGCGTAATCAAAAAGTGGATATTGTAGCACACTTACTTCGTGGTAAAAAATGTTTTCTGAAAATATATCCAAACGCGCAGGTTGTGAGTAACTCACAAAATGTACTTCATGCCCTCTCACTGCCAGCGCTTTTCCAAGCTCTGTCGCTACCACACCGCTACCACCAAAAGTGGGGTAGCACACAATTCCAATTTTCATGCTTAGAAGGAACAAGTTTAGCCTATTTTTAGTTTATGCCAAATATTAATTAATCTTGAAGGTAAAATGGAGAGCCTTTTTACGGACGAATATTTTATGCGCAAGGCGCTGGATGAAGCGGCAGCCGCTTTAGAAGAAGATGAAATTCCTATAGGGGCGGTGGTGGTGCATAACCAAAAAATAATTGGCAAAGGCCATAATCAGACAGAAAGGCTAAAAGATGTTACAGCGCATGCGGAAATGGTAGCGATAACGGCAGCATCCTCTTACTTAGATTCTAAGTTTTTGGAAGAGTGCACGCTGTATGTCACCGTGGAGCCATGCTGCATGTGCGCAGGTGCGGTAAAATGGGCGCGACTTGGCAGGGTAGTGTATGGAGCCACAGAGCCAAAATTTGGCTATCAAACGGTTTCTCCTGCTATTGTGGGCGTCAAAACCAAGATGGAAGGGGGTTTGCTCGCTGAGGAATGTGCTTTGCTCATGAAGGCATTTTTTGCGTCTAAGCGATAACACTTGTTTAAACAGATAATTTGTGTATGTTTGTATTACACCAAATAAGCGCATATCCATGAAAAACATTTTACCTAACAACATTGCACGTATTCTTTTTGGGATTACGATGGCATTTTTCGGACTGGGTCACATGACCTCTGCACAGGCTATGTCTGACATGATTAAAACTTGGCCTATGGCTGAAATCCTTGTTTACGTAAGCGGTGCTTGCTTGATCTTTGCTGCTATATCTTTTGTAATTAACAAGCAGGTGAAATTGGCAGGCTATTTACTCGCATTGTTGCTTATTATCATCGTTGCAGGCGTGCATGTCCCAGGCATGGGTTCGGATGATGAAATGGCGAAGATGATGGCCACTTCAAGCGCAGTAAAAGACATTGCTGTTGCCATGGGCGCGATTGCATTTGCGAATGCATCTGACAACTGATTCAAACAAACCAGATTGAAATGAAAAGGAGAGCCATGCTCTCCTTTTTTTATGGTTGTTTTTCGTAAGCTCCTAGGTCGGGTTTGCTATCTCTTGGCTTACCGAGCAAATCTGTATTTATTGGAGGAGAAAGCATAATCCCGGCATCAAGGGCGGGCGAACCTGCTTGCAGTTCAAAATTGTAATCAGAGGTTTTTACAAATAGTGGGTCCTTGTTGTATGTATTTGATGCAAAAGGCTGATCAAAAGAACGGATGAGGTTGTTGGTAATGTTGGTGGTAAAGGGCTCCCAACCTTTATTGTCAACAAATAACTCTTCCTTCAGACTGCCGTAAATGATTGAGTTCACCACTGCACATGATAAAGCGGCGGATTTTAGGATTTGTCCATTGGAGTTTCTAATGGTATTGGTAATGGCAAAGTGACCATCTTTGCGGGGGCCGAAGCTGTTATAACCAACAAAAGTGCAGTGTTTGAAATCGTAGGTACCCCCTAAAAGTCCTAAAAAGCTGTAGGAGCCACTTTCTCCAAACAGGCAGTTTACAGCGCGTATTTTGGCTGTAATGCCTGCCAATGCCGCTTGGCCGTTGTAGAGCAGACTGCTGTTTTCAAGCTGTAAATTCCAAGTGCCGCTTTCCGGAAGGCTGTCTACCCGCACTGCTATAGATGCATTATGAATGCGGGCAAAACGAATTTCATTGTTTACCGAACCCCGGGTAAAGTAAATACCTCCCCATTGATTCGGAAGGTAACGTGCCGCAAAAATGGGTTTGTCGCCAGTGAAATTTACAGGCTCCGACGAGGTACCTTCAATTTTAAGCGTGCCTTGCACAATAAGAATGCTGCTGGCGCTATTATAAACTGTTACTCCTTCTTTTACTGTAAAGGTGCACCCTTTCGCTACCAATGTATTTTCTATAATCACGTAGGGCTTGGTCTTATCCGTCCAAGTTTCGTTGCAATTGAGCTGCACCGAACGGTAGTAATGGGCATCCCAGCCATAGGCGGCCAAATAGGTTTTTTGCGAGTTGCCATTGACGGTAGCTATCAAAGAATCAACCACCAATGCGGGCATGGTTTGGTTATTGGCTTCCAGGCTGCATTGTACAAATACAAAAACGCTGTCTTTGGCGGGTATTTCAAGGTCGGTAATGTTCGGACCTGCGAAACCGTCAGCATTGATTCTAAAGGGACTGTTTTTCCCTCCAGACAATGAAAGGTTTACCTTAATGGTTCCATTCTCTTTGTTTTTAATACTAAAAATGCGGGTAATAGAAATGGGATATTTGGTGCCCGCTTGGCGCGTAAATAGGGTATCGAACCACACGGTATCGGCGCTAATGGATAGGGTCGTACTGCCTGTAAAGAAATTTTCCTTTTTACAGGAGCCCATCACCAGAAGGAGAAAGACTGCGCTTATCCATAAATTGCCTTTGATATTCATCGCCAATACGAACGCAAAGGTACAGCAGGAGATTGTGTGTTTCCTGTAAATTGTTTGGAAACCCCTCAAATGCTGCCTAGAAATGGCTGGGTTATGGTGCAATATTTGCTTGAATTTAGCCGAAATCGGGATACATTTGAACCCATGAGCAGCAGACGTAAATTTCTAAAACAGTTGGCTATGACAGGGGCAGTGCTGCCTGTGATACCTGAAGTTTTGGGCGCTGCTGCGCGTGCAGAATCCGTATTGGTGATGCATACCAATGATTTTCACAGCCGTATGGATCCATTTCCTGAAAAGCATCCCAAGTTTGGGGGCCAGGGTGGAATAGCGAAATTGAGCACCTTGATACATGGTGTGCGCCAAGAGAACAAACAGACGCTATTGCTAGACTGCGGCGATATTTTTCAGGGAACACCGTATTTCAATGTATTTGGAGGCGTGGCCGAAATTCAGTGGATGAACCAAGCAGGTTACGATGCAAGCACCTTGGGAAATCATGATTTTGATAATGGAGTGGAGAAGTTGGCCTCCGTTCTCGGACATGCCCAATTTCCGGTGGTAAACTGCAATTATAGATTTTCGGGTACTGCATTGGAAAGCATTATAAAACCATGGATTGTAAAACAGGTGGGTCGCAAGCGCATCGGAATTACTGGCGCGGGTATTAATCCCGAAGGATTGATTTTGGACAGGTTGTGCAAGGGTATTGTATACCAAGACCCTGTTAAGGCTGTGCAAACAGCGGTGGACACGCTGAAATCTCGAGAACGCTGCGATGCGGTAATCGTGCTTAGTCACTTGGGTTATTCGTATGAAGGGCCGCAGATTGACGATAAAAAATTGGCCGCCGCCACCCATGGTATAGATTTGATATTGGGCGGACATACACACACTTTTTTAGAACAAGCAGAACCGGTGCGGAATGCTAAAGGCAAAACGGTGCATGTGAATCAGGCAGGCTGGGCAGGCTTAAAACTCGGTCGCGTAGCCATTGAATTTTAAACATCTTCTAAGTTTACATGTTTAATAGCCCAAATCATTGGGTAAATGTTGCGCGGGGATAAGCTTTTCTCAGTCATGCGTAACATGTAGTACCTTCGTAGGGTGGAAGAAGACCTCAGAGAAGACGAAGCCAGTTTGTTTGAACATTATACATTTACGGCCGATCCAGGGCAGGAAATGTTGCGTATTGACAAGTGGTTAATGCATAAAATTGCCAATGCCAGTCGCACAAAAATTCAGGCAGCGACCGAAGTAGGCTTTGTGCTTGTAAACGAAAAACCCGTTAAAAGCAGTTATAAAATCAAGCCGCACGATGTGGTGCGCATCGTGCTCCCAGAACCTCCACGCGATACGGAGATTTATCCTGAAAACATTCCCCTCGACATCATGTATGAAGATGAGGCTTTGTTAATTGTAAACAAGCCTGCAGGAATGGTTGTGCACCCAGGGTATAACAATTACACAGGAACCTTGGTACACGCGTTGGTGTATCATTTTCAAAATTTGCCAAGTAAGGATGAGTATCACAGACCTGGATTGGTGCATAGGATAGATAAAGACACCAGTGGTTTGTTGGTTATTGCCAAGACGGACGTGGCGCTTACCCATTTGGCAAAGCAGTTTTATGACCACAGCATACACCGCAGGTACGTGGCTTTGGTGTGGGGCGAGCCAGAACCAGAGGCGGGAACCATTCGCGGGTATCTCTCACGCGATCCCTCTGAGAGAAGACGTTCTAAAAACTACGAGGACCCAGAGATGGGTAAATTGGCCATTACGCATTATAAAATTCTCGAGCACTTTTATTTTACCTCATTGGTAGAATGTAGGTTGGAAACAGGGCGCACCCATCAGATTCGCGCCCACATGACCAGTATAGGTTGCCCTATTTTTAGCGATGAA
>Ga0315908_10001932_pt1 | contig 15384 bp, 11 predicted proteins | sample LakEriMetagenome_12_FD_203520 | JGI IMG/M metagenome (GOLD analysis project Ga0315908, IMG submission 203520) | Freshwater fungal communities from buoy surface, Lake Erie, Ohio, United States - Buoy 4 MA124 | ecosystem: Environmental > Aquatic > Freshwater > Lake > Lake biofilm | place: USA... | reverse complement strand
CAACTCTTGCTTCCCGACTCGCACCTCCGGCCGCATCTCCTTGAGAGTGATATCGATCGGGGCATTCGATAGTCCCTCCCACCAGGAGTCAGGGAAATCCAGCAGCACGTCGCGACTCAGCCACCCCTTCTCCAGCGACTCCACCAACCATGGTCGCCCCCTGGCAAGCGATCCAAGACCTTGAGCAACCAGGGACTGTTGGGGAGCGGTAGCAAATTGCCGCAGAGCTGGCAGAATCTGCCGCTCAAGAGGTTCTTTGAATGGCCCATCTTCCGGCAAAACCATCTGACCTCCGGTTTCCCATCCCTCGGCCCAGCCTTGCGGGAAGGACTGTTCCAGCAGAGCCGAAGCGATTGGCGATTCGCTGCGCAGAAGTCCACTGACCCATTCGTATCGGCCCATTAGATCCAGGGACTGATTGGCATTCCATCTCCATGCCGCAGCAGTAGGATTTTCCCAAGCAACGGTCCGGAACGCTCGGAGCAGTCTCTGGAGCGCCGAATCGGCATCGATGCATTGATCACCTGGGCTGGCGATCGTTCGTACTGCGATCCAGGCATAGGCATTTTGATCATCGCCGTCGATGACGCGCAGGCGGATCAGCTTGCCCTTCAGGTCTCCTGCATCCCAAGACACCTCGATTGCGGTGTCGTTACGAGGCGGATAGAAGCTTGCAATCTCCCGGCCACTGGCTTCCTCTAAAACCACTCTGTTCTTCTTGTGGTCCTGCTCGTTAGGCATGCCATTGTGACCGGCGATCCAAAATCGTAGCGATTGGGGAGCCGCGAATGCACAAGTCTGCATCTGACCTGTGTAGGATTCCCCCAACTGCAGACTGCTCATCAGCTGTACCTGGGTACTGCCCATGCGAGGTCGCGCCTCGGTGCCCCAAGCCTTGGCAGTCCATCTGCCTTCGCGATCGGTCGATTGGAAATGAAGCAACGGACCAGTCAATTGCTCTCGAAGGATCGATAGCCGATTTGCTTCTTCCTCATACCAACGCTGTAGTCGGTCTTCCAGCAGGCCAGCCACTTTGCCAAATCGTTTCTTCTGAGCCTCGGCCATCTGGATCAGTTGATCGCCGATCTCTTGTGGGTTGTCTCCGTAGACTTTTTCCAGCATCGGCAGGATGCGATGGGACTGATCGAGCGATGCGGCGGAGGCGATGGTGGGCAGGATCTGAGCGATGCGGTCAGAGTTCTTCTCCTGTCGGACCACCCAGGCCACTAGCGGATCCAGTGGCAATTGGTCGCGAAGAGCTAGCAGCACTGGAATCAAGGATTCCACCTTGGGACTGTCAATTGCCAAGGGGGATTTGGGGGCATTGGGATCGACCCAATCGACAAAAAGTTGCTGTTCATTCCCCATGCGCGAAAGAAGGTCTCTCATCGCGATCTTGATCGATTGATTCAAAATTGGATCCTTCGACGTCTGGTTCCATCGATCAATCAACGGCTCCAATGCCGAAAATGGACCGGCATGCCCAATCGTCTCGACAATCGCTCGCTCCACCACCGCCTGATCGGGATCGTTGGCAGCGACCTGCCAACGCGCAAGCAATTCATTCCAGCGATCGAAAGACGGCAAGGAACCAGCCAATTTCACCGCATGGACGGCAACCAGCGGTGAGTCGTGGTGCAGCAGTACGGACCACGCTTCGGGCAGCTTCCCATGTCGCTGCCGCCAGCACCACATCGCTTCGACCAGCGCCACGGCGGCCGCCTGGCGGTCGGATAAAATCTTGGTCAACTGTGCATCGCAGTCTGCATCCTGACTGTCGGCCAGCGACTCACGCGCCATTCTACGGACGGTGGCACTGGAGTCAGAAAGGAGTTTCACTTTTTCTTCCATAGAGGCGTCTGCAATCCGCAGGGATTTGCGAGCCGCTTGATCGGTCATTCGCACCCGAAAGATTCTCCCCCGTTCGCGATCGCGATCGGGATGATCCAGCGGGACTTCATAATGGCCGATGATGCGATTGTAGAAATCGGCGATGTAGAGGGCTCCATCAGGCCCGAAACGCAGATCGACCGGTCGAAACCAAGGGTCGTCGCTGGTCAGCAAATCCGGTAGCTCTTCCGCCCGAACGGTTGCCCCCTGCCGAACGATTCGGTTTCGGTTGATTCGCGAGGTCATCACATTGCCGCTGAAGAATTGATCGCGATAGGCCTCGGGCCATCCACCTTCGCTTCCGATCGCAAGCCCAGCGATGGCGGTGCTGCCATGCAAATGCTCCATGGTCGATGGGACGAATCCAAGACCATCATCGGGCCGACCAAAACTTGGGTAGCATCCACCGCGAATCAATTGCGTTATCGGTTTGCTGTGGCAGTCTGCAGTGAAAAGGAACCCGAACTCATCGACGGCCATGCCGAAAGGATTGACCTGACCTTGCGTGAACAATTCGACACGCGATCCATCTGGTCGGAAACGAAAGACATTGCCGGAGTTCATCTGAATGGAGTGGCCATCGAGCCCTTGCACTTTCGATTGATTGTTGAATCCATGGTTGGCATAGATCCAGCCATCGGGACCCAGTCGCAGGCTGTTGACCATGCCGTGGGTGTCGCGCGAAGTATCGAACGGCCCGAGAATTTTGTCTCGACGATCGCACCGTCCATCGCCGTCGGTATCACGAAGCCACAGTAAATCGGGAATCGAAAAACAGATGCAGCCATCGCCAAAAGGTAGAATACCAATCGGGATATTCAGGCCTTCGGCGAAACGAGTCACCGTTTCGCGAAGACCATCTCCGTCGCGATCCTCCAGAATCACGACGGCATCACGCGACGGCTGACCCTCCTTCGCAGGATAGGGATACTCCACCGTCTGAGTCACCCAGAGGCGGCCACGTGGATCGAAGGTTAGGTTCATCGGTTTGGCGATTTGCGGTTCGCTAGCCACCAGCTCGACGACAAACCCAGGCGGAACATGAAGACCAGCAAGTTCCTCCTCGGCAGTTCTCGGGGGCGTGGAACGAACCGGTGCGCCATATTCCCCGGGCAAGGTTGTCGGCTCCTTCGCCCCCGGCCCTTCCTGGCGATCGGCCGCTTGGAGTTTCGAGTCGGTGACCGCAATCGCAAGGACCGGAAGCAACAAGGCAACAAGCAAATGGATGCGTCGATTCGGGGAAATCATGCTGTCCCTTTCGATTGGTGATCGTGAACCAAGCATGATTATCCCATGGTAAAAGGTAGGTCGCAACCGAGCGGCAGATCTAGCTTTTTCGATCATAGGGGGGCATCGGTGGGTTTCGCATCGCCCCAAATCCAGGACAACTCTCGATCCATTTTCCAATGGGACTACAAAAAAGGGCGCCGCCTGCGATGCACCTTGCCATTGCTAGCAGGTACGGTGGTGGCGACTCAAAATGTATCGATTTTTCCGGATGGTTTGGCTTGCCGCTGGTCGATGAACAACGACAGCGATCGAGGTCTGTGGCCTCGGGCATGTTTCGTTTCGCCGCCGGATCGAATTGCAATGAGCTGTGTCAGCCAGATTCGGAAAAACAGCTTGCTCGCCAACCTGTCGATGGTCTTCTTGCTCGCGTTGATCCTGCCGGAGACCCTGCAGGGCCAGGCGCCAAGATTCGGCGGCGCCATGGCTGGGCAAGGGGCTGGCGCCATGCCGCCTCAGGGCTGGAACAACCCAGCCGCGCGGATCGCCACGGCCAGTCCCCAGGCGATGCCAACACTCCCGAATGATGGAGCCTCGGTGTCGGCTCCTTTTGGAGCGACTTCCGCGACTCCCTCAGCAGCTTCCACGGGCACCTTGCGCCAGTGGTTTGCAAAGGGAGGAATCCTGATGTATCCCATCGCACTCTGTTCGCTGCTACTGACCGCTTTTTCGGTGGAGCGATGGATTTCGTTGCGGCAGGGACATTTGGTACCCAAGCCATTTGTGAAGCGATTGTTGGAGCAGGTACGTTCGCAGCAATTGGAGAAGGATGAGGCGATCGAGCTGTGTGAAAGGAATCCCAGTGAGATGTCGGATGTCCTGCTGGCAGCGCTTCGCAAGTACGGAAGACCACAGTTGGAGATCGAGCAGGCGGTGGTGGATGCTGGGGATCGCGCCAGCCAGAAGCTGAAGAAGAACTTGCGAGTCTTTCATGCCATCAGCAACGTCGCACCGCTTCTTGGACTGCTTGGAACCGTCTTGGGCATGATGGATTCCTTCAATTCCATCGCCACTAGCAGTGCGATTGGACGGCCCGACCTGCTTGCAGGAGGTATCGGGCAGGCGTTGATCACCACGGCAGCAGGATTGTTGGTGGCGATTCCGGCCTATCTTGCCTCGATCTACTTTCTCAGCAAAGTCGATCGGGCCCTAATCCAGATGGACCAATACTCACAGCAATTGGTCGACGTGATCAGTGCCGAAGGGCTAAGTGAGTCGGACGGCTCGCGCGGCCGGTCGCGATCGAAACGAGCCGCCTGATCTGGCAATGGAGGTCGACGCGAATGGCGATCAAAATTGCCTCTTCAGATGAACTGCCAACGATCAACATGACGCCGATGATCGATGTGGTCTTCCTCCTGATTATCTACTTCATGGTGGGTACCAAATTCACCGATCCGGAAAGTCAGTTGCAGTTGAATTTGCCGCGTGTTCAGGGAAGTGCGTCCACCGACCCGGCCGCTCAGCGCCGTTGGGTCAACGTCTACCGTAATGGCACGCTGACCGTGGATGGACAGCCGGTTTCGTTAGCGCAACTCCAGCAAACGCTGCGTAGTGACAAGTCGATCAATCCACAGATTGGCGTCGTCGTTCGGGGCGACGGCCAAGTCACGCATCAATGGATGATGCAGGTGATGAATGCGGTCAGTGAATCGGGGATTGATGCGGTGCGCATGGCGGTTGTCAATGGTGGCTCGAACTATTGACCAGACGGCCTTGACCATTACCTGTTGGCCGCTGTTTCCAGAATCGATCGAGTCGGATTCCAGGGGCTGTTTCACAAGCCAGGGGGCGTAGGACACGGAGCTAGCTTACCATGCTCGACTCCATCATCGCACCGCTGGTCTTCGCTTTGCCACTGGCCAGTAGCGTCCTCTTCGTATCGGTTTCAGCGCTTCTACTGCTGGGTGGTGGTGCCTTCGCTGTCTGGATGCTTTGGGATACCAACAAACCACTCGGTTTCGGGGTCGGCCTTGCCGCCTTGATTCATCTGCTCCTGTTGTCTCATTTCCATTTCAGTCAGCAGGGCGATCCTAACGGTGATCTTCAGGCACCTCAGGGGTTATGGCGGAACGAGCAGTCCGGAGAGCCGCGTGAGCTGTCGTGGGTCTTCGAACCGATGCGGCCGGGAGACGTTGATCCCTTCCCGATTCATCCTGTTGAACCGGAGAATGCAGATGCGGATCGACTGGTTTCGCCGACTACCGTCGCGTTGCAACCGTCGATGAATGCCTCGCAGGAGTCGAACCAGCAAAAGGCCGAGCGAAGGAGTACGCCGGAGCAAGAAGCAAGTCTGGAAGAAAGTGGGAAAGCGAGCGAACCTTCGAAGTCGGCCGTAGCAGGCCGGCTTTCTAATCGATTCAGTGCGGTGGATCTTTTGGGAAACCGTGTGGAACAAGGGGAGTCATGGCCCCTTGATCCACTCGCGGCTCTTCCAGTTGACTGGTGGGGTATTCCGCAATCGGAGGCAAGCGGGTCGATGTCGGAACTGGAGAGTCCGACATCTGGAGGAAGTGCCGATCGGAAGGTGGTGGACAATTCGAACGATTCGTCCGAGCCACCGTCGCTAGACGAATTCGCTGCTAACCAGGAGCCTGCGGGGAGAGTTGAGCCTCTGGACTGGGTACCCCCAGCAGCGAACACCACGATCTCTCGCCAGCATCTGGAGGTTGCCAAACGATTTGGGGGAGACGATCGGACACAGTTGGCGGTGGACCGCGGGCTCGATTGGTTGGCGAGCCATCAGGAGCCGGGAGGCCTTTGGGACGCATCGCGCTTTGGTGCCGGACAGGAGACAACGACTCTGGGAGAGCACAGGGATGGCACGGGCCGCGATGCCGATACGGGCATCTCCGGGTTGGCGCTCCTTGCCTTTCTGGGAGCGGGCTACCACCATCAGCAAGAGCAGCCTTATGCAGAAGTGATTCGCAAAGGTCTCTTTGCTTTGATCGATCAGCAGATGAACTCAGGCGATCTTTCGGGACGCGATCAGATTGGACAGCAGCGATCGCATTACTTTGCGCGGATGTACTGCCACGGGATAGCCTCCCTGGCTCTATGCGAAGCCTATGCTGCAACCGGCGACTCGAAGCTATACCCCGCCGTTTTGCGGGCGGTCTCGTACACACAAAATGCTCAAAACCGGCATAGTGGTGGATGGCGTTACCACGTCCGCGACGAAGATGATCCTGGCGATATGAGTCAATTTGGCTGGCAGGCGATGTTGCTGCAAAGTGCAATGCGGGCGGGAGTCCCGGTCCCAGCGATTCATCAGTCGCTCATGCACAAATTCCTCGACGGTGTCACCTCACAGCCAGGAAGTGGGCTTGCCTGCTATCGGCCTAGGATCGTTCCTGGCCAATCTCCCAGTTACGCCATGACGGCCGAGGCGCTGGCCTGCCGACGATTGCTTGGATTCCCATATCCTCCCACAGCCCACCAGGAAGCAATCGACTTTCTGACGGCCAGTCCACCGACAACCCAGTCGGTGAATCTCTACGCTTGGTACTACACCAGTCTGGCTCTGGTGGAGGAAGGGGATGACAAGTGGGAGCGATGGAATGATGCGATGAAGTCCCAGCTTCTGACTCGCCAATTCACCTCGGGGCCTCAGAGGGGGGCTTGGCCGAATGACTGCCCCTGGTCGGGATACGGCGGCACCGTTTACTCGACCGCTTTGTCCTGCCTCTGCCTGGAGGTCTACTACCGGCACCTCCCACTGCTGAAGCGACCGCAAGCGGCTGGCCTTCCCCCATCGCGACCTTCATCATTCCGGTAGCGGGGCAGGAAACCCTATTGGAGATTGGAAAAAATCCCATTGGAAAGCGGTGTATTTTCATCGGTTCTTGCTAAAATTCCACCTGTGCGGTCGAAAACCCGACTTTTGTAGGGTGTTTGCCCCGTGCGAAAATGGCCCCGCAGGATACACTACCTAGGCGATGGCACGGGGCAACTGGGGTCAAAGAGCTACCCTTCGGAGGGACTGAATCGTGACGTTTGGAGTCGGAAATCGGATTCGCTCAAGGCGTATGGAGCTGGGGTGGACACAGGACCAGCTTTGCTCCAAGGTCAATTTGTCGAAAAGCTTCATTTCGGAAGTCGAGAACAACAAGAGAAATCTTAGTGCAGCCAACCTTCTCGACATCGCGAAGGTGCTGGGATTATCGACCGACTTCCTGATGACTGGCGAGTCCGGGACGCAGACTCAAACTCTCTCCCTCGACATCCCTCAGTCTCTCGCGAAATTTGCATCGGCTGAGAATTTGTCTCTACGTCAGACCATGATGCTGCTGGATATGCAGAAGCAAATTCTGGCCCACCGGCGCAGCAAGAAGGCAGAGAGTCTGGAGACGGTGGATTGGGCCAAGTTCTACAACGCGACGAAGGATTTCCTGGAGACGGAATGAGCGATCGGGAGGACGAAGTTCGTTCTCTCGCCGAGGACCTCGGGTTGCATCCCGGCGACGGAACGCCTGTAACGATTGGTCAGTCGATTGTCGACGATTGTCGCCGCCAGGTCGACGCATGGGTATCCCAAGTAGGAGCCGTTCGATCGATCGACCAGCTAGAAAGGCTGGTGTCTCAGCGTCTCCAAATGGTGACCGAGGAGATTTCAGACGATCGCGATTTCGATCGTTTGACGGAAATCTATGCCCGGCAAAAGCGGGATCCTATTTTTGCGGTTTTGCGAGACCATTTCGACGACATCGATAATCCAATTTACGGCGCCTTGATTCGACGGCGGAAGGCGAAGGTCGAAGATGGCGATCGGTTCGTGGCGGTCGTTGATTGTCGTGGTACGAAGCGTCGTCGCGGTTTCTTCACACGATGGCATGAGATCGCACATCGCCTGACAACCCACTCGGAACGTCGGATCGAGCAGCAGTCGACTCCCGAACTTCTCGCGCTTCCAGTATTTCGCCAGGAAGACGACCCGATCGAACGATTGATGGATGATATCGCCGGGGAACTTGGCTTTTACCACCGACTGTTCCTTCCCGCACTGGAAATGCTGACCGACCGTGATCGAGGCGTCACCTGGCAGGCGATCGATACACTGAGAGACCTTCATTTTCCAACCGCCAGCTTTCATGCCACGCTCACTTCCGCAGTCCTTCGGTCCACGCGGCCAATCGCCTTCGTCGAATGCTCGACCGAAGCCTTGGACCTGTTTTATGGTGGACTTTCTGAGGAAAATCCTAACCAGCTTCCGATTTGCAGAGTCAGGTGCAGTCGTCCAGGCGAAGAGGACTTGAGTGAGTTGTCCAGGATCGCCCTGCCGCTGCTGGACCAGTGGCGAGCAATGGTTCGCGGTCCGATGCTGGAAACCTACCAGTGGCGTTCGGACGATCTATCGCTTGAGCAACTTTCGCCCGTGGAGGCAACAGGCCGATTTTCGATCCAGGCCATGCGTCTGCCCACCCGGATCTGGCTACTGATTCAGCCGTCGCATTTGAAACTCCGATAAGCATCGGCCGACTAGCCAATCACACGTTTTTGGCTCATCTGGGCTCTGGATCCGATCGTACGGTCGACTCCCTACTTCGTTACGGTCCATTTGAGTTTGTTGTGGGTCGAGGTTGCCTCACTGCAACCGCTGGAATCGCCTCTGGAACGTCGCTGAAGGGTTGGCGTCGCACTGCCATTCCTCATCCAAGTCGTCGCAAAAGGGCACGATCTCCCCGGACTGCGAATCGGACCCGAAAAGAGCCGCCCCCGCTGACGTCGCTACGGGAAAATCGGGCGGGGATTCCAGCATGGCATCGTAGTGTCGCGGTTCGTGGAACACGCCCCACTGACTTACGGAATCTTCTTACAGACCTTCGATTGCGTTCACCGCCAGTGGCTTTGATCGAACGGTTGATCGCGTCTTTAGAGGGCTAAGGCTGCGGACGCCAGCGGTCGGCGATTTGAGTTCTGGAATGCGTTGTCGCTTCTTGCCAAGAGACGCATCCTCACAAAAAGAAGACAGCCGACGTCTGATGTGGACGCCGGCTGCTGCTGATTACTTCCCTGTCGTAAGCTCGACAATCCGCTTACTTCGGGGCCATGGTAGCGATCATTCGCTTTCCGTTCTGCTGGGGCGGTGCTTCGACTTTCCCCACCTCGGCCAGCTCGGCGATCACCGCCTCCATGACCTTGGCTCCTTCTTCAATGTGGGCCAACTCACGGCCACGGAAGAGGACGGAGATCTGCACTTTGTCTTTGTGCTGCAGGAAGCCCTTCGCTTGTTTGACTTTGAAGTCGATGTCGTGCTCGCCAGTCTTCGGGCGAAGGCGGATTTCCTTCGTTTTGGTCTGGTGAGCGTGGTTGCTGCTGTGTTTCTTCTTGTTCTTTTCGTACTTGAACTTGCCGAAGTCCATGATTCGGCACACGGGTGGCTTTTCGTTAGGAGCCACTTCCACCAAGTCCAAGCCCACGTCTCGTGCGCGGTTGAGTGCTTCGTCGGTCGAGATGATCCCAAGCTGCGCTCCATCGGGACCGATGACGCGAATCGGGGAGATACGAATCTGATTGTTGACACGATTCGCCGGCGGTTGAGTCGTACTGCGGTCGATTGCTTTGCCCTTTCCTGAATGAACACAAACGAGGTAACGCCACGGATGGAGGTGGGAGACCGATCTCCCCCGGCGGCCACAGCCGGTCCACCGCGCCTCATAAAACGGTTGTTACGAAATTATCGAGCAGTTGGGGAGTGTGGGTCAACACGGAAGGTGGAATTTTTCGCTCAAACCTCAAGAATTTCGCAATTCCCGCGGTCGATGGGATGGCGGGACCACTTGACGATTGGGCGGTTCACGTCGACACTAACGCACCTGGGACGTCGGGGTTTAGAAGCCGATTCAATCCGACCGATGAAGAACCTCATCAGCGATTCCGATCTCTCGGATCCTGCCCGGGCGGTTAGCTCAGTTGGTTAGAGCGCCACGTTGACATCGTGGAGGTCGTTGGTTCGAGTCCAATACCGCCCATTTTTTGCCCCGTATTTGGATGGGCACAAATCGCTTTGGGAGCACAAAATCGATCGGTGCTCCGCCAAAAGATTCCTCGCTAGGATCATTACGGCGACTTGACAAATCCTTGAGGTTGTTCGGTCTAGCAACTCTCCTTCTCTGGACTTAGCCCCCCAGCCACCTATGATTCGGCACCGCTCTTGGTGACCACCCGAGCCCATTCGGCTCCACGGGATGCATTCGGTTAGTACCATGATCGACGCCCTTCGGATCGAATTGCGGGTAGAGAGCCACCGACGGGCTTTCGCCGTAAAGCCAGGTGAAGTTCGCACTCTTTTATCGCAACCATTCGCAGCCTTGGTTGTCGCTGGGATCGACAACAATCGCTATCGACTCCATGCGTCAACCATTCCGCGCGATTGTAGCCAATGCTACAACGGATCCAAACTCCACTGCACCGCAGTTCTTCCATTCTTTTCCGAACCCCTCGAAGATCTTTGGGGCCACGCCTTCGGAGAGGATAAACTGAATCGCAGAAGATTGGCTAAAACCAAATTTCGCTAACAGGAGGAGAAGAAACTGTGCATCTGAATCCGAATGGCCATTTACTGCCCGAACTTGCAGTGCAACTCCGGCGTGCAAAAAAGAACCGCCCGTTGTGGGCTAGGCGTGTCAGCCAAGCGGAGGACGTAGTCTCCCTCGAGGGCAAGCAAACGGCCAAGCCTGGCGATTATCTTTGTCGAGGGATCGAGGGAGAGTTTTGGCCACAATCGGAAAAGTCTCTTTTGGGAGGCTATACGGCCAGTGGTCAGGTCGGTAACGATGGATTCGAACGCTATGACCCACGGCCCGATGGTCCTCCGGTGGAAGCGATGCAGATGGACAAGCCGTTTTTCGTTGTGGCCAGTTGGGGACGGTTGGATGGAAAGTCGGGGGACTACGTGGTAAGAAGACTTGCCGATCCAACCGACATTTGGATCGTCGATCGATCGATCTTCGAGAATTCCTATCAGTTCCTGCCGATCGAACACGACGGAAAATAGGGACTAGCCCAAGAACACCTCCGGAATCACGCTACCTGAGTGCTTGGAATCGATGGCATCGGGGTGCACCCTCGCTATGGATGTCGCCTGGGGCTACGAACCACCTGCCAGAGTTCCTGCGATTGCTCCTGCATCACGCTTGGTTACGGCGGGCTGTCATCGGACCGTCATCGGGCAGCTTTGTTTGCCGCGATGCGAAAGAAGTAGACGGTCGATTTCTGATCGGTGACGGCGTCCGGTGGCTTTTGATCGGTAAAGGAGCCGATGATGGCGCCGTCGGCGGTGACTTGGCGATAGCCACCGATGGAGTAAAGTCCAAAAGACTGTTCGGATCTTGCGTAATCCCGCCAGGACTGCCCCGCATCGTCGCTGACGAGGCAGGCGAGATGCCCGGAATCGTTGCCGACTAGGAACAGGCGATTGGGATCGGAAGGGTCGCAGGTCAAGAATCCATCCAAGCCGCTGAGACTCAGCCATTTTCCGCTAACTTTGGGATACTGATCGATCTGCTTCTTACCTGTCTTCAAATCGTAGCGAACGTAGTGCTGCCGGGGTGGCACTGTCTGTGCCTGATAGAAGCCATGCCAGTGCGTGTGGGTTGCCAATCCACTGGCCAACCACGTGTGCACTTCGAATTCATCATCCAAGGTGATGCGAAGCGCCGGCCCCGTGTCATCGGCAATGACCGGTAGTTCCATCCGAATGCTGACCGGTTCACCTGACGGCTGCCAAGAATAAAAACTCTCGCCTCCATCGTCTGAGAACATGTGGTGGATATCTCGGTACATGTACTGTCCATGCTTCTGCGTGGTCCATGCGAGGTGAAGTTGGCCTAGTGGGTTCAGCGACAGGAGCGGGTACTGCAGCAGTCCATTAGGACCTTGAGCCAAAAGGACGCGGGAATCCAGCAGAGTGCCATCCAGTTTCATGCGATGGAAGGTGTTGTTGTGGGAGAAGAAATAGAGTCGTTCTCGCTGTCGATCGATCATCGCGGCATACTTCCCAGCGGCGCCACCGGGAATGCGCGTCGTCTTCGGCATGGGGCGAGGCTGTTCCGGATGATCGACGAAAGACCGAAGCTGGTTTGCTTCCCATCGATCGAGAAAGGCATCGCCACTCAAAAAATCGACGCGGAAAAGGTAGAGGTTGCCACTGGAATCGCATTCAAGAACTGGGGGATTGGTCGCCCCCGAATGCTCGGCAATCGTCACGAAATCAGCACCGCCATTCCGACTGACCGAAAGTCGCCAGCTCTGGTCTGTGTAGGCTTCATTTCGGGAACGCACGTGAGACATAAAAATCAGGCCGGCCGCTTCCACCACTTTCTGATTGTGGCTTTGGAACGTCGCGTAATGGATCACCGGCCCATCGATTCGTGTCACCGGACTTGCCCCGGCAGCGAATCCCACGGCTGTCCGTAGGTGAGCCCAGGAGGACATAAGGCAACCAAAGCTATGAAAAAGATCCACCATCCCAGGTTTGGATTTCGAATGGGGTAGTCACCATGCATTTCAAAAGTCCTCTTTTGCTTCGCTTCGTCCCGATCGGAATGGACCATGTCGTCACCTATGGTCCGCACCTTTGCAAGGCGGCGCGGTGCACCGCTTTGGTGGAATTGAATACAGTTGATGATCTGTTACGGCCTTCAGGTCGGCGATTGCCCTGGATGTGCAAAAAGTCCTGGAAGCGGCTTTTTCGCCGAGTCGCCAGCGACTGCTAAGAAGGTGATGGTCGCTCGGTCGACGACTATTCGAGTTGGAGCGGCAGCTCAAAAAAACTTTTCGCGTCGAAATCGCCAGATGGCAGAAGACTAAAAATGGGGTCTATGTCGAACTCCACTTCCCCGAAGCGATGGCTACATGGGGCAAATACCGAGGGAACAGCTGACAAGTTGCCTAGCGGTTTAAAAGACCGTGGCGAGTATCCGCCACCAGTTCTGCTCGCGCTCCTCAAACCTTGCAGGGACGCTCGGGAGACAACACCACGGACCCCCAACGGGAGGTGGCATCGACACAAAAACTCAGGGTAAACCCAAGAAAACCAAGAGTTGCCCCGCCGCAATCATCGGGCGGGAGCCAACTGGAAGAAAGTACACCTGAATGGGCTCGAACCATTAACCTTCGGTTCCGTAGACCGATGCTCTATCCAATTGAGCTACAGGTGCATGCTGATTTTTTAGTCATTCCAAGGCCAATTGGCAAGGGCTGTCCACTGCCTCTGACGCTTTACGCCCCGGCCGATTTGCTTCAAAATGGCACTTTTGGTGAGCGATTTATCGGACATCTGTCTAGCAAAACTGAGCTGATCTTGGAAATCCTGCATTTTCCCCACCCGATCCTGAGACATCCAGCCAAGCCGATTCGGCGGGTTGATGAAAATCTTCGTGCTGCCATTCGGAGAATGTTCGAACTGATGTACGAGCATTCGGGGGTGGGATTGGCGGCACCACAGGTTGGAATTCCGCTTCGGTTCTTCGTCGCCAATGAAACCGGAAGTCCCCATGAGGGAACCCAGCGGGTTTTTATCAACCCAGTGATCAGTCAAGCCAAGGGGGTCGAAGAGGAAGAAGAGGGGTGTCTTTCGATCCCTTCGATACGAGGTCGTGTGAAACGCAATAAGACGCTCTTCGTTCGCGCATTCGATCTACAAGGGAACGAGATTGCCGAACCCGTCGGTGGCTTCATGGCTCGGATCATCCAACATGAAACCGATCATCTCGACGGTATTCTTTTCCTTGATCGTCTCACGGAGAATTCCCGGCTGGCGCTGGAGGAACGACTGTCCGATTTCGTTGCGGACTTCGAGGCACGTCAAAGGACAGGCAGTCTTCCCAATGATCCGCAGATCGCCGAGTCGATCCGGGAATGGGAGTCGCGTTATTGCTGATGATTGGGTTCCAGCCCTCGGATCGCGACGCTAGGTATCCACTCTTGGTGGTCAGGGTCGAAAACCGGATGGAAAATCAACTTGCATTCTCCGTGGGATTGCTCCACTTAGGAGAGGGGGCTACTTGAAGGCAAGTCCATCCCAGTCCACCCGACGGCCACCAGCATCTTCAATGGATCGTTGTTCCCGGTGCGCAGAACAGGCAGTTTTCATCATGTTGCGACTTGAGGATAATTCGACTCTCCTGCCCCCAAGGATTTCTCGGCGACTCTTCGGCTTGGCATCTGGTATGGTCATCAGTCTCCCCGGTCTCGCGCATGCTTTCGAGGCGAAGGTTTCTGATCTGGAAGGTGCGGTAGTGCTTCAGAACGAGGAACTCTGCGTCGGCATACTCCCGGCATCTGGGGGAGCGGTTGGATTTGTAGCGCCCACCCAGGATGCACCCAACCGTTTGAACCGATACGATCGGGGACGCTACCTGCAGCAGTCCTACTACGGCGATGAGGATGGCAGCAAGTGGAACGACACACCGTGGCGATACAATCCGGTGCAGGGAGGTGATTGGCGAGGCGGGACCCCGCGACTGGTGGAATGGAACGCAACCGATCAAGAAGTCCGCTGTACCAGCCATGCAGTCCACTGGGCATCTGGAAAGACACTGCCAGAGTTTCGACTGAGCCAGGCCATCCGACTGGAGGGGGGCCTACTGGTGGGCCGCATGGCGATGGAGTACCTCGGCGAACGATCTCATGCCGCGAGGCACCAGGAAATACCGGCGCTCTTTATCGATTCCGATTGGAACGAGCTTCTAGTGGCTGGCGCAGGGCAAGCGTGGAGCAAGCAGGCGGTGCGAAGTGTCTACCCTGGTTCGCGCAACGAGTACCACGAACTGCACGAGCCTTGGGTGGCTTATCGCAGACCCGATGGTGATGCCATCGGACTGATGGTTCCGGTTGCCAAGCAAATGACTTGCTACCGTGTGGACGCACCCGGGAAGGCTGCATGTTCTTATGTGGCACCGATTACCACATTCGCTCTGACTCCTGGACTCAAGTTCGAGTACGATTGGTTCCTTGCAATGGGAAAGATCGAATCGATTCGCGAACGCTTTTTCCAGCGGTTCGAACGTTGGCGGCAGGTAGATGCCAAGTGATAAACGCCGGTGCGGGCGCGATGGGGTGTAGTGCAGGAAGTTTGATCCCAACCCGCCCGTAGCCACCGCGGCCACGCGGTGGAGTGCTGCGCAAGGTGTCGAATCGATAGAATCCACCTTCTGGCGAAGGTGGCTACCGCAAGCGGGAGGATCGTTTGTTCGTAACCATCTC
>Ga0315908_10001931_pt1 | contig 15386 bp, 10 predicted proteins | sample LakEriMetagenome_12_FD_203520 | JGI IMG/M metagenome (GOLD analysis project Ga0315908, IMG submission 203520) | Freshwater fungal communities from buoy surface, Lake Erie, Ohio, United States - Buoy 4 MA124 | ecosystem: Environmental > Aquatic > Freshwater > Lake > Lake biofilm | place: USA... | reverse complement strand
CAAATTTCAATAAAAAGGCCAATAAAAATCATTAACTTAAAATCCATTGCTTCTTAATAATTCTTAAATAGTTGATTTAACCAATTAAAAATCAATTGTTTTTTTTTCAATAGTTTCAATATCTTTAAAAAGATCGAATAAATATTTCCTATTCTTACCTTTAAATATAAAAAATAAATAGATAATAAATTATTAATAAATGCTAAATAGATAAAATTACCAATTATTTTCATAACTTAATCATAATCTTTGCTTTATTCAACTTTGACATTATCTTGAATTTAAGCAGAAATGAGATTAGGAAGTTGCTTAATGACAGGTTCTTAATAAAGTTTCAATCGGTTGAATGCATTATTAGCAGTGCTCGGCCTTTATTGAGACTTGATTTTCTAGTTATTTGAAGGAATTTAAGCTATTTTGAAACATTAAACCCACTCATTATAGTCAATAATTTGATCTTTTCTCAAATCAATAAATTGAAAGAGATCATTGATAATATTGAAAGGTAACTCCATTCTTCCAGCAGCAATTTCCAAATGATTGATAAAGTTTTAGAATTGCAAGAAAGTCATTCTGTTATTACCTTCTTTATTAAAGATGCGATAAGCATTTTTGGGGGTAATGAAGTAATGATAAATATCATCTCTGATTTGAGAAATTTTGGCTTTTATCCTTTGAATAATTCTAAGGTCAATCTTATTAAGCTGAATTTATTTCTTAAAGTGTTCAATATGAATGAGCCCTTAAGTATTTTTATCACTAATATTAATAAGATCATCGAATTCTCTTATGGTGAGACCAAGGTTGAATTTTTTGAAGAGATTTCGAAATTGCAAATTTGAAATATGAGTAATATTATTATCAGTAAATTCACTAAAAACTTCATCTAGAGTTTTGTCACTTTATCGTAAAATATTTCGCACTTTTTCTTATACATTCTTATACTCTCCCACTTTAAAAGGATCTGCAAACTTTTTCTCTTTATATTCATTCTCTTTCTCTTTCACGATGTCATCCTTATTTGTAAAGAAATTCTATTGGAAATTTGACTAACTACTACTATAAGGTTTCGACATGTGTTTTAAAGGATGAGATTGTTTTTTATCAAATACCATGATAAATTAGGAGTAGGATAACATTTCTGATGATTATTTTATTGTATTCCAATACCAGTCCAAATCTGAATTGTTAAACCTCTTTGTGAAAATTCCATTGATTCCTTTGATGAATTATTCTTTACTGATTACTTTTTATTCTCCTTTGTCTTGTTAAATAAAATATTGGAATGCCTTATCGATATTTTCAAAGTCATTTTCCAATGCTTATTATATTTCTTATATCATTTGATTTTGCCAATGATAGCTACTAAAATTATTTTGGAAATCATTTAAAGTTAAATATCCTTTCTTATGAGGATCTAATGAGCTGTAAACTTCTAATAAAAGTTTATCTGTTAAATCAAATCCATTTAATGTTTAGTTTTCTTCAATCCATACTTTAAATTTATCATAAAGTAGTCGATTTTTGTAACCACTAATTATGTCAAAACTCTCTTGAATTGTTTTAAATTTTCTTGATAGTACTAAGCCTATTTGTTGTTTTGCATTCAAAATCCAGTTGAAACTATTTGTCATCTTTTCTTTAAAACCATTTGTAATACTATGTTATAAATCTTTTATGTAATTAGACTGATTTTTATTTATGTAATTTTTCAAGTTGTTTTCAGTTAACAGTCTTAATTATTAATTATTTTAATTAAAATAATAATTATAAAATTATAATAAATAATAATATTTATAATATATTTTGAATAAATATAAACCTCTTAAAGTCTAAGAACTAGACCTATCCCCTCTTATATTAATCCATAAGTTTAAAAAGCCTATCTAACTTACAAGGGTTAATATCATTAGGTTCATATTTGAGTACATCAATGATGAAATTATGTAAGTCCTGCTTGCCAATAAAACCATCGAAATCATTGTCTATAGACTTAAAAGCTTATTCTACATTAATATTTTCCCTTTGATACCACTCTCTGATTTTATCAATGACTTCCTCTTGCCACTTCCAATTATCTTCAGTAGTCCTGATTTCCTTAATAAACAATACTTTCTTCATTACTTTCAAAAACTGTTGATAATCAATTAATCCTATCTTCTATCGGTCAAAATAACTGAATAATCCCTCTTTTATAGGCTGACTCAATCTCATTATGTTTTCTAAGTTCTTATCAAACTCATCAAAAGAAATAAAACCATCTTGATTTTTATCCAGTCTCTAAAATAAATCATAATATGAAATCTTTTTGTTTTATAAAATTGCCCGTAAATCTCTAATTATGATATCGATTTTTTCTTCAGGTAACTCTTTAGTAGGGAAGAGATTGATTTGAATATCTATTTTTTTATTATAATAGTTTTGAGATTGAGTGTAAAACTTATATTTGTTAATAAAGTTATTAAGATCCTCTGAATCTATCTAACCATCTTGATCAATATCGATAGAGGATGCAAAAAGGGTGAGTTCTTTTAAAGAACATTAAGGAAAGATGGAATGAAGGAAATTGAGGAAAGCATTAAGCGAAACAGTTTATTTGTTGTTATTGAAATTGTTAGTTAATGTGTTGAGTTTGTTATTTGTATTGATATGTTTAATAAGTTGTAGAGGAGTGGGATAAGGAGAGTTGGCTAAGAATTTAAGGAATTGAGATGCAAAATCTTAAATGTCAATGAAACAATCTTGATTGGAGTGAGATTTGAGTATATTCTGTAGGTCTTTGATAACTGCAAGATAGTCAATAAGATCATCTTTCTTTTAAGTGTATCTCACCATCCTGTTGATTTCATCAACCGAAAGAGACAAATGAGCTTTCAACAATACTGTCTTATAATTAGCAACATCTAATAGACCTTGATTCTTCTCATCATATCTCTCGAAGTCATTCAAGAGTTGTTCAATCCTTTCATCAGTATTTAAGTACTTTCTAAGTCTAATCAGAATGTTTTTATACCAATTAATATTGTATACTTTGCTCTCCTCATCATTTACCTCCAACTATACCAATAAAAATTCAGTTTCGATATAATTTTGTCCCCCCATAATTAATTAGGCTAGTTTCATAGCTTTTTCCTAATCCAACTCTTCATTTAATCTCATTAATTTTTCTCTTAGAGTTATCACATCAATTTTACTACTATCTCTGCTTAATCCCATCCTTTTTAACACATCGTCAGTCTCCAATTAATTTATTTGGATAACGTCTCTTTATTTCTATAATAAGTCATTTTCTAATTAGATTACACTACTAAAGTCTTTGAAATCTACAAACCCATCCTTATTTACGTCTAACTCCGTAAATAACTCTTAGATTTATGCTTCGTTCAATTCTATTTCCAACATCTATATTCCTTTCATTAACTATTCATTGCTTAATTTGCTATTAAATACCACTGATCCTATACTTGCCTATACTAATTATATAAATCCTTCTTCTGTGTCCAAATTCTTCATTCTTAAATACTCTTTCAGTTTTCTTATTGATAATGCTTTGTTTGACAATCTACTTAACATCAATTTCTAAGTGAATAGTTAACTCTTTTAATCTTATGATTATTATCTCTAAATTGATGTTTAGGGACGTTGCTTTTTTTTATAACTAATGCTATTGCTTCTTGACTAATTCGACCTGATACTTGCTTAATCATCAACATTATTATTAATATCATAACCTTGCTGAATATTATTTTTAAATTTATTGTATGTGTTAAGATTAATACCTAAAGTATTGACAAGATAACTTTTTGCTCCACTATCTAATGATAATTAATCATCTTTTTTATTATCATGATTAATATCATTATTATTATTATTATTAATTTGGAAAGCGGAGAGATTATGAGGAGTGAGAGAAGAATTTTATTTGATCCTGGAAATAAGATCAGTCTTGATGATATTTCGTGTGACTTACCTAAGATAAGAATTAAAACTAACAGCAGCAATTCCTTACTTGATAATTAGACATCCTATCTACGGAATAAGAATAGAGACATTATTATTTTTCCTATAAGTGTCAGCAATTTATCTGATGATTCTATCGAGAGAGGAACGTGCAATTTCTTTGGTGATATTAGCATAGACGGCAATTTCTGTGTAATTGATCATGACTTATTACACTATTCCATTTGAACCCTAACTGCCATAAGCCCTTAGGCCCTGATTTGTATAAATGCCTTATCGGATTACTTTTCCTTTGATGAATTCTTTGTTTATAAGAAATACTGGTACTCTTTCCTGTTTGTCTCTTAATTCAGGATTTGTGCTTCCAATTAGGTTATATTCAGGGTGACTAAAATTAAATTAACCTAATTGTTTAACGTTCACTCCTCGACCCATTTTCAGTTATTTCTATAAGTATAATCCTAATGCGCTCCATACTGATTTTAGAATCTCCAAGTCTATTATACTTTCTATCACTCCTTTATCATCTATTTTCTCTTAAATACTTGCTTATTTCAATAGTCTTTCTGTTTCCTTTAATCTATCTAATTATTCATCATTCTCACTATAAATACTCATTTATTTTTAATCAAATCAAATTACTATTCTATATATATTTAATCAGTTATACTATTATATTTATACTTATAATATATTATTGTCATTTTTCTACTTCAACCTTCTAAAATTACAAATCCAATTGAATTATTATCATCATGAGATATTGACACATGAATATTTTTAACCATTAAATTTTGATATATTTTTTAGATATTCTAATCAGTTAATTCAATATATGGTTTTCCTAATGAAATAATATTAAACATATAATATACCGTTATGATCTTTTTTCAAATTAATATGAGGAAATAGAAGAGATCTATCTCCTGATGCTTTGACAATAGCTTCTTTATAAGCCCATCTTGAGCTAAGAAACTGAGTTTGAAGTTAGATGTGAGACTTAGCATGGAAAGTTGCGATTTCCTGTTGATTCAAAACCTTGGCAAGAAACCTATCAAGATAAGGGGAACCTTTTTGTATGATATTATGGATGCGACTATTAGCAACTATGTCAACTCCGATTCCTTTAATGATCATATAAGATATATAATATAATAAAAAGATAATGATCATTGATGAATGATGTGTAATCTCTTCCTGTGTCTTCTGTTGTGCTTCTTATGGAACCTGGAGTAATACCTTAATCCTCTGACTCTTGGGAAAAGTGCTTTTCTCTATCCTCCTAAGCCATAGGACACTGAATAAGAAGGCAATCCAGTTACATATCCTTCTCCTCCATTATAGTATGCTTCTGGTGAGTTTTGCTTTACTTGGTCGGTCTCATGATAATATTAGGTTCCATGTTCTATTGACCCTGGTGGACTTTACAGGGGCACGTCTTCGTATACTCTGATCTTTGCTGGACCAATTGCTGCTCCTTCTACATGAGTGTGTCTATGGTGAATACCTCTTCTGCTATTTATTACGCATATTAATAACATTGATAATACTAATTAGTACTTCATTTACTTTTCTATTTTATTATTATTATTATTATTATTATTATTTATATCTTTATTCTTTATTCTTTTTTCTATTTTTAATTCATATATTCATATTATTATTTATATTTTTATTCTTATTTATTTTTAATTAATTATATTTATTAATATTATTTAAGTTAAAATTATAATTTATAAAAATTGAGTCATAATTTTTCAATTTAAATTTCATCATTATCAAATGTATTATTTTAATATTTACTTTATAAAATTTTTCTATCTTTTCTTTAATATTAATTATTCTATAATTTTTTTTTATTATAAATTTTTTATCTCTCTTATTATTAACTATATGAAAGCCTATTATTTAATAAATTAGTTTAAGATATTTTTATTATTTTATCTTTTAGAAATTCATTATAAGAATAGCTTTCTTTTTATTATTAACCATTTTTAATGAATTAATTTTGTTAATTTTAATTAATAAAATCAGAAGTTTAATTTTCTTCAATATCTTATTATTATTTTTATTTATATTTATCTTATATGAATTTGTTGTAAATAAATTAAATTTTTGATTTTTATAGAATATAATCATTAATTTAATCATATTGAATATTTATTTTTTTTTGAATAAGATTTTAAGGTGGTTATAAGTAAATACATTTCTTTTATTTTTAACTTAAAGACATAGCATTTTTTCTTGCTCAATCATAAATAAAAGATTACTAATTTTTTATTTTATTATTCACACTAAAATAAGGTTACTCTATTTCTTTAAATAATTATAAACTTTATTCTTCAAATTTATCATTAAATGAAATAAAGGTTGAATTTCTATTAACTGTATTATTTTCATTTTTATTCTTTTTTTTTTATTTGATTTTTTATTTTTATTATTAAATCTATTCATCCCTTGATTTTTATTAACTTACTAATGATTTTATTGTTGTTTCAATATTTTATTAAATCCTTGAATAAAAGGAATTTAGTTTTAAATTAATTTTTCTCTAAATTATATCCTTATATTTTTAATTAATCTATTTTATTGTATCATAAATAGTTAAATTATTGTTTTCCGAATTTGTATCTATTTTTTATATATTATTTGAATTAACTATTTATTTATTGAATTCTTATTCATCAAAACTTGAATTTATATCTTCACATAAATTATTTTAATTTCTTTCATCAATTTCATTTAATAAATGATCATTTTCAATACTAAAATTAATTTCATTATGTATATCTCTAAGATCTATATTATTTTAAATTAATTTTTTTAATGGATCTTCTTAAGATTAGTTATTTTATTCATTAATCATAATTTTTAATTTATCTTGAGTTATATTTTTTCTGTTTTCTATAAATATTTTATGAGAGTATCTAGAATCCATTTCAGAATATTAATTTTTTTAATTTTTTAAATCAAATTTAACATTCCTATCATTTTAAAATTGATATTTATTTTTGTTATTTAAATATTAAATTTTTTATAGCTTTTTTTATTTTGCTTATTCTTCATCCTATAAACAAATACCTAAAGCTTGATCCTGATTATTTTTATTAATTATATAGTTATCTTTCATTTATTAATCTATTTTTCTGATATTGTTCTTATAAAATTCCTAGTAATTTTTAGAACAAATTAATATCATAAAATCACTTGATAAGGAAAAATCTATAACATAAACTCAATTATTTTAATTTTGAATATCTAATCATCTTGGAAAATTATATTAAACATGATAACCAAATTTGTCTATTCCTAAACATCCTTTTTCGCTATTACGATAATTAACATATTATTAAAATTTATATAATATGATTAAAATATATTATTTTTATTGAATACTTTGAACCCCAAACATAAAGATGTCCTTAATTATCTAATGCAGCATTGTTATTACCAAAACAAGTAATTCTTATGAATTTTATATTTTTAACTTCTTAATCTATTTCTTATCGATTATCATTTTAAATTTATTTATTCATTTCATTATTTTGAGAAATAAAAGTTTTTAAAATTTAAGGAATATGTAAAGTATTTTCATTCTATGATTTATGAGTTTTTTTATTATCTATATGGTTTCTAAGGTTTATTGCTTTTAACTAATCATAAATTTATTATTACTTAACCTGTTTACTATCTAATTATTCTAAATATTATTAGTCATTTATATCTATTTCTTTAATTTTATCATCCAAAGTTTTTTTTTTATTTTTTAATGAATTAATTTATCTAAAAATCAAATTATCCTTTGATAATAAATTATTTTTTCTATTTTTGAAAATCTATTTTTAATAATAAATTTATTCATTATTAAATAGTTTCTAATTATCATTTTTAAATAAAGTATAACCCCATTAAAAAATTTATCCATCTGATGTTAAGGCTATACTATGTCTATCCCCAGCAGAAGCAAATATTATTTTATATTTAAATAGTAATTTAATAGCATTGGGATATTAAATACTTGCTATTTATTAGTTTGATTATTCATTATTTTAATTTTGACTTATTACATTCTTTGCCTTTTCATTTTTTTTAATATTGATATTTTCAACAGAAATACCTAATTTACCATCTCTACCATTTCCCCAACCATACAAAATGCCATTATTATCCCAAGCTAAGCTATGTTCTTTACCCACATTTACTCCTAATATTTAAACTTAATTAGGAAATCTCATTATTCTTATTTATGAATTGTTATTTATCAATTGAGTTGTATATTAATCTCCTGATCTTCCATAAAAATCGTTCCCACAAACTACTAACATACTATTATTATTCATTTTAACTATAATATTAGTTATATTATTTGAACATTAAACTTGATCTATTACTATTTTATTTTATTTATTCATCATTTCATTATCTTAAGTTTACTCTATATTTTTATCTAAATTATAAAAATATTGGTCTAAATCAATACAAAGTGGCATGGATAATATTTATATATTTTCTTTTGCTGTATTAGATTAAATAATTTTATTATTATTATTATTATTAATATTGTATAATTGACTTAAAGTTAAATTCCCCCAAATATAAATTTGAAAATCATTGTAAGCAACAGAATGTTAATCGCCTGAAGAAATATTTTTTATGTTTTTAAGATAATTAATATTTTAATATTATTAATTTGCCCATTTTGATTTATTAACTTATTAATTTATAAGTACTTATTAATAAATTGATAAATTTATCAGATAGTCTTCTCTAAATGTTTATTTGTTTATTCCTAATTAATACTAAGAATTATTTCCACTTCCCCAAACATTTCCAAAATCTAATTTAATTTAATAAATAATACTGTCAATTAAATAAAATCCAGCTTCAAAACAAATACATTTTTAAAAATTAATTTCTCTGTTTAAATATTCCTAATTTAATTTTAAATTATATTCATTAATATTTAACTCAATATCTGAATTATTCAGTTAAAATTTATTTTAAATATCTATTTTAAATATTCTAAAATTTAAATTAAAAAGTAAATACCCTTTTTCTAATTTTATTTCTTATAATTTAGAAGGAAAATGTTTATTATTTCCCAAAAAAAATATATTTTGCATTTTATTAATAATCTAATAGAAAATATTTATTAATATAAATAACTTAATAATTCTTTTATTATATGATATATTTTTATAAAAATTTAAAATCAATTATTAAATTTTTAAAGAAATATTTTTTAAAAATCAATTCAATATTTTAAATATTTCTTTAATAAAGATATATAAAATTATATATTTAATTATAATTGAATGTATTTTTTTTAGAAACAATAAGATTAATATAAATAGGCGCCAATTTTTTTATAAAATTTTATAAAAATGGAGAAAATAATAAAGAAATCAGAAGAAGATTTATTTGAAAAGGAAAAAGAACATTCTTAGTAAATATATTTTAATAGTAAATAATATATTCATAGAAATATTTTTATAATATTTATGTAAAAATTAAAATAATGAATAAAATATTAAATTTTAAATAATAAAAAAAAAATTAAAAATTTTATTAATAAATAAATAAATAAAAGATGTTGGTATAAGAAAAATTAAATCAATTTAAAATAAAATAAATAATAAAATAAAGGAAATTTTAAATTAAAATATAATCATAGAGTAACAGAGATTGGATGAATTAATCAAATAAATTTAATTGAATGGTATTTAAGCTATTGAAAAAACAGAAATATTAAATTAAGAACAAAAAACTTAATTAATAAATTAAAATATAATTGAATAAATAGAAATAATGAAGAAAGAATAATAAGATGAAATTTAAGCTATATAATAAAAAATAATAGATATTTTAAAAGACTTTGAAATTAATATTTAAGCTATTGAAAAAACTGAGCTTCTTAATAAAATTTAGAAGTAAAGAATAATGAAAACAGAAATTTTAAATTTGATTTAATAATTATAGAATCAATTTTAGGAAGAATTATGTGTTATTTATTTTACCTATTATAATTAATAGTTTTAATATGAAATTATTCAAAATTAAATTTTAGTTCATCAATTAATTTCATCTTTATATAATTAACTCAATTTATAAAATAATTCTATTTATTTAAAATATCTTGATTAAATTTTATCTAATGATTAACTTATAGATTTTAATTTTTTAAAGAAAAATAATTAGATTTTTATTTATAATTACATTATAATTAATTTAAATTTTATTGATGATGATAATAAATAAATAAAATATTAAACTTTTAATGAAGAAATTTTAGAAAATACTTTTATTTCAAATAATATTTAAATATAAGAAAATTAAAAAATATTTTTTCAAAATAAATTAATTAATAAAAAATAATTAATTTCAGAATTAAATATCTTAAATGCTAATACATTAAATTTGATTATTTCTAGTATTTTTAAACTAAAAATTTAATTTTAAAATAAAGAATTTGTAATTAATTATAATTGTTAAAATATATTGAAATAAATAAAAGATTAGATAAATTAAAACACTAATATTCCTAATAAATTTTAACTTTTATAATTTTAAGGATAAATTTTTGATGATGAATCTTTAAAATTAAAAGATTTAGGAATAAATTATGGTATTCATACTGTGCAATTGAAATTAAAAAAAATATAAATAGAATATGAATTTTAAAACTAAAAGTATTTTAAAGAATGCGATTCAAATTTAAATTTATAATAATTAATGGAAATTATAAATTAAGATTAATAAATAGGTTTAAAAAATATTATTTTCTATTAAATTATCAAAGAATAAAAACATATATTACAAGACTTAAACTTATAATTATTTAATATGTAATAATAGGAATCAGAATTATTATAAATATATGTTAATATCAAAATATATGTAAACTTTTTTATTGATTAAGATTAATTTTATTAATTTTATATTATAAGAGATGAATAAATTTCAAATTAAAAAATATTATTCTTAAATTATCTAAAATAAAATTCTCCATAATTATAATTCATAAATTAGGATAATTAATTATGGTTTTTAAAATTTAATGATGAATAAAAATAGACAATTTAATTATAAGATTAAAAGTTAATTTAAAATTACGTAAGTGATTTTAATGATATCATGTGTATTGAAATATATTTTAAATTAAAATTAACAATATGTTATGATGTTAATTTTTACTAATTAAATGATATTTCTTCTAAATAATCAATTTAAAATTTAAAAGAATAATTATAACCGTTAATATAAGTAAATAGTAACGAGCAGTAATTATTCTTTCAAGACGATGAATTAGAAAATTAAAAATAAATATAATATTATTTAAAATAAATAAATAGTGATATTCTAAATTTGGATTTAAAGATATCTTAAGATTTATAACTCTTTGGTTTTACTGATAATTTACTTATTAAATCAGAAGCTTTTCTAGATTTGTTAATTGTAGAAAAAGATTATGTTGAAAAAGCTTGTAAGCATTTAAATCTTAAAAATAAATCAATATAGTTTAGAAATAATATTATTGGTTTATTTATTAATAAATTAAAAAAAAATTGTACTTGGAAATAACTAATAAACGAAATAATAATAAAATATTAAGAAACAAATAATGAAGTTTAAATATGGTAACCTAAAGATATTAAAAATAAATAAACATTTAATACATAATTTTTATTAAATTATTTTTTAAATTGTGGCGATGAAATGTTTAAATTTATGATTTTGAAACTTATCAAATAACATTATCCTATTCCTTTAGTAATAAATATTTGGGATAATATTAGATTTATTACTGGATAAAAAATTTTGAATGAAATTTTATGGTTATCTACTGATGACTTTATTATAACTTCGTTTGGCTTTGGAAAATTATAAAATGAATCTTGTGGAAAAAGTTTTCTTTTAAACATTATTTTTTATACTAAATTTTAAAAATCTGAAAAAAAACACGATATTTGTAAAGGAATTCCTGAAATATAATTTGATATTTATAAAAACCCATCAATGTAAGTAAGTGTTATTGATATTCCATCTAATATACCTGTTTAGAAAAATTCTTTTAAATAAAATATTATTATTAAATCAAATTAATTAATAATTCATATTTTAAAAGAAGATTAATAATAAATTAATGATTATTTATAATCTTTATAGATCAAGATACCATATGTTTTATTTATAAGAGACATTTAAATTTAAAAAAATACTAATTAATATAAATATTAAATTAATAATAAAATTTAATATTTTAAGTTCCAGATTTTAGGTAATAAAATATGAAAACTTATTCATAATAAAATAAAATTAGAAATGAAGTTCACAATTTCATATTTGATAATGTTTAAAAGTAATAAAATATAAGCAAATATTTTTTTTAATTTTACGATAATTTTGATGAATAATTTTACAAATTAATAAAATAAATTGAATAAAAAAAGAATTTAATTAATATCGTTTAATTATTTTAAGAATAGCAATAATATTTTATAGAAAATTAATCAAAAGAATAATCATAAAATTAAAATTAAATTGATTAATTATAAAATTAAATAAAAACAACAATAATTGCGGATGAATTAATTTAATATTGTAAAATATTATATTAATAAAAAATTAAATCCAAAATTAATTAAAATTATTATTTTGAGAAATTTTTCAGTCATCTAAGAAATTCAAGAACTTAGAAAACCAAAAAACTATTTGAATTTTATGATTACAAAAACATTTTGTCCAAATCTACTGACGAGTAGAAAATTTAATAATTTTAAAATTATTTTTAAAAAATAATGTCTAATTAATATTACAAAAATTTTTATTAATAACTAAATTATAATTAAAATAATTAAGAAGAAATATTATAATTAATTGATAAATGTATTGATATATTTGAAAATAAAATAATTTAATAAATCTTTTCAACAGAATTATTTTGGAGAGAATTGATTTATTTTAGTTAACAATAACCTAACTTCAAAATCTAAATAGAATAGGAATTAGAAATTTCAATAGAAGATTTATTGATAGACTTAAAAAGAGATGATATTTTAAATGGTAATCCTTTTGAATTGATAGATGGAGATTCATTATATATGGCTGATAAGTTTCTTAAAAAAGTGTTTAAAGGTATTGATGAATCTACAATAGTAATTTCAGTAATTGGTCCTTAAAGTTCAGGAAAATCGACCTTATTAAATTTTCTATTTGGATGTGATTTTACAACAAGTGCAGGAAGATGTACCAGGGGAATATATGGAACTTATATAAGAATGTAGAATTTTAATGTTTGTAAAGGAATTTTAGTATTAGATACTGAAGGAATATTTTCAGTTTTAAAAGAAAAGGAAAAGGAAAACAGATAATATTTTGATAGAAAACTAATTACTTTTTGTTTATCTGTTTCTGATATAATGCTTATTAATACTAAAGGAGATATTGATGGGCCTATGAAAGATATATTAAATATGCAAATAAATTCTTTAATTACTTTACAACAAGGAAATATGGAAATCGCAAATATTTATGTAATATTAAATTAAAACAATGATTGTAATAAAGATCATCATAAAGTAGAAATTAATAAGTTATATGATGAGCTTATAAATTCAATTATTTAATAAGACAATAAAATCAAAGAAGTTTAAAATTAAATATTTGAAAATTAAAATTAAGAATAAATTATATAATAATAATAATCTTAAAAAAATAGTTATAAAATATAAATTGAAAAGTTAAAAAATACATTGAATTTCGATTAAGATAAAGTATTTATTTTAGATAAAGCTTATGATATTTAAAAAATAAATAATGAACAAATAAAAATTTTAGGTGAAAATGAAATAATTAAATATGTTCCCACTTCATCATTTTATTCAAACTGTAATAATTTATTAGAAAAAATATTCTAAAATATTTTGGAATAATCATAAAAAGAATAAAAAAAATTTTTAAATTTAGATTCCATAATTGATAAAATGTATTTATAATGGAATTTATTTAACAATTATCCATCATTATTTATGTCTCCTACACTGAAATATCATCAAAATTAATAAGAAATGAAAGAATTTATTTTATAAAATGAATAAAAGTTTAAAACAGAAGGTTTGAATTTAATCTAAGAATTATCTGAAAAAATAAAATAATCATAAGAAATAAAGGATTTAGATAATTAAATAAGCTAATTAAAGCTTTAATTAAATCAGTAAAAAAAAGAATATTTATAAAATTTTATTTAAAAATTTGAATAAAAAAAATATGAGGAATAACAAATAAATTAAATTAATGAATAATTTGAAATAAATATGAATAGAACAAATAAAGATTTATAAATGAGATTAGATAATTTAGTGGAAATAATTTAGATAAAATAAAAAGAAAAATTTCGAGATTAAATAATAAATTAGGCGATAAAATATGTTTTAAATAATAATTTTAATAATATCAAAAAAGAATAATATTTTGAAGAATAATGGAAAAAAGTTATTAAAAAATATGAAGATTAATTAGATAGAAAAAAAGAATCTTAATAACTATTTAAGCAGATTTATGAAAACTATTAAATTATATTAGCTAATTTTAAATAATAATTACCTAAAGAGCAATAAATTTTATTAGAATAAGATGATAATTAATAGCTTATTAAAATTTAAAGTTATTTTTTAAATTTATTTAAATAATAAAATTATTTTGATTAATCGAAAAATCCTCCTGCATTAGTATTTAAAGGAGGTAGGTCAAATGTATAATTTAAATATTTCGATTTAAGAAAATATTATTAGACAAAAGATCAAAATATTTTTTACTATTTTTAATAGTAATCTTTACTTGAATCCTTAAATTGGGATGATATAAATAGTCAATAATTTAATTATTAATTTTAATAATAAGAATATTTTTTTAAAATATTTTTTGAAGAATTTTAGGTTTAATTAAAATTTTTAAACTTAAATATTTCATATGAATTATTTTGAGATTATTATTAATTTAAATAAAAATCTTGGTATTAATTTTTTTAAGATAATCCAATAAATAAATTACAAGATAAATAATTAGGAAAAATTTTTGAATAGGCAAATTAATATATTAATATATAATAATAAAATATAAATTTTTTCAAATAAAATTAATATAAATAATTTTTAAATTAACTAGTTAAAAATTATTAATTAACGAAAAAATATTTATGTCATTAATTATTTAATAAATGTATAGAATGGGATTTAATTAAAAAGAGATTGTAAGAAATATAATATAATAATAAATAATTTTAAAATGATTTAATTAGCTTAAAAAAAAAAATATAAGAAGATTTTAATATATTAAATATTCATACTGATATTTAAATATAAAATAATATATCTAATGAAAAGATTTTTTAAATTAATTTTTGATAAAACGATACCTTAATATAATAT
>Ga0315908_10001928_pt1 | contig 15390 bp, 8 predicted proteins | sample LakEriMetagenome_12_FD_203520 | JGI IMG/M metagenome (GOLD analysis project Ga0315908, IMG submission 203520) | Freshwater fungal communities from buoy surface, Lake Erie, Ohio, United States - Buoy 4 MA124 | ecosystem: Environmental > Aquatic > Freshwater > Lake > Lake biofilm | place: USA... | reverse complement strand
ATTTTTTTTAATTTATTTATGTCAATATCCATAAATTTAAAATATAATAAAATATTATAAATTTTAAATATATTTTAATTTCAAAATTATAATGGTGATTTTCTAGAAAATTATAAGAATAAAATCATATGAAATCAATTTATTTCATAGAATTTAAGAAAACAGACCTATGATCTGAATGTTCCATAAACAATTCTTCTGTCATAATTTATAAAGTATTTAATGTATTGTTATAAAGAGTACGATTAAATGACTTAGGAATATTTAAAAAATCTAGAAAATTAAAATAAAATTTACCTTATTTTAACTAACCTTCTTTGTCATATTATCCAATCACAAATAATTCTTTTCCTAATTATAATTCAAATTTTATATTAATTATTTAAATATCAAATTTTTCTAAGTATTATTTTATTCTTATACATAAATGATTTGAAATATTATTATTTTAGTTTGATGTTATTAGCATTATTTATCTAAAACTTTTATTTTCTTTTTATTATTCTATTTCTTTAAGCAATCTTATAGTAAATAAATTTAAAATCAAAGAGTTAATTTAAAGTTTTTCATTTTGTTTTTAGAGATATTAATCTATTTCATTTTTCTTTAATCCATTTATGTTAAAGAAATTCGATTTAATATTCTGTATATTTAATTGATTATAATTATTTTCATTAGATTTTAAACTATATTTTTTAAATTTGAAAATTATTAATAAAAGCATAAAAATAAACACTAGTGCCAAAATATTTTTCTACATGGAAATCAGGTAAATGGGAAATATATTATTAATAACAAATATAAATTAATAATAAATAGTAATTTCTAATATATATATTGTGAAAATGGAAGATGATGAATATGAAAAATAATGGTATATCAAAGAAGAAAATGGTAAAAAAGGGCCTTACAGTATTGAAGATTTAGAACAGTTATGGGTAAAAAAATAAATAAATAGTTTAACATAAATCCAATAAGATAATAGCACCGAATGGAAACATGTAGCGGAAAATGTAGACTTAATGAATAACTTTATAGACCTTTAATTCTAATAATAATAAAATGTTAATGAAACTTCTGAATAATCAGACTTTAACTAAATAACATAGAATATCAATAATAATAATGTAAATATTAATTTAGTAGATAAAAAAACAATTTATCTTAAAAAATTGGCAAAGGAACACAACAAATTCAAAGAAATAGATAATAAAACAATAGAAGAACTAACATCTGAAGACAAATAATACTTGTTCAAACAATTTAAAAATAAGAAAAAATAAATAAAACAAAAAGAGAAATAGAAAATGATAAAGCTTAAAAATAAAATAAATACATGTATTTATGTAAAGGGATTACCAGATGATATCTCTTTATTTGAACTTGAAGAATTTTTCAGCAAAGCAGGAGTGATAAAATAATGTCTGGAATCAGGATAAGCGAAGATAAAGATTTATAAAGATGAAGATGGAAGAGTAAAAGGAGATGCTTTGATCAGTTATATAAAACCAGAAAGTGTAGATTTATGCATAGAAATGTTAAATAAAAGAGAAATTAGGAAGAATTTCATTTTGTCTGTTTAAGAAGCAAGTTTTAATTAATAATAATAAGAGAATATGGTGAAAACTAAGAAAAAAATAGACAAAAACATATACAAATTAAACTCAATAAAGATGAAGAACGAAGAGGAGAGATTATTTGGTTGGGATGATGATGATAAAGGACAAGGGTTGCAAATAGTAATATTGAAGAATATGTTTGAAATGTGGGAAGTAGAATAATAATAATAAGAGGAAGAGATTAAGGAGGAGATCAAATAAGAGTGTGAGTCGAAGTTGGGACCAGTTGTTAGAATTAAAATATACAATAAAAATCCAGAAGGTATTGTCTAAATAAAGTTCAAGAATAGTAAGGATGCTGAATAGTGTATTAAGTTAATGAATAATAGGTATTTTAATCAAAGGCAGTTGCAGTGCTTTTATTATGATGGGGTTACTGATTATAATGTACTTATAATTATTATAAATAAAAGAAGACTTATCATGATTAAGAATTAGATAAGATCTAAGAAAATCTTAGAATTTAGGAATTCGGAAATTGGATTGAAAATCAATGATTTTATATATACTCATACATGATTATTTATATAATTTAATAAGTTTTATTAAGTTTAAAGAAGGAATTTATAATGATAAATAATAAAATATATAATTAATATTCACTTCTTTTATAGTTCTTAAATTTTAGTGATAAGATTTATTCTTTAAGCCTCAATGACCTTATCATCAATTTTAATGGAAGAAAGAGGAGTTAAGAGTTCATTAAGAATCTAGAATAATAAGAGATAGAGTTTACTTAAGAATGTGCGATTTTAATGATTTGACTTATAATGTTAAAACTATCTCTCATTATACTATTCTTCTTCCAAACCATACTCTCATACTTCAAGATGAGATTCATGAAAGCTTTGGTTATTGTTTAAATGTAATTTTTTACTTCAGAATTTACACTCTCACAAGTACTCTTATTCAAAAGCAAATATAAAAATATCTCCAAAAACTGTTTTCTTATTCTATCGTTAGATGCCCCTCCTTCTTCTTTCAAATTTATAAATTATATTATTATTTTCACTAGTTTATTTGAAATTGAAGGATGTTTTTTAATAAAATCCTTGAAAAACTAAGCATCATATAACTATGTTTTTTTTCTTGAAAGATTCTTTAATATTTACTAGATTGTTTATTAGATCGATTCTTCAAATTATTATTCAGGCATTATATGTTATTGAACTTAAAAAATTGAGAATATTATATCTTTTAAAATATTAAATAGTAATTTATCATTAGTTTTATAACTTAAAACTAATACTTCATTAAGACATTCTTGTATATTTGGTAAAAATTCAGAATTAAATTACTATTTTTTACTTAAAAATTGTTTTATTAGAATACATATTTTATTTATAAAATTCTGCTGCTTTTATGAACTCAAATTTTTTTTTACCATTGATAAAAGAGGAACTAAACATTTAATGAAAATATTTGCGTTTTTCGATTTATTAATAAATATTTCAAGGAATTCAGTGACTCTATATTTAAAATCAATAACTCATCTTTCTTTTTCTTTCACAGATTTAGGTCTCTTAATAGATAATGCAGCTAATTATTCTAAAGCTGACATTTAATTCATTTAGTCTATTTAATCTGAATTTCCATTTTCTATTATTTCACTATCACTTTACATTTGTATAATAGATATCTAAATATATTATTATATATAAAATAATTATTTATTGATTTTATTTTTAAATTTTTTTTAACATGAAATTTTTTTTAAATTAATTTAATATTTATTTATAATTTAAATATTATTATCTTTTTAAATTTATATGTCTTTAAATTAATTGGTAATTTTGAAATAATAAATAAGGGAAATTTTTTTGAATAAAATATAATAACTATTTATTATATTATTTAAATTGGTTAATTAAATTATATTATGGGAAAAAATATTAAAATTATTTTAAATTATTAAAATAATTTAAAAGAAAAAAATGCAGTATAAAATATTACATAATAACATAATAATAATTAAAATAAATTATACATTATTTTTTATAATTTAATAAAAATTTTTAAAATATTATAATTTTTAAAAATAACAGAAGATTTTTAAAAATATTTAATTTACGATAATATTTTAAACAAATATGAGAAATAGACTAAATGATTGAAGATTTAAAAAATAGCTATATTTAATTTATAAATTAAAGTTAATTTAATTTAAAAATAAATAAATATTTGATATATTTTAAAAAAAGCAAAATTAAATATTTTAACAAATTATTGAATTATTCAAATAAAATATAATATACATTAATATAATTAATTTTTTCAATTAAGCTTAAAATATTTGAAGATAAGTTATTTAACTTTATCAGTATTTGATGGTTTTTATAGTATTTCATCTAATTAAGCTTATTAAAATATTTAATCTACAACATTTTTATCAAAAGAACTAAAACCAATAAGAATACTCTTGTTTAATTAAATTTTTTCATTTTAAATTTTATTTTCTTCATATCTAATATATTAAGCACATTATAATCCGTTAAAAAAAGGCATGTTGTAATCTAAAAATATAATGTCAAAAATATTTGGCTTAAACATATTTTTGCATTATTATCCATCCCAAGCCTATTTAAATTACATAATTCTTCAATATTTTTAAATATTATAAAATTTATATATCAATAAATTTACTTTGGTTATAACAAATTCGAATTGCTTTACCTATTTTAACTATGCAATTAAAGCCATCATATTAATTTAATCATCCTCGGCTATAAGAACTTTTATTTATTAACTTATTAATTATTTATTTTATATTATTTATCTTATATCTTCATTTTTATCATTATTTATTAATTATTCTGTTTATTATTTATTTATATTATTTTCAGAATTATATTTTTAATAGATTGGACTCAAATTTATTTTATTTCTATCTTCATTAATATTAATTTAAATAGTTTAAACAAAAATTTGTTATTTTTATTCATTTATTTCATTTTAAGTTTCATTTAAAAATTATGATTCAGGTATTATTGATTATTTTTGACTTAAAGTATTGGTAATCCAAGTTAAGTTATCTAATTATTATTTTTAAGAATGAGATAATTAGTTTAATTCTTATTCTTTTTCCTTTAATATTTAAATTGAGCATTAATTTTCATCAATACTTTTTAAAATAAAGAAGTTAAATTAAGCTCCTTTTATTTTATTATTTTTAATAAAAAATGATGTTTTATATGGCCCCATTTAAGTTATAAAATGATGAGAATTTTATAATCCTATTCCGATTCCATCCTTATCTTTTAATGATACAGATTTATTTTAAAATAAGTTTTGTAATTGATTTAAAGCATTTTAATTGAATCCACTTCCAGTATCCTTAACTTTTATTTTTAACATTTCTTTAAAGTTAATTTTTTATTATTTAAATTTTAGATTTACAGACCCTTCATTTGTATATTTTAATCCATTTGATAAAAGCTAATATATTACTTATATAAATCTATTAATATCATTGTATAAATGATAGTTATTTCCAGCATTATTTTATATTAAAAATTCAAGGTTTTTTTCATTGTACTTATATTAAACTAAGCCTTTTAATTGGGCAATAACTTCATCTAAATTAAAAATATCATTTGATAATTTAAATTAATTTAATTAAATAACTCCAAAATCTTATATATCATTAGTAATATAATTTAATAAATTGAGGCTATTAAATACTATTAATTATTCATTAAATATTTTTTTTAAAGTAATATTCACAAATTCATTATCTAATTATAATTTATCTTTATATATTTTCTAAAAATATTTTTTAAATTTTAATAAATATTGTAAAACATTTTTAGAATAATATTAACTACAACCAATAGGAGCTCTTTAATCATGGGACATTGTTTTCATAATAATGTTTTTTTAAATATTGATTTTTCTTAATTCATTATTATCTAACTCCTAATCACAATTATTAAATTATAAATAGTGGAATAATTTATTATCTTAGTAATAACTGATAATAATAAGTTTCATAATTTCCTATTTTAATTAATATTTGCAATAAAATTATTTTTATATTTTGCATAAATTTCCTTATTAATCAATCTAAATTTATTTTAATTCTTCAAAATTTTAAGCTATAATATTAATTATATATTTTTATGATTTAATTAAATCAAATTCTTCTAATTCATAAAATTCTATTTAAGCAAAAAACTCAAAAACTTAAGCGATGTCTTTTAGATTAATAATGTTTTTTAATTCTTGATTTTAAAAAACGATTTAAAACTATTTACTATTTTAATCTTATTGAATATTTAATGTTAATCCTGGATAAATATAATTTTAAAATTCATTATAATTTTTTAATTATTTTATTAGTTCTTTATCTTTTTCTGATTCTTATTTTTCTTAATTAATTCTATAAGAAATATAATAAAATACAATAATTAATGCAATTACATTAATAACATATTTTATTATTTATGCTGTGGTATCTTCTAATCCAATAATTAAAAATGATATTATTATAAATTCAGGTAATAATATAAATAGTTAATATTGATCGACTATAAAAAAAACTAAAAAGAAATATCCAGCTATAATTTGAGTTAAATAATATTATTATTGAGTATTTGTTTTCGAAACATCATTTCTGTATTTTAGCTAGTATATAAATCCTGTAACCATAATAGATAAATATATTGTTTACATAATATTAAATTTTATTCTATTTTCAATTTTATAAAAACTTAAAAAGAAAATTAAATTTAGTATTAATGTTGCATACATTAAATTAAAGTTTGCTTTATATGAAGTTGAAAAGAAATTGAAATCAATTATATTCTATAGAACATGAATGCATATTATTAATTATACTGTATACGTTTTTATTCTTTTATTTTTTATTTCTTTTTTCCAAAAATTTAAATTATCTAAATTATCAAACGTATTTTTTTTCGAACTTTTAATAGAATTTTTAAAATCTTTAAATAATTTTATCATTTTATATCTTCTTGTAGATTATATTATTATGTATTATAAATAAATTGGTTATTTTATAAATATAGAAATCCTATTTTTTAAATTAAAAAAAGAATTTAAATAAAAATATTAAATATAATTTAAATAATTAAATATAAGAAAACATAAATTAAAATACCTATGTTATAAGAAAATATATAAGAAATAAAAAAATTTCTTTAAGAAAATCACAAAAACAGTACTTTTAGCTCAATAATCAATAATATCAAAAATTTTGAAATCTATAAATAATTTGATCATGATTTATTATTAATTTAATATCTTAGATTGATTACAAGAGATTAATAGATCCTTATTAAACTAATTAATGAAAAAGAGGACAATAATTTTTACAATTATATAAATTAAATGAAAAATTTTTATTTAGTTTAGTCATTAGCAAATTAGTAAATTTAACTTATTTTAATTGAACTTTTACACATTATCAAAAGAATTCCTATAAAAATTAAAATAATAAAAGAAATATAATAATAATTATCTTTAATTCTAAATAATTATTTAAAGAACAATTAATATTTAAATGAAATAATAATTGAATTTTTAATAAGCTTTGAGATAAATCACGACAAAATATTAGAATATTTAATAAATTATGATTGTAATTAAAATAAAATAAGAGCATTAATTTTGATTTAATAAAACTTTCAGATATTTATTTAAAATCAAAAATAAAACTAAGTATATAGATTTATCTTTATATTAGGAATATAAATATAAAATTAATATGAAAATATTTAGATTGGAAGTTAAAACTAATTTGTTTAATATTTATCAATTCTTTAACATATTGTAAATTCTTCAAATTTAGAATATAACATTATTAAGGATCATTTTAGTATTTTATAATAAATGTTTGATAAATTAGTTAGAGTAGATATAGTGGCTTAGATGATATTAATACAAATTATGTTTTAATTATCAATAGATTATAATTTAAATTAAATTATTTTTAAAGAAAATATCTAAAATATATTTAATCTTCTAATTAATTTCTAAGCTTTATTGAATTTTCAATCTATAAATCTGAATTAACAATCCTAAATTCAAAAAGAAATTTTATAACAATTATTTCGAATTTTAAGATAGATATATGTAATAGAAAATCAAAGGTAAGAAATAAAATACATAATTGATGTAGAAATACTATAAATTTTTATTTAAATAGAAGATATACATGATATTGATGAATACAATTTTTTAGTAGAAAATTATATTAATAATTTTAATGTTTAATACATTAACAGATATCAAAACATTTATAATAACAATAACCAAATGGGTTTATCAAACATTAATTTAAATGATACTAATAATAAAATTAAACAATACAAAATACAAAAAAAAATAGGTAAAGGTGCTTATGGAACAGTATATTTATGCGATAAAATTAAAAAAAACTTACAACAATAACATTAATTTGCTATTAAAGAAATACAAGAAAAATAAGTTTATGAAATGGAATCATTGATTCTTAAAAAATTATAGCATAGAAATATAGTAAAATACGTAGAATAATTTAAATAAGGAGATAATTATTATATGGTAATGTAATATATATAGGGAATATCTCTTGCACAGTTAATAAGTTTCAAAAAATCTCAATATTCTTAAAGATAAAATTACATAAAAATGAATGTTAAATAAATTTGTCTTCAATTAATAGAAGCTGTCTATTTTCTACAAAAAAATTAAGTGATTCATAGAGATATAAATCCAACAAATATCATGATTGATATTAATAATAATTTATTTTTAATAGATTTTGGATTCGCGATAATAAAGAATAATTAAGAAAATAGTTAATATTCCATGATCCATCAAGATAATAAATCATAATTAAAAAAGGAATTCGTTGGAACTTTAAGTTATACTGCTCCTGAAGTTATAAGTAATATTCAATATGACAATAAAATTGATATTTGGTCATTAGGATGTGTTTTTTACGAAATTTTATATTAAAAGTAACTTTACAGTAAGGAAAATATGTTGTAGTTGGCTAAAGAGATATCTGAAGGAACCATTTCTTATGAAGAATTAGATTTAGATTTATTTTAAGAAACTGATCATTAATTTGTCCATAAATTATTAGAAATCACCAAAAAATCCTTAGTCAAAGTCTCAAATTAAAGAATTAGTATTTAAGGAATTCTTATTATTTTATCTTAAGAAAATATGGATTATAATTACTAATACTAACTTTAAATTGACTAGTAATAATAATATACTTAATTAGTATAAACAGTTGCTTTTAAAATTCTTAATTATTAAAATTTTGAAGATGAAACAAAAAAAATGGTTCAAGAAATACTACAATAATTATATAATTTATTTATATTAAATGATACTTAATATATATAATATTTTCAAAATATTTTGAACTAAAAAAAACAGTTAGTATTTTTAGAAGAAATTATCTATCCTATCGAATATAAAGATATTTATGAATATTTATACATGTGAATTTATTTATCATATAAAAAGTTTATATATGTAATTAAATTTAATAATAATAATAACATCTAAATATAGAATTTAATAATAAATCAAATCAAAATAATGAAATTTATAACTATTTTATTAAATCTAGTAGTTTTTTATGAAACTATATTAAGATGCTAAAGCCATTAAAATAGATTAATAAATATGATTAATTAGAACAATTAAGATATACCTTCAATTATAATAAAGTAATAATACGAGTAATATTCTAAAAATGAAAAATATTTTATCGATAAAAGAGATTTAGTTTTAACAGATAAGTTTGGAAATAAGATAATGGATAATACCTATACAATGAAAGAGTGTAAATAAAACATTACCTAATATTATGGTATCTGCAGTAAATTAACAAAATGTACAGAATGTGTTTCTGTTAAATTCTGCGGATGGTGTAGTTAAAGTTCTATTTGTCTTCCTGGACATATCGAAAATCAAAAATGTGAAAAAATATGTGTATAAAGTTGGATTTTTGATGTTTTTAACCTTCAAATTTGTAATTTGGAATAAGGCTTTTAAATCAAACAAATTTTAAGTTAAACTAACCAAAACTATATTATATAAATTCTAGCCTTATTTTTATTTTCTCTTATGATTTTTTTAAAAAATAAATGATTAAAGATTATATTTTATTTGTATTTATTTAATTATATTTATAATTTATAAATAAAATTTAAGAGTTTAATTTAAAAATCATATTTTAAATTTTTAATCAAAACAATAGCTATGAAAATATTATGGATTGCTTCCTTAACTATTTTAAATAATTAAAGGAGGTAAATTATCATTGTAATTTTTATCAAAAATCATAAATTTTTAACACTATTAACATTTGACTTATTAATCATAAAAAATTTTAGAATAAATCTACTGCTCCCTGAAAATATTTTCAACATCATAATCTATAATAAATGAAATATTAAAAATAATTACTTTTTTTCTTAAAATTTTTATTTATTATTTAAGTGATAATATTATACAAATTATATTTAGAATTATAAACTGGAATATTCATTATTTCGTCTAAATTATTATTATTGATATTTGATAAAATATTTATATTTCTAGTTTGATTATTACTATTATTTTCATTTAAATTTGGTTATTATAAATTTGTATTTATATATTATCTTTCAAACTTGAGATGTCTTATAATATCATATTCAAGAATAGTTTTATATCTTGCTGATTCTTTTTATGTTTCATTCAAAGGACACATACTAATATGAATTATTTATATATTTTTTATTTAATCATCTGTTAATTAATTTTCTTTCTTTTGGAAAAATATATTACTTACTACTTTACTTTTCCATTAAATTCCATAACAAAATATACCTTAAATAATTTTTGTTTTAAATATTGCTTCAATATAACAATCAGATTTTTTAATGTATTTTTCTATTATTATATTTAACAATTCATATTAGCTTTTTTTATTTTTTATTTAATTTAAAATAATTTAACGGTGATTTTCAAATTATTAAATAATATTTTTTTTATAAAATTCATTATATGTTTACTTTAGTTTTTTTATTTATTCCTAGATTTATTTTTAATCGCTTAATTCAATAGCTTAATTTTGCTATTTTTCCAAATTAATTTTTTATTAAATTAACTGGACTATATTAATAAGATCGTTTTAAATACTATCTAAACATCTATATTGTTCTTAATTATCTTACATAAGGAATTAGATAAATGAATAAAAATAAAAAAATATAAATGAATAAAAATAAAAAATAATTAAATTAATAATAATAATAAAAAAATTATAAAATAATAATAATAAATTAGATAAATAAAATATTTAGATATGTTCAGAATAATAGACGGCGATATGATTTTGTATGAAACTAACTTAGGACTGAACTAAAAAGAAGTAACAGTTACTCATCACTTAATAATGCATGGTGCATTAGATTACGTATAAGAATAATAATAGTCCACTTAAAACATGTATTTAAGACAAGTTGAATAATCATAAGAATAAGGAACTTTTGCTTATATTACTGCTTCTAATATTAAGTTTCTTATTCTTATTGGTGATAAATAGTCCGAAGATTCTATTAAAAGGTTTTTCACTGAAGTTTATGAACTTTACGTCAAAGTATATTTTCATATTTATTTCTCTTAGAATTTGATGAATCCTCTTTATAAAGTCGGAACAAAAATTACTTCTTATCAGTTTGACAATAGAATAAAGATGCTGATTACCAAATTTTTTTAGATGAACTTTTAGTTTAAATAAAATATACATATATTTTATAGCTATAAATATTCTAATAATTAAATTATTTAATTATTCATTTTTTATCATTGAAAAATAACTACCGATATGTATTTTCTTTCTGTATTGAGTCAGAAAGTTAGATTAATTTTTTATTTTTAGATTTGACACCAACTGATTAATTTATGTTACTATCTGGAGTGATAAGATCGTGTTTCCAATATGCGCTACTTCCTCTTTAGTCATATTTTACATTATATTCTTTATTTTTAAACAACTCTTATAATTACAATTATTCAGCCACAAACTTTCCAAATATTTATTAACTATTGTGAGTTTATTTTTGTTATTTCACAATTTCATTTATTTTTTCCATATCCACAGCCCAACCAGGTACTATCTTATTATTAATAAATACAAGTTTTTTCAAACCATTATATTTGTAATTTTAAGGCTAATTTTATTTCTTTTGAATTCCAAATTAAGGAGATTAATTAATACTAACAGAAAGACCTTCAAAAAATATTTATTCTTCGTAATCATCCTCTAAAAATTATTTTTTAATATTTACACCAATTAGAAGATGAATTGCTACTATATAAAGTCCTTTCATATTAATTTTCAGAATTTGAATCAAAATTCTAAATATTTTAAGTTAAATTTATGTTCATTTTATTATTTTATGTATTTTTATCATCAGAAAATAATTAAAGGTTTTAATCTTTGTTATCTATAATATCATTATTAAAACAAAATTGATTTTGATTATTATTATTAATTATATTTTCAAAAATATTAACAGTTTTCTATTGTTTTAATTCTTTATTCTATTAAAAAAAATTTATTTATTATTGAAATGTTAGACCAGTTTAATTTACACACAAGTTTTAATTAAATATTTTATTTTAATTATTTAATAAATTTTTTTAAAAAAGGTCTGTATTATTAAATGTAATTACTTCATCAAATTAATTTTATTATTAATTTTCGTTTGAATCAAACAAATTGCTGATAATATTCTATGAACCATCACCTAACAAATTTTATTAATTTAATTAAATATTATTTATTTAATTTATATTTTAATTAGTATTATTATTATTATTAAAAACAATATCATTAAAAAAATTTTCTGGTTAATCTTTAATATTAGACTAATCAAATTATTTTATTAAACTATCATTTTCTTTTGCTTCAAAATCTAGATCAAAATCAATTCTTAAAAATTTAAAAATAAAAACATGAATAATTTAAATTACTTATTTGAAATTTCAATTATACTTTGTCTTTTAATTTGATCTATTTTTTTATCAACTCATATACTACTCAATTTTAAATTTAAGTCTCTATCAATTTTATTTAGGTACATAACATCATGATAAGTATCTTTTTCCTAAATGTTTGAAGTTTACTTGGTAGGACATTTCAACATTTAATTTTTTGTACTTTTTGTTTTAAAGCCACTATCTTTAATATTTTATTACTGATTTAGAAAATCATAATTGCTTAATTGTTATTAATTATTATTATTATTATTGATATAACTATTAATTTAACTAATGCTTTTAGATCTTTTTACAGGAGTGTTAGTAATAAAAGTAATTTATGATTCTCTTCAATCTTCTTAAATCTATTCTAAATTTTAAATTTTAAATATTTATTATTATTTTTATTAAGACGTATTTTAGTCCAAAGCATATTTTTTTTCTTAATTAAAGTCCTACTCTAAAATATTCCTCTCATCCTGAGATACTATGAAAATAAAATTTTATATTATAATATTAATTTATTTAAAATTAATAAGAACTACGATTCCATGTATAATTTTAGAGGTTATTTCCTTTAATCAAAAGCTGCTTAATATATTCAACTTCATCTAATTCATCAGTAAAATTACCAATTCTTTATAGTTCTTTATAATGTTCATCCACTAAACTTCCACTTTGAATTAAAAAATCAAAATAAATAAAACGATTTTAAAATTAATAATCCATTTAAATTATGTTATAACACCTTTAATTATATATTTATTTTTAAATTTTTATTTACTAAAACACTATAATATATAATTTTATAATATAATAAAATAATCAGTGAAATTATATAATATAATGATTTTTAAAAAAAATCTATTAAACTAAAGTCTTTTGACAAAGACTTTTAAATAAAAAATATTTAATTTTAGTGACTAAAATCCTTTAAAAGACAAAGAAAGTGTTTTGGAAAAAGAATATTTCTTAAAATAGGAAAGTAAATAAATTATGAAGATTTTTAGAAATATTGAAAGAAGAATTTCTTAAGAAGGAACACTAGTAAAAATAGAAGAACGATTTAGTATTTTAAATAAATAAAGACTTTCAAATAATAGAAGTAAATAAATAAAATTTATTTAATAGGATATTTTATACAAAAACAAGTTAAAATACGATGATTAATTGATAAAGGATCTCATAGACTGGAAATATAATGAAGATAAATGATATTTATATTCAAAATTACTATAATATATTATTATAAGAATCAATTATTTGTATTTATAATTTTTATTGGATTATCTTAATTAATAACTTAATCGATATTATTTTTAAAATTTGATATTAAATAATTTTTATTACTATTTTCTCAATAGTTTTAATCCATATTAAATTTAATACTTTAATCAGATTGAAATTATTATATTAGAAAATTATTTTATTTTATTTCTTAATTAATTATTGATTTATTATCATCCAATCTAGTCTTTGAGCCATTATTTTATGATTCTAGTGTATTAAGATTTAAAATTGGTGATTAATTAGAAAATAAATTAATTTCTTAGTAATTATTGTTATTTGATCTATCTGTTAAACTTAAAGTTAAATTATTTTAAATTTTGATTTCTTGAGAATTCATTTATCTAAATGATGTTGATTTTTTTTTAATTTGAAATTATTCTTAATATTTGATGGCTTTGGTAAATTAATCCAAATTAAACTAAGTTTAATCTGATTTTATGAATTATGCGACTAATTATTTTAACTAATCTATACTAAATTACTTTCCAAATCTTTTAATTAATTTTTGAATGTTTTAAACTTAAATAAAACCAGTATTATCAAGATCAAAATATTAGAAAGTGTCTTTTATATTATTTTGAGTAAGTAAATTAGATTTTTTACAGCAAGCAGTTAAAAATTCCTTAAAGCTTAATTTTAAATTCTAACATTTAGCGAGAATATTTTCTTATTCTCAAATTTAAATACCCAAATTCTCTTAAAATTAATTAAGCATTTTGGAAAAATCTTAAAAAGTAACATATCCCTTAATATCAAAATCCAAAGCAAGAAACAATTATTTAAGATCATAATACTCCTGAGTGTTATGCAAATAAGATTGAGCCATAATCTAGAAGAAAATCTATTACATCTGAGAATTCTATAAATAGTTGAATATACTATTAAATAGATGTAAATTTAGAATCTAATGATAATGATGCTGTTGTTGTTAATCCTCAAGATAAAATGGAATAAACCAAGGATGATTTAAGGCCTCCTTAGCATTAATCCTCTATAATGGATTTACAGTCAATAACTTTTAAATAAGTGCTTTAGCCTAAGTACTAACATTGTCCCAATGAGCATCCTTGAAATTATAAGAGCAGCTTTGAATGGCTATAAATAATTCCTTCTTGTCTTTACCCTAAAAAGGAGGAGAACCACTCAACATAATATAAAGCATGACTCCCAATGACCACATGTCACTCTTATAATCATAATTGGTCTTCAATACTTCTGGGGCTACATAGATAGAAGTTCCTGCAATTTCCTTCAAGTATTTCTTCTTGGTTTCCTTTGTAATTTTATCTTGATAGTAGAACCGTTCTGATAGTCCAAAGTCAATCAATTTTAATTCATTTTTGCTGCCGAACATGAAGTTTTCTAGCTTCAAATCTCAATGAACTACTCCCTTTTAATGCAAGTAGGTTACAATTTTCAATAATCTATAGAATATCTTCAAACACTTTCCTTCCTCTAATAATATTTCATATATATATATATACCAATT
>Ga0315908_10001927_pt1 | contig 15393 bp, 13 predicted proteins | sample LakEriMetagenome_12_FD_203520 | JGI IMG/M metagenome (GOLD analysis project Ga0315908, IMG submission 203520) | Freshwater fungal communities from buoy surface, Lake Erie, Ohio, United States - Buoy 4 MA124 | ecosystem: Environmental > Aquatic > Freshwater > Lake > Lake biofilm | place: USA... | reverse complement strand
GCCAGCGGAGTGGCCAGGCGAAAAAAGGACAATCCGGCGATAAGAGCAACTGCCGCCGCAGCGCCCCAAATCCAGTTGGTATTTTTTGAGGACGGCAGCTGGCCGTGAGCAGGTCTAACTTCCACAGCGAATTGATTGCTGCCAGCCAAGCACTCGATCGCATTAATGACAGCCGCATGCCCCTGATCGCTCATCGCCGGTGGCATAAGCCTCTGCAACGCTTTTTCGATTTCCTCAGGCGATTTCATGACGAGCCTCCTTCACATTTTGCAGTTCTTTGGACAATTGCTCAAGGGCATAACGGTAGCGCGAGGCGCTGGTGTTAGCCGGGATGGCGAGTGCCTCGGAAATTTGCTGGAACGTCAGTCCGCCCCAGATTTTCATGACGATTACATCGCGCAACTTTGGAGCAAGGTGCTGCACGGCTTCGCGCAGCATGATAGCCTCCTCGTCGTCCTCCATCGTGGGGTCGAGCCAGACATCTTCGAAATCGTTGAGATAAATGATCGACTCCTCACGTTTCTTGCGGCGCGAATCGGTGCGTTTCTGATTCAGGCCGCAAAAGCGGATCGTCGAAAACGCCAGCGCTAGGTCGGGGGGCTCGCCACCATGATCAGCCTGGTAGCGCCACATCCGCACCATTGTTTCCTGCACCAAGTCCTCCGCGCCTTCCCGAGACGTGCTCCAACCGCGGGAAAAAAGCAGTAGTTTGGACCCGTTTTGTCCAAACCAATCTTTCCACCTTTCTGCCAGCGTCGTCGCCATTCAACTGAACAATGCCACAAAGCCAGCTGTTTGTCTCTCATTTCTGTGGAAAATTCCCCAAAAAATCTAAAAGGGAGAGTCGTCAGAATCCCACGAGGAACCAACTTTCCACTCCTCAACCATCGCAGCGGGAAAATCGCCGAGGAAGCGAGATGGCTGCTGCATGACCTCACCGCTATAGGATTTCGGGTTGATCATCGGATAAAGCAGATACAATTGGTCCTTCGCGCGGGTGATCGCGACGTAGAACAATCGACGCTCCTCCTCAAGCATCGCGTCGTCATCCGACTCCAGAACACGGCCGTTGGGAAACTGCCCCTCCGCAAGCCAGATCAGGAAAATGACCTTCCATTCGAGCCCCTTGGACTGATGAATCGAGGAAAGCGTGACCTTTGCTTCGTTGCCGGTTTCTTCCTTGCTGGCCGCTTCACCATCGGTGTTACTCAACAGAGAAAGCTGTTCAAGAAAACTCATGATGTCCTCAAAGCCGCCACTGAACTCCATGAGTTTGTCCACATCACTTTTGCGCTGTTCATAATTGTCGTACGTCGCTTGCAGATAGTCGTCATAAATGCCCTCCATCACGCTGTAGATCATTTCGGACGGCCTGGCGAAAGCCTTATCGCGCAACATTTCATCGAGAATGAATCCTAGCTGCTGCCAGCCGCCAGCTGCTTTTTTTGGAATTTTTATGGCTGCAAAAATATCGGAAAACCGCGCGGGCGGGTCGGCTTTGTCCGCCCAGCCGCTCTTGAGCCAGGCCGCCCACATTTTGTCAGCCGAACCCGGGCCAATGCCATCCAACAACTGCACCATGCGCTGGAAAGCCACTTCATCGCGGCGGTTGGTGACAAAACGCATGAATGCGCTTACGTCTTTGATGTGCGCCTGCTCGAAAAATCGCAGGCCGCTGGTGATGAGGAAGGGAATGCCGCGCAGAGTAAGCTCCATCTGCACCTCGAGGCTTTGAAAATGGGCGCGATACAACACCGCGATTTCATCCAATTCCATGCCTTCGTTCTGCAATTCCAGAATCCGCTGAGCCACAAAAGCCGCCTGCATGTTCGGATCCTCGACCGCCACCATGGCGGGTTTCATAACACCACCAACTCGCTCGGCCCTGAGATTTTTGTCAAATCGCTCCTTGTTTGCACTAATCGCCTCGTTCGACAAGTCGAGGATCTCCGGCACGCTGCGATAGTTCGTTTCGATCGAATACACGCGGCATTGCTCCCGCTTACTGGGAAACGCAAGAATGTTTTTCATGTCGGCCCCACGCCAGGAATAAATCGACTGCGCATCATCGCCGACTACCATAAGACTGTTGTCCCCGCCTTCAAGCAACTCGATCAGCTCACACTGCACGCGATTGGTGTCCTGAAATTCATCGACCAAAATGTGACGGAATTTTTTCCGATAGAGTGCTAACAAGTCTTCGCGCCCTCTCAAAAGAGCGACTGTTTTGACCAGCAGGTCATCGAAGTCCATGCAGTTGGTCTGCTGTTTTTTTCCGTGATAGGCAACGTTGACCTTTTCGATTTCCTCAAACCACTCCTCGAAGTACTCGTAGCGTTCGGCGATCACGTCCTGCAAAGACTGCCCGGTGTTCACCACCAAGCTGAACAGCGAGGCGAGCACATCCGCTTTGGGAAAACGTTTTTTTGTCGTATCGAAATCGAAGGCTCTGATAATCGATTGTAGCATTGTCTTCTGATCATCACGGTCGAGAATCGTAAAGGCCCGGGTATGGCCGATGTCTTCGGCATGACGACGCAGGATGCGACTGCCAATCGAATGAAAAGTTCCAGCCCACAGATCCGCCGTGTCTTGAGCAACGAGGTCACGGACCCTGCCGATCATTTCCCGGGCTGCTTTGTTGGTGAAGGTAAGCAGGAGAATGTTGCGCGCCTCCACACTATGGTCGAGCAGCCATGCCACGCGATAGGTCAGGGTTCGCGTCTTTCCCGATCCGGCGCCTGCGATCACCAGAGCTCGGCCGTCGGGGGAGCTTACTGCCGCATACTGTTCGGGATTCAACTCCTTGCGATAGTCGATCCCCGAGCCACCGCCGGGACTTTTTCTTTTGATCTGATACTCCCGTGCCATGGTAAAAAATGAAATTAGACGGATCTCAAGCACCGCCAGGTCGCTCCTCGACCCGGGCAAGAATCCACAGCAAATCGGAAAGTCGGTTGAGATAAAGCAGCACAACCCTGCTGACTTCGCCGCCACTTTGATCAAGCTCCCAAGCGTCGCGCTCGGCTCGGCGAGCAACGGCGCGTGCGAAATCCATCGCCGCCGCAGCAATCGCCCCCTCGGCACCGGGCCGGGCCCAACCGGTGAAACGTACCCCGCGCGCCTCCATTTCCCGCGCCACCTGCTCGATCCATTCGATGTCCTCGAATGAAACCTCCGCGTAGGAATAACGCTCTCGATCTTCGGGCAGTGTCGCGAGCTGCCCCATCGCCGCGACGAGTTTTTCCTGCACGTGATCGATGATCGGCAAGAGCTCGTCGCGCAGACCGGCGGCACGCGCCAGACCAAGTGCCGCATTGAGTTCATCGATCGATCCAAGCGCCACTATGCGCGGCGAACTTTTGCTGATGCGACGACCAAATAACAAATCGGTGCCCCCATCGTCACCCCGTTTGGTGATGATGCTCATGGCTTCTGGTCTTTCCTCCCCTCAACCGACAGTGGGATTTCCTCTTTCTGCACCTTGAAATCGGTAAATATCGACCAGTTGATTTTTTTGTTGTCCATGCGCAACAACTCCGACGCATAGACCGCATCGTCGTTGCGCGCATCCATTTCCGCTGCGACCTCGATGAAACATCGGCCCAGCAGCACGTCCTCTTCGGCAGGTTGCTTGATCAACAACTGCCCGCGAGTCAGTAGCAGGCGGGCCAACACCTCGGAACTGTAGTCGCCATCGACCTTCTGCGGCAGGATGCCTTTTTCCAACTGGTAGTTCATCACCACAGCCTTGCGGTTGCGCGACGACAAGTGCAACGACAACGCGAGCAGACGTCGCGCCTGAGTAAGGGATTCCGGGGATGCCTTGGCTTCGACGATCCTGTTGCCAGCATAGTTAGCGATGTTGACAGCGTATTCCTCGCGCTCCTTGTCCATCATTCCAAGTTTTTCGGAAAATATCCCGCCCCCCACGACCGGCGCTTTGTAATCAATTTTTTTTTCCTCCGCTATCGCTAACGAGCAGAAAAAAATTGCTCCAATCACCACTTGCCACATGCGCATCACGAACGGTAGATTTCAGCCCAGCCCGGAAATTATCAAGTGCCAAATCTTCCAAACGAGCCGACAAAGGAACTTTTGCGAGTAAAATTGCGCAAAATTCATGTGATCGATCCCACCAATGCCTCGCGTCGGATCATCGACATCCTTTACAACCGCCTGACCGCGCATCCGGAATTACGCTGTATCGCCCTTTTTTCCGCGATGAAAAACGAAGTCGATCTCCGCGAACTGATCCTATCACTCCCTGACCGGCGATTTGTTTTTCCTCGCGTCGATGGCGCGACCATGTCCTTTTATCAGCCCGTTAATCCTAACAATCTGCCGCCGGGCGCATGGGGCATCGGCGAACCTACAGCGGATTCTCCGTTAGTTCTTGGCACGCAAATTGATCTTTTCCTCTGCCCAGGAATGGCATTCACCCGCGCGGGTTTGAGGCTTGGCAGGGGCCGAGGTTACTATGACCGCTATCTTGGCGCGATCGAAGGAAACCGTCCGATCCTCTATGGGGTGACATTTTCCGATTTTCTCCTTGAGACGCTTCCTCATGAACCCCACGACATCTGCATGGACGAAGTCATTGATGAAACCATTCCCATTTCATCCGACAACCCGCAATAAACCTAGAAGGCAAAATGAAAAGGGTTGCAATGCCATTTTTTACCACGGATTTAACAGATTTAAAAGGATTTCACGGATAAAATGGGCCTGGTCGATCAAATCTCAGGCTCACCCAACTGGAAAATGCCATGATATTCATAACTCATTTATTATCCGTGCAATCCGTGGTTTCTATTTTCCTATCTAGGATAAAACAGTCGATGCACTTGTGCGCACACAGCAACTATTACGATAATCTACTGTGATCATGTTGGGAAAAATGCCGCCCAAACTCCGAGCACATTGCCCACTCAAAAAAATGATCGCTAGTGGAATTCTGAAATTCCGTCAAAAATTCGCCATCAATTCTTTAGAAGCTAAAAAATTCTCAAGCTTTGCCGGCAAAATAGATTAGAATTTGCTGCTCACTGCTCACTCGGAATTTGCCCCCCCTACAACCCATACATTTTGCATGGCATTAGAAAAAAAAAAATGATATGAATCCCCGCACCCCGAATGTTTGAAGTCAGAGAACGTCCTGAAATGGTCGAACGAGCAATGCTTGTCGGCATCTATTTCAATCCCAACGAAGAACAGGAAGCGGAGTCCCTGCTTGAGGAACTTCACGAACTCGTCGGCACACTGGGCATCAACATAGTCCACAGTGTTCTCTACCGCAGTCGTGCGCTGCACAAACAATATCTCTGCGGCACCGGCAAAGCCGAGGAACTCGTCAATCTTGCCAAGGCCTTCGAGTGCGACGTAATCATTTTCGATAACGGACTGGCACCATCGCAGCAACGCTCATGGGAAAAGCTTGGCAACGTGGCGGTGATCGACCGCGAAGAGGTGATCCTGGATATTTTTAACAAACGAGCCCACACCCGAGAAGCACGCATCCAGGTGGACCTCGCCCGCATGCAATACGCCCTGCCGCGCATGACCCGCATGTGGGGACACCTAGACCGCGAGGGCGGCGGCGGCGGTAGCGGCGGCGGTGCAGGGGCGAACCGCGGCATGGGCGAGAAACAAATCGAAGTCGACCGACGACTGGCGTACGCTCGCATCGATCGCCTCAAACGCGAACTCGAGGATGTGCGCAGTCAGCGAAAAACCCAGCGCAAGGAGCGCGAAAAACTTGGCACACCGCACGCGGCAATCGTCGGCTACACCAATTCCGGCAAGTCAACCCTGCTCAATAGCCTCTCCGGTTCCGAAGTGCTCGCCAAGGACATGCTCTTTGCCACTCTCGACACCACCACGCGGCGCATCGAACTGCCTGACGGCCAGCCCTTGTTGCTCACCGACACCGTTGGTTTCGTCCGCAACCTTCCGCACCGATTGGTAGAAGCGTTCAAAGCGACCCTCGAGGAGGCCGTACTCGCAGATTTCCTGATCCATGTGCTCGATGCCTCTTCGCCGGAAATCGACCGCTTTTACGATACGACCTTGGAAGTGCTCGAGGAACTCGGCGCTAGCGACAAAAAAATCATCACCGTTCTCAATAAATCGGACCTGCTAGAGGACCCCGTGCAGCGCTTGCTGTTAGAAAACCGCTATCCGGGGGCGATCTTCATCGCCGCCTCGCTCGGGGAAAACCTTCCCTCCCTGCTGGCCCTCTGTGCGGAAACGCTCGCCGACCGCATCCACACGGAAAACTACCGGATCCCGCAAACACGGGGCGATATTCTCAATCTTCTGCACCGCGATGCGAAAGTGCTTTCCACGTCCTACGAAGACAATGATATTATTATCGAGGCTGTCGTCCCCAACTCCATCGCCGGGAAATTGATGGCCTTCTCCACCTCCACGACACCCTGCGGCCCGCTATGAAATTTTTTCTTGCCCGCATTTTATCGCTTCTGCTCGCATCATTTCTAACGAATTCGGTTTCAGCGCAAAGTCCATCCACCAAAAGAAGTCCAGGTGCAGTCAAGGCAAAACCGGAAGCCATGCTGGTACAACCGCTTCTCGACCCCGAATCCGTGCCGATGGTAAAACCTCTCGAAAACAACGTGGCGATGCTTAACAAAGCACAAGGCGCAGATGCTGTGCGATTGCAGATTTTTCTGGATCAATCCAACTTTGGTCCCGGCGTGATCGACGGCAAGCCAGGACTTTTTACAGAGAATGCAGTGAAGGTGTGGAATGAAGTCAACGGATATCCGTTAGACGATTGGACCGCGGTGATGGCAGCCGCCAAAAAGTCAGTAACCGAAGCGATTGTTGCCGCCACTGTTCCCGACATTGTCGGCAAATGGGTAAATCCCCGACTCACCAACGACAGGATTTTGCAGTCAAAGGAAAAACGCCTTGGTTATCGCAGCGTGGCGGAACTGATGGCTGAACGCTATCACACCGACATGGAATACCTGCTCGAAATCAACACCGCAAAAAAAGTCATCGGCCTTAAAGTTGGCAGCGAAATCTTAGTTCCTAACGTCAAACCGTTCGAAATCGAAGCGATCGCGGGAGTCCAACACAAGCGCGATGAAATCAAGGCCCAGCGGCATGTGGTGGTCGATACCAAGCACAATCAATTGAGGATTTTCGAAGCCGCACCCCTAGCATTGGTTATTAAAGAAAACCCCGATGAAACCGCTGTTGCGCCGTCAAAACCTGCGGCCAATCGCTCGCTGATTGCCAGTTTTCCGATTACTCCTGGCAAACCACGCTTCATCCACTACGGCATGTGGGAGATGCGCACCCAAGTGGAGTTTCCCTACTGGAGTTATGATAAATTGCTATTGGAAACTGGCAAACGCAACCCTGACAAATCACATATCTATCAACTGCCAGCGGGACCTAATTGCCCAGTTGGCGTGATCTGGTGCGGACTCAGTAAATCGGGAATCGGCCTGCACGGCACCTCCGATCCCGAAACGATCGGACGCGCCCAGTCAGCCGGCTGTATCCGCCTCTCTAACTGGGATGCCATCCGCCTGCCAACCCTGATCAGCCCTGGTTCATCGGTGGAAATCCGTTAGATTAATCATTGACGGACACAATCCTTGGAAACACACATTTCCAACTCACACTTTATCCTAGATAGGAAAATAAAAACCACGGATTTCACGGATTGTACCGATAAAGAATGAGTTATAAATATCATAGCATTCACCAGTTGGGTGAGCCTGAGATTTGATAGATCAGGCCCATTTTTTCAGTGAAATCCTCTTCAATTCGTGAAATCCGTGGTAAAAAAACGGCATGGTAACCGTTTCCGTTTTTCTTCTAGGTTTATTAGCTCAATTAATATGTAGTGATACTTAGCTAAAATAGCTACACAAACAAAAATAAAATAATAAAAAAGTTTGCCCCTTGCCCAACTTGAATCTTTAAGCTGTCCCGGTTGAAATATGCTTTTGACATGACTTCGCCGATTCGTAGGATCAGCCCGTCATGAAAAAACTACTCGCCAACCTGTGCGTCATCGGATTTTCCCTGCTTGCTCTTCCGCTGTGGAGTTCCACCACGATTCTAACAAAATCGCCTGTGCATGTCGCCTGCATCGGGGACAGCATCACTGAGGGAGTCGGTGCCGCAGGCGGAAAGTCCTATCCCAACCAGTTGCAGGAATTGCTTGGCGAAGGGTATAAAGTGGACAACTTCGGCGTGAGCGCGCGCACTTTGCTGAAAAAAGGCGACTTCCCGTATTGGAACGAAAAAGCCTACCAGAACGCACTCGCCTCGTCCCCCGGCGTTGTCATCATCATGCTCGGCACCAACGACACCAAGCCGCAGAACTGGAAGCACGAAGCGGAGTTCGAGGCTGATTACAAGGAGTTGATCAAGTCCTTTCAGAAACTCGCCAGCAAGCCGCGAATCTTCATCTGCCGCCCGTGTCCGGCACCCGATCCCGGAAATTTCGGCATCAATGAGAAAAACGTGCTGGAGGAAATCAACCGCATCGACAAGATCGCGGCGGAAATGAAAGTCGGCATCATCGATATGCACGCCGCCCTTGCCGACAAGCCACAATTGCTTCCCGACCGGGTACATCCGAATACCGAGGGTGCCGCGGAAATGGCTAAGGCAGCCTTCAAGGTTGTTTCGACGAAGGCGTCCAAGCTGAACTAATCCTTAGGCAAGCTCGACCGACCCCGCGGCAAATCATTTTGCTGCGGGTTTCTTTTGCGCGAGCAGCCAGGTCCACAGTTCCTTGTCGTTGTATGCCGGCACCCAACACTGGTGTGCTTCATCGGGATAGACCGTGAATTTCGGCTTGCCTCCGGCAGCTTTTAGGGCCTCTACCATTTCCTCGCTCGCCTTGAGTTTAACCGTGGGATCCTTGGCACCGTGAAACACCCAAATAGGAACCTGCTTGAATTTATCCACGGTATCGACCTTGCCACCACCGCAGATTGGCACGGCAGCTGCCCAGAACTCGGGATAGCGGGCCAGCAATTCCCATGTGCCGAATCCGCCCATGCTCAGACCCGTGACATAGATTCGCTGCGGGTCAACCGGCTGGGTCTTGACAATCTCATCGCAAAGCGATTTCAACATCTCCGCATTCCACCAGCGCCCCTCCGGGCACTGCGGCGAAGCGATGATGCAGGTGTCGAGATCCGCGTTGCGACCGATCATCGACGGCGGACCATTTTTTTTCACCACCTCCAATTGCGAACCGCGCTCTCCGGCCCCGTGCAGGAAAAGCAACAGGGGATGTTTTTCCTTCGCGCCAGCCGTAGCCGTTTTTGGAAGATAGAGCCAGTAGTGCATGCTCGCCGAGCCTCCGTTGGCCTTTTTTTCGACAAACTCGCGGGCGACTTGTTCTCCGGCAGACGCCTTCGTTTCCGCCGCCAGCAAGTATGCTGGTGACAGCGCGAACAACAATGCAACAAGGAACGACATTCCGTAAAGCAGGTGATTTTTCATAGCTAGCACGGGATGATTTTTTTAGATGCAACGATTAAATGCGATGCCCCATGTGCAGGCGTTTGGTTTCCATGTATTTCTCATTGTGCGGGTTGGAATCAATTGTGATCGGCAATTGTTCGACAATCGACAGTCCGTATCCCTCCAGTCCCACAACTTTTTTAGGGTTGTTCGTCAATAGGCGGATTTTTTTCAGTCCGAGGTCGGCGAGGATTTGCGCGCCCATGCCGTAGTCGCGCAGGTCGGCGGGAAATCCCAATTTTTCGTTGGCCTCGATCGTGTCCAGCCCAGCTTCCTGCAGTTTGTAGGAATGGATTTTCGCAGGCAGCCCAATACCCCGTCCTTCCTGGCGCAGATACAACAGCACGCCGCCTTCGCTACCAATGCGCTCCATCGCGGCAGCCAGTTGTCCGCCACAGTCGCAGCGTTTCGAAAGAAAAACGTCGCCGGTAAGGCACTCGGAATGCACGCGAACCAGGGTCGGACGCTCCGGATCAATGTCGCCCCGGACCATAGCAAGATGATGGCTGCCGTCGGTATCAACGTGATAAAGGTGACAGCGGAAATCGCCATAGTCGGTGGGCATGTTGACGACCTGATCGCAGCGAACCAGTTTTTCCGAATGCCGGCGGTGCTCGATCAACTGGGCGATTGTGCAGGCCTTGAGTTGGTGTTTTTGTTGAAATTCACCCAATTCCCCTACGCGGGCCATCGTGCCATCGTCGTTCATGATCTCGCAAATCACCCCCGCAGCGGGTAGCCCAGCGAGCTTTGCCAAATCAACCGCCGCCTCGGTGTGACCGGCGCGGCGAAGCGTACCCCCGGCCATCGCCTGTAAGGGGAAAACATGTCCAGGATGGACAAAGGAGTCCGCTCCCGCCGATTCATCAGCGAGCAGTTGCAGGGTTTTGGCCCGATCCGCCGAGGAGATTCCCGTCGTGACGCCCTGCGCCGCGTCAACCGAAACCGTAAACGCCGTGCGCTGCCCTTCGCGGTTGCGACGAGTCATCGGCGGCAGATCCAAGGTTTCCGTTCGTTCTCTGGTGATCGGCGCGCAAATCAGACCACGCCCGTGCACCGCCATGAAGGTCACGGTTTCCGCCGTGCAGAGCGCCGCGGCTCCCACCAGGTCCGCTTCGTTTTCGCGATTGGGATCGTCGACAACAATGACCAAGCGCCCCGCCGCGATCTCGGCGATGATTTCCTGAATGCTGCTGAATTCTAATGAAAAAGGGTACATGGATACGAATGAGACTGGCTGATTATTGAAACGCAGGATCGAACAATTGCAACGCTTTTTTGTGAAGAGACGGACCGCAATGCCTCATGCACCCAGTCCCGGCAATGCCGCCTTCTGCAGCTCTTCGCGAATCATTTTCTCGCAGAGTTCGATTTGCCGCGCCCGCAGCGTGCGTGCTTCATTAGCAATTTGCTCAAGTGTGTCGATGTCATACAAATAAACCTCCTCGATCTCGGCAACCGCAGGATCGATGTCGCGCGGCACTGCGATATCGATAAAAAACAACGGGCGATACTTGCGCTTGCGGCGCACGGCCTCGACGTCAGACTTCTGCACAATGGTGTGAGGCGCACCGGTCGAACCGATCACCACGTCCACCTGGGCCAGCACCTGTGGCCAGTCGTCGAAGCGGACCGCCTGGCCATTCATCAACCGCGCCAGATCGAGGGCGCGGTCGTAGGATCGGTTGGCGACAAAAATGCTGCGGGCACCGCGCGACTGGAGACTTTGCGCCGTGACCCGGCTCATCTCCCCTGCCCCGAGGATCATCACCTCACTGTCCTTGAGGTGCCCAAAAATTTTTTCCGCTAGATCCACCGCGACGTTACCGATCGATGTCGCACCCTCCTGAATCCCAGTCTCACTACGCACCTTTTTGCCGATGGAAAAAGTCTTTTGAAACAAGCGGTTGAGCATTCCTCCCGTCGCACCGGCCTCCAATGAGGCACGATAGGCATCCTTGACCTGACCAAAAATTTCCGTCTCGCCGAGCACCATTGAGTCCAATCCACTGGCAACCCGGCAAAGATGCACGGCCGCATCCATTTTCACGCTGTGATAACAATGCTCCGCGCCGCCCAGCAGCTCTTGCAATAACACAATCGTTTGCTGGTCACCGGCGACATACATTTCGGTGCGGTTGCAGGTGGAAATGACAACCGCCTCGGGGACTCCCGTTTTTTGGCACAATTCGCTTGCCGCTTCACCGAGCTTCGAGGGCGCGACGGCAAAAAGCTCCCTCACCTCCACGGGTGCGGTGCGATGATTCAAGCCGACACACAACAACTCCATCACAACAGTGCAAAAACTCCCAGCGACAATACAAACAACCCCACCGCCGCAACCGCAAGGCGCCGACCCGTCATTCCCCGCCACTGCTTGACCAGCAGCAACAACCCATACACCAGCCACACCGCAACTGCGGTCAAGAGGTGGGACCAGCCGCCGCGATGGGGCATCAGCCAGCCGGCGACAATGCCGACGCTGAGCAACAAATAGCCAATCCATAACAGCCGCAGCACGGCGGCGAGCAGTTCGCGCACGGGCGGCAGATTGCGAAACAATCCCGATTTCAAATGCTGATCCTTCAACTGCCGGTCCAGCACCAGAAACATAACCCCGGTTACGGCAGCCAGCGCAAACGCACCATAGGCGAGAACTGAAACCGCGGAATGCGCCTCGCGCCAAGGATCGACGCCGAGCGAGCGAATGGGAGCAGCATCCATCACGCCTGGATACAATGCCAGCAGTTGAAACACCACCACTACCGGGGCGGTAAACAGGCCAATCAAGGAGAGGCGATAGGATTGTCCGACCACCAGATAAAAAAATGTTAATGAGCATGCAAGAAACACCAGTATCTCACCGATGTCCCGCAGCGGGCAGGCCCCGCGCATTTGTCCGCGCAAATTTAGAAAGAGGATTTGAACAAGGAAGGCGGCAGCGATCAGAATCAGGGTCCACCACGTGCGCAAACCCCGGTGCACCGATAGCCCGCCCCACACAGCGCCTGCCAGCGCAAGCACCGTGGAAATGAGCAATAGATAACTATCCATGACTGGAGATTGATGAACGGGAATGACTGCATTGGCAAGTCCTGATTCTGGTGCGCGCCACACCCATTTCGCGCCACCCTTGCGATTTGTTCTTGCCATGCGATCGCGTTCCAGTATCAATGCCGCGCCATGACACGCCCGCAAGTTGAATTCTGCGCCAAGCTCCTGATCGTTGCCATCTCCGGAACTTTCCTTTGGGCACTCTACAACGTGCTTGCCCTGATCGGTGTCTTCTGATCGACGGCAGCGCACCCCAAGGCCTCCGATTCCGTCGCGCTTCTCTTTCGCTCACAGAAGTGACAGTGACAGTGACAAGCCCGCGAGCCAGGACATCTCTTACCTGATTTCTGGTTCAGCGTTCGCTAACGCAAAGCTCCTCAAGCAACCGGAGATCGGCGACGGCATGGAATGATTTTGATTGCAGGAAATGGATCACGCCAGGATTTCCCGGATCACCCGGCTCTCGCCATCGACCTGGGTGAGCCGCTGTTGCAAACCTTGAAAGTAATAGGTGAGTTTGTCGTGCTCGATACCTAACAGATGTAGGATGGTGGCATGCAGGTCGCGCACCTGCACCGGGTTTTCGATGGCTTTGAAACCGAAATCATCGGTCGCACCATACACGGTGCCGCCTTTGATGCCGCCGCCCGCCATCCAAACCGAGTAACCATAAGGACTGTGGTCGCGGCCATCGGCTCCTTCGGACGTCGGAGTCCTGCCGAACTCGCCGCCCCAGACGATGAGTGTGGTGTCGAGCAGGCCGCGGGCCTTCAAGTCGGCGATCAAACCGGCGATCGGCTTGTCGATCTGACGACCGTTCTGCAACAGTTTGGCGTCGTTGCTGCCATGAGTGTCCCATCCATCGTTACCGCCGCCGTGGTAAAGTTGCACGAAGCGCACGCCGCGTTCGACCAGCCGTCGGGCATTGAGGCATTGTGTGCCGAACGAACGGGTGACGTCCTGATCAAGTCCGTAGAGCTTTTTGATTTCCTCCGGCTCTCGGCTCAGGTCCATGGCCTCGGGTGCCGTGGACTGCATCCGATAGGCAAGTTCATAGGCGGCGATGCGGGCCGAAAGGTTTTGGTCATCGTTATGTGTGGCGAGGTAGCGCTTGTTGAGTTGCTGGGAGAAATCCAGCACGCGCCGTTGGTCCGCCCCGCTCATTTTGTCGGGCTTGTTGAGATAAAGAATCGGCGCGCCGCTGCTGCGCAGTTCGGTGGCGGAATAGACCGCCGGCAGGAAGCCGTTGCCATAGGTGACCGGGCCGCTCTTCAGGGGGCCGTCGCGCATGACCACATAACCGGGAAGGTTTTCGGTTGTCGCGCCCAAACCGTACATCGCCCAGGCACCGAGACTTGGCCGACCCATCAGCCGGGTACCCGAATGGGCAAGATAAAGCGCCGGGGCGTGGTTGAATTCGGTGTGGTAACAACTGCGGATCACCGCGATCTCGTCAGCCACTTTGGGCAGGTGTTCGAAAATGTCCGACATCTCGATGCCCGATTGTCCGCATTTTTTGAAGCTGCGTTTGCTGGCCAGGAGTTTCGCCTCGCTGGCCTTGGTGAACTCTAGTTTGAGATTGCCGAAGCTGTCGGGAAGTTTTTGCCCGGCGTATTTCGCTAGCAGTGGTTTTGGATCGAACGTATCAACCTGGCTGGGTCCGCCATGCATGAACAAGGAGATCACCGACGTGGCCTTCGGGGTCAGGGTCGTCCGCTTGGGAGCGAGCGGATTATCCGCCGCGGACGCTTCACGGCTCAACAAGTCCATCAAGGCGAGGGCTCCGATGCCCATGCCCGCCCTGCCGAGCAGGTCTCTTCGCGATAGATGTTCGAACTGGCTCAACATGTGTTTTTCAGCTGATGCGACTGTATTCCCGAGAGTCCCTGACTCTGCAGGAATTTTGTATCAAATTACATGATTCAGCGCAAGGGTAGCCTCGCAAAATATATATTCATTCTTATTTCCGGCGAAATGATCAATCGCGCATTCATCCAATGATATTATCCCAGAGTGTTCATAAGAAAGATGCTGCTCGCGAGGATAATAAAAAAGGAGGGAATCTTGAATGGTAATGATGGTTGTTACATGTGACGCGATTATCCTGGATAGGAGAATAGAAACCACGGATTGCACGGATAATGAATGAATTATGACTATCATGGCATTCACCAGTTGGGTGAGCCTGAGATTTGATAGATCAGGCTCATTTTATCCGTTAAATCCTTTTCAATCCGTTAAATACGTGGTAAAAAACGGCATTGCAACCCTTTCCATTTTTCCCTTCTAAGATTATGAACTAAAAACGGAATTTGTAAGCCGCTCAGATCAACAATGCCGTCGTGCTCTTGATCAAAGCTAGTTTTTGCCTGATTCAGTGATGTTTCCCTGCCAGCGGCAGATCGAAGCGCAAGCGTGCAGGAAAGTAACGCAAGCTGCGAGTTGCTTTTCCATGAGAACCGTGCCAATCTGTCGCGCCGAGAGCGAATCGGCAAAGCTACAAATGACGAGAACGGGATCTAAGGCGTCTGGCATGGCGCGACAATAAGGGACTGCGGATTCTTGGCAAACACGGGAATGAAATCAGGTTTTTTGGATAAGTTGGTGGCGAAGCTCGACCGGGTAGATCCCAAGGTCGTGCAGATGCTTGTGAACCGCTTATTGAAGGAAAAAGGATTTTTTGTTGAGGTCTTCGAGGCTTTGCGCGAAGGGGTAATTTTGTTGGGCAATGACAGCCGGGTCACTTTTCTTAACGGTGCGGCTTGCCGATTTTTTGGACTGGATGCCACAACATCCGAGGGAAAAAAATTGAGCGAG
>Ga0315908_10001926_pt1 | contig 15393 bp, 5 predicted proteins | sample LakEriMetagenome_12_FD_203520 | JGI IMG/M metagenome (GOLD analysis project Ga0315908, IMG submission 203520) | Freshwater fungal communities from buoy surface, Lake Erie, Ohio, United States - Buoy 4 MA124 | ecosystem: Environmental > Aquatic > Freshwater > Lake > Lake biofilm | place: USA... | reverse complement strand
TAAAAAAAATTAAAATTTTTAGAATTTTTAATTAAATTATTCTCTAATGTTATTTTTAATTTGATAACATAAGTCCTCAATGAGGCTTTATTGGTTTAGCTTTATATATATATAAATAAAATTAAACACTAAAGTCAAGAGGTGGGGGCCTAGGGTTTGAGTTCGTCGAGTGAGTAGACTGCCGGACAAAGTTAAGTGGAGGGTTTTGTGCAGTTTCCCCCCTTAATCCAAATGGACTAACTAAAGAATCCGTAGCGCTGCACAGCGACCTCTCCGGAGGACCGATAAAAAAAAAAAAAAAAATTTGATAACATAAGATTAAAATATAATTTGAAAAAATATATTTTTTAGAAATGATGTTTTATAATTGATTTAGAATTTTTATATTTATTCTTAAACAAAATTAATTATATTATAATTTCAATAAATAAATGATATTAATAAAAAAATTTTATTTATAATATACTTAGAATTTAATATAAAAATTTATAATATATAAAATATAATGATTATAATAAAAAATTAATTGTATTAATCATTTAAAGTAATGACTGAATTTATTTTCTAATTATTTGATTTGAGATTTTAATTATTCATAGCTCATATTATTAATTTGATCATAAACATCATCAATTTATATTGAATCGTCATAAATAAAATATTCTTCTCCCAAAAAAGAAATTAATAAATTTAATTCAATTTTTAATACTTCTTTATTGATTTAGTTTTTCAATAATTTTCTGTAGTTTTTTATTATAATTATAAAATTATTCTTAATAATTTAGAGATCATCATCTTTTTTGAACTCAATAACTCAAAATTACTAGTTTTGAATATCATTTTTTGGAATATTATTCATATAAACTGTTTATTCTCTTAATTTAGCTTACAAAACTTAAAATAGTTATTTGGCTTATTAACTTTACAAAAATTTTTCCCATATACTTAAAAATATAAATAAAAATATTTACTTTTGATTATAGTGATAAATATTATTTTTAGTATATTCAAGCAACCATAACTATTTGGTTTTGGCATTCATATAAATAATCATGATGTTATAAAGTTGTTTTTAATAAAGTAATGAATTTTCCTTCTTCTTTGTAAAAGCAATAGCATTTTGAATTGAATGATAAGTAAACTCATTAACATTTTAAGAATAGATGATTCTGTTAACTATACAATCAAACCAAACGTCCATATTAGAATTTAAGTATTTGAATTTATTTTAATCACTTATCAAAAACTTATTTCTCTAAACTTATAAATCTTGTGACTATGTATTTTTAAGTAAATGGTTTGATTCATCTTTTAAAAGATTCATCTGTTACTAATAGGTAATGTAACATTAATCGTCTGATTTTGCTTTCTTGATGTATTTCACATCTATATCTTCATTATTTTATGTTAATTATGAATTGAAAGTTACCAGTTTATCTATTTTTTCATCATTGAATTTTAGATCTTTTGGATTTTTATCTTCACTTTATATAATATTTAAACAATATTTATTTTCTTTGGTATTTTAAATTTCGTCATTTATTTAAATTTAATAGTTATCTTCACTAGGTATTTTAAATTTAAACAGCTTTTAATTATTTTATTTGTATTCTTCAAAGATTTAATTATTATATAATTCTTCCCAAGCTATTCTTTCTTTATAATTGATTTTAAATAGCTATGTGAATAATTCATATAATTCTTATGAAATAAATTCTTTTTTTACTTTATTTTAAAGATAACCTTTAAGACTAAAATAAGCAGTTTCAAATTATTTGAGACTTGTTACCTTAAACAAATATTGCTATTAATAATTTTTAGTCATATTAAACTGTAAACCATCAAACCAAAATGGAAGCAATCCAAATTTCATATAAAAAAGAATTACTCCTAATGCCCAAATATCTACTTTATAACTTTGATGTAAAGTATTATCAAATAAATAATGTATTATTAAAATATCGTTGTTAAATAATATATTATTTAAAATTTCATAATATAAATTATTATTACTTATATTCTATTGCAGTGCCCAATACTTCTGGACTCATATATCCTGGAACTCCTACTATTGTACACGATTTTTAAATAGAATTGTTATAAGAATCTAATTATTTGCTGAATCCAAAATCTGATAATTTGAAAAGATCACCTGAAATTAAAATATTTTCTGCTTTTAAATCTCAATGCACTATGTTTCCATCATACAAAACTTTTAATCCGTTAAGAATTTAACAAAATATCATTAAACATTCCTAGAAAATATTTAATTAATAAATAATACTTATTCTTTTAAAGGGCCTTTGGTTTAGACATAGGTTTTTAAATTACCATTTGGACAGTGTTCTTAAATAGAATAAACATGATTTTAAGTTTGTATTATCTATTTAATTTTAGCTAAATTTTCACATCTTGTTTTACTTAATTATTTTAAAATTAGAATTTCACTTTCTATTAATTTCTTAAAAATAGGATCATTAATAGTTAATTTTTAATATTATTTCATTTCATATTTTTTCTTCTTGTTATCTTCCACTAAATATATTCGTTATCCACCTGCTTCTCCAATTAAATTTAGCATTTTATATTCAATGTCATTTAATTGCATTTTACTATCTTTATTATTATTTTTCCTTTCTATTATTTTTATACCTTTTTAATTATAAATTTGTCTATAAAATTTTATTTTATATATATAAAATCTTATTATTATTAAAATTAAATATAATTATTAAAATTTTAAGTGAAAGTTATTTTCAAAAATTTAATAAATTTTCATTTTTAAAAATTAATATAATATTATACCGTCTCATTAAAATGAAAATCTTAAATATAGAAAAATTGTTGGAAGATAATGATTTTTATAATGATTCCTATAAAATTTTATAATATTTATAATAACTAATTAAAAAAATTGAAAATTTAGAAGAATCATAATTGAAAAATGAGTTTCTTTTAATGATAAAAATTAAAATCAATCAAAGTAAATAATTACTTTAAATTAAAGTTACTGAACAAAGAAAATATTTTTATGATTTAATGTTATGCAATATGAATATTGATTTATATGATATATAAAATTAGTTTTTATTAAATACTAAAAATGATAAAATACTTGATTAATAAAAGATTACTAAGATAAAAGATTTATTGATTTAAATGAAATAAAATCAAAACTTATAAATATTTGAAGATAATAATAACAATAATAGTAATTAAAACAGTAAATGTAAAATTGATTTTGTATTGAATGTAGAAAATTTATGTTCAAAATAATAATCTTAAATAATTAATTAGAATAATTTAAAATACACTAAATAAGAAGTTGATGAGACTTTTTCAAAAATAGATAAATTATTAATAAATAAAAGTTATAATATATAAGATATTAAAATAAAAAAAATATTTAAAAGAGGTCCTTACAAAAAATACAATAACCAAGATCTAATAAATGCCTAAAGACATTTAAAAGAAGGTTTGAATTTTACTTAAATATCAAAAAAATTAAATATACCTGTTAATACTTTAAAAAGATGGGATAAAAATTAATATAAAAAATAATAAGGAGGTGGAAGGAAAATAAAAGAAATTGAAATGGAAAATCATTTATTTTATTTAATAAAAGAAGAAGGATTTTTGTATTTTTATTTATTAAATATTTTAATAGTTTTAATAAAAGTAAATTAATTAAAATCGCATAAAATTAATGTAAAAATAAAGATTTTAAGGCATCAAGAGGATGGTATATAAATTTTTTAAATAGATTTAAATTAATTGAAAAGAATAAATTTATAGTTGGATAAAAATAATGACAATATTAAATAATAAAAATATAATATATAAAAAAAATAAAATTTTAAAAAAATAATAAAAATTATAAATGTTTTCTGAAAAGGTATTAGAAAATTATTTTGACAAGTAATTGAAATTTGACATAGATTAAGGATATTTAGAATTATGAAAAGGAGAATAATTAGTAGAAAAAATACAAAATATAGAAGATTTTAAAGGAAATCCAACATATAGCGGAGAACTTTTGATAACTAATTTGAGATTAATTTGGTACATGACAAAAAACAAATAAATAAATTTAAGTATTGGATATGAAACTATAATCCAAATCCAAATAAAAATAAATAACTCAAAATTATTAGGCTAAAAGCAACAACTTTTGATCAAAGCAAAATTTAACAATTGCAGATTTTAATTTATTTTTTAATGCCTTTTTTTTGACAATATATAAGTATTTTAGACTTTTTAATAAATATGCTGAGTTTATGAAAATAGTAAAGAGTATCGAGACATATAAATGAAACAGCTACAATTCAATGGGGAGAATAATGTGAAGCTACTAGAAAGTGAAAAAGTAATAATGCAATATGATAAGATGAATAATGTAGGTAAGGAAAGCGTAGAAGAAGGAGTGGAAGGAATAATGGTATTGACAAATATCAGAGTTTTATGGTTTAGCATAGCTACCAATAACTTTAATGTTAGTATTCCTTACATAAACATTGAGGAAATCAAGATGAAAGACAGTAAGTAAGGAGTCTTATTAATCATTTAGATTAATGATCATCTCTATTAACTTCCCAATTTCGGATTCCTAACCAATAATGTTGCATAATCTGTTAAAGAAATCAATAAGATCTTTTCCCTTTATAAGCAAAATCCTGTCCTCACTCCTTTTATTCCTAATCTCAAAAAAACTCAACCTTAAATTTTTAATTCTTAATTGGAGTTGTAAAGACATTAGCAAGAAGATATTTCTATCACTAAGAATGAGTTTAATCTTTATAATAACTAGTATTTTGAAGACTATTAGCCTGAAAATAATGATATTATCTTTTCTTCTGAGTTAGGACTTGCTATTGAAAAACCTAATGATGTCACTATTTAGTAGTTATGGAAAATCATCAATATTAATAACAATAAAAATTGATTAATATTAATATATTAATATATTTGTTATTTTAATTTTTATTTATTATTATATATACATAATTCATTTTTATATTTAATTATTTTCTTAAAATTATTTACTTTTTTATAATCTTTAATTATTAGGTCTTAAATTATAATTATGTTACATTTATATATTATATAACTAATTAAAAAAGTTATCATTACTTTTTCCCCATTTTTTTCGACTTTTAACAAAACCATCTTATTATAATTCTTTATTTACTATTTAAACTTCTTCTATTTTAATTTAAGTTTTTAATATATCCAATATTAATTTTTCTATAATATTTTTATCTTTTCTATTCTAATAATTATATCTTTATAATAAACTTTTTAGCTCATTTAAAAATTCGTCAATATCATCTTATTAATTTGCTAAATTTTAATTCGACTAATTTATTATTGTTTCTAATTATTAATTATCTTAATTTTTATATAATATTTCTTCTTCATTTTAATCTTTTATAATATTATTCGATTTTTTTTCAATTATTTATTTATTATTTTCTATTATATTGAATTTTGATACATTTATATCCTATTTATCTTAATTTAAAATATTAATATTTGAATGATGTTTATCTAAAGTTTCATCTATCAAAATAGATTTTACTTATCAGTTATTAGAAGTTTGAAAATTTAATTATTCAAGTATATTAGGTTTTTCTATTGATGATAATTTTTAATAATATTCTTCTTTATTTTCATTTTATATAATTTTTGAATCTTAATCATTTTATTTATTTTAAATTTTCACTTTTTTTAAAGAGTTTTAATTAAATATATTATTAAATTTTACTAATTCATTGACTTTTTAAGTCAATTAAACTGTATTAATAGGTTTAGTAATATTTTAATAAAAATTTTAATTATTTATTTATCTAGATATTTCTATATTTTATTATTAATTTTATAAATTATTATTTTATTATAATATTAACTTTTTTCAATATTAATTATTTTATTGATTTAAGATTTATTTTTAATATTTTTTTTATATCTAAAATTAATAATTATTCTTAAAAATTTGAAATTAGTTTTAATTATTTTATTTATTCTAATCAGTTTTATTAATTTAATTATTTTAATTTTATTATTTTATTTATTTTTAAATATAATTATTATTCGATATTTTATTTATATTATTAAGATTTTAATTAAAATTTTAAATATCATTTTATTATTAAAAATATTAATTGTTATCTTCTTCACCTTCTTCAATTTTTACTTATATAGAATTAATAGAATCATATAAATTTTATTTCCATTAATTATATTACTCTTTATAATTGATTTTTTTAACTTTTTTATTGAATGATAATTAATTCTATTAATTTAAAAACTTTTATTATTACACATTCATATTAATTTTATTTTAATTTAACTTCATATTTTAACGGATTTTCTTTTATATTATAAAATATTTATTCAACCAATTATTTAAAATATTTAAGTAATAATTTATATTATTTAAAAATAGTTAATATATAAATAATTTTATATTTTTTATAAATTAATTATTATTAATTATTTTTTAATACTTTTAATTATTTTTTAAATAAATTTTTGAATATTTGTTAATATATTATTAAATCAAAAAAACGTTTTTCTGAATAAAATATTAAAAATTGTTAATAAATAAATACTTAACTTCAAATTTACTTGAATAATACTATTTTAAGTTTTTTAATAAAAATAAAAAAGATTTTAATATCTTTTATTAATATATTTTTATTATATTTATTATTAGTTTAAATAAATTTAAATATTAAAGTATGGATTAAAAAATTAATAAAGAATAAAGTTAATAACCCAATGAATTATCATTTGGTTAATCAATACCTAGTGTAAAAAATTGTAAAGATTAAAACTAATATGCAAAAATAACACAAAGTAAGGTTATGAAAAGTGAAGAATAAAATTTAATACATATATTTTTGGATTTGCTAAAATAAATTTAAGAAAACGAAAGCAAATTAACATTTTTAAATTAAGAAATGGGATTTTTTAATCAAAATTAATAATATATCAATATTGATAATTATGATTTGATAAATTTAAATGTAAAATTTAAATAATATTATAAGATCTATGATGTTGTAGAATAACTAGCAGAAGATGTTAAATAAATCAATAAATATCAAAACAAAATAAGCAATAATTTTAAATAATACAAATAACTTTAAGAAAATTAAATTATTGAGCTTCATAATAATTAATAAGAAGATTTATTAGAATTATCAAATTTAGATAAATAATTTGAATAAATATAAGATTAGTTATTATCATCTTAAAATTAAATTATTAAATTAGAAAAAAAATTAAATTTTGAAAAAGGTATATCAATTATAAAATTATAAAGATATTAATTAGATTTTAATAAATGTTTTAATTGAAAATGAAAATACCTTTAAATTTATTAATAATAAGATTAATAATAATTATGGTATTCAAAAAGTAATAGAATTAAATTTAGATAATATTTCCAAAAATATATATAGATACTAATAAGCGGAACCTTTAAATGATTAATAATTAAATTCTAGATAAGAATTTAATTTATAGGTTCAAAATGTATTATAAATTTTTAATTTTAGATTTAAAAAGAGTACTAATTAAAATTACAAAATGAAAAAAATATAAATTAAAGTTTCTAAATTTAATTAAATAACTAATTTATTAACATTTAAAAAATATTTTAATTATGCTCTTAAACAATATTTATAAACTAAGAAAAGTAATTAATTATAATTATAATTTAAGTATTAATAAACTTATTGACGATACATCTCAAGAAAAGAGAAAAAAAATAGTCAATTAAATAAATGAATAGTTTGAATCTACTATAGAAAGTCTAAAACAAATAGATATTTAGAATTATTCTTAGGATTTAGAATAAAATATTCAAAGCTTGTAAAAAATTTTAAATTAAGTATATTTATTTAAAATAATTTTAGTCTTAAATAGAAATTTAGAGCTAATTTCATAAAAAAGAATAAGAATATGAATTCCTTTATTAAGAAATTAAATAAGAAAATAGTTTTCTTATTAACAAATAGTAGGAATTGAATTAATAACATATTTAAGAAATATTATAAAAGGTATAAGAAATTGATTAAAATATATATAAAATTTAGTAACAGTAATTAATAATAAATGATTTAAATTAATCAATTAATAATTTTGAAGTAAAAATAATAAAATAAAACAAAATAAATGAATAAAATAGTTAGTTTTTATTATTAGTGTAAGAAAAATTAAATTCAAATGAATTATTGATTTAATCAAATAAATAATTGGAAAATTAGTTAAAATAACAATCAAAACAAATTGAAAAACTTGAAATTCAAGAAAAAAAACATATTGAAGGTATTTATTAATTTAAAATATTAAAGAAATAAAAAAACTTAATTAATAATTAGAAAATATCAAAACTTATAATGAATAATAAATTATGAAATTAAATAAATATGAATATGAATTTAATTTAAGTACTGAAGAAAATGATAAATAAAGAATAGAATTATAAAAAGTTATTTAATAATAATAAGCTAATTTAAAATAATAATAAAAAAATATTGGGTTAAAAGAATATGAATTTTAATAATCATTAAATTTTAATGAAAATTTAATAAAAGAAAGAAATACTTAAATAAAAGATTAAAATTTAGAATTAAAATAAAATAAAAATTAAATTTAAGATCTTAAATTAGAACTAACTAGACTAAATGATTAATTAGTTGAAAGATAATAATAAAAAGAATAAATAACTGAAAAATTTCAAAGTGTTTAGCAAATTTTAAATATAAAAGATAAAGATATTTAAGAGATGTAAGATAGAATATTTTATGTAGAAAAGTAATTATTAGATTAAAATAGATAAAATAAAAAAAATAGCGATAAAAATATAATTTTAGAATAACAAATAAGTGAATAGAAACTGAAATTAATAGAGTATTAAATTAATTATTATTTATTAAAGGCTAGATAATAAATTAAAGGAGGAATTGGAAAATAAAATTATTATGGAAAATCAAATTTAAGTATATAATAATAAAATAGAATAATCTAAATAATAACAAGCAGATTATAATAATTTATATAAAGAAAATTAAGATTTCAAAAAAACAATAAAAGAATATGAATAAAAAATAGTAAATATAAATTTAAAATATTAAGTTAGAAAATAATAAGATTTAAGATGAATTTTAACAAATAAAAAAACTATTTAATAATACAATAAGTGAATATGAAAATGAAAATATAAAATTCTAAGAAGAGAATTAACAATAATTATAACAACTGAAATAATAAAACAATATTTTAAAGACTGAAATAGAAAGCGTAAATAATAAAAATGAAGTATTAAACAAAGAATTGAAAAACAAAGAAAGAATGGTAAAAATAATAAAAAAATTAAAGTATAACACATTAATTAAAGAATTTGAAGGCAAAAAGAAGATGATGAATGTAAAATTGTAGAATCTTTAAGATAAAATAAATTAACTGACCTAATTGTTAAATGATTAAATTATGATTTAAAATAAAACCTCTAATCAATAATCTTAAAATACATTAATTTAAAATTATGACTAGTCAAATATTGAGTTTTATATTTAGACTATCAAGAAAAAAGATATTGAAATAAACAGACTAACTAATATAGTATTTTTAATAAGTTATCTAAATTTTAGGTTAAATCTTTTGATTTTGATTGAATGCTTTATAAATTATATATATTCTAACATTATAATTTTAAAATGTATGTTAAAATACTATTCTTACTATTATTATAAAACTGTCTTAATTGAAGATTAGTATCATCACTTTCGGATTACTCATTTGATATTCTAGCTAATCCTTAAGTCAGAAAATAAAATGACAATAATACTTTCATGGTCTTTAAAATCTTCAATTTTTACAATATGGATTATTTCTAAATCTTATATTTAGACTAACAAATGAACAAATAAATTCAGTAAATATTTTTATTATTATAGCCTTTATAATAAGATTGAGAGTAGATTTAGAATCAAGTCAAATCTTTATTGCTGATCAAAATTGTGAAAATTGCATTGATTATAAAATTAATTACTGTCAAATTTATTATGATAAATGCAGAAATTCAATCCCTTTTTCTGATTTTTTATAAGAAGGAAAAATAGTGAATAATGATATTTATTTTAATTATAGTTCAATGTCAATTAAAAATTAAATAATAAATTTAGTTCAGTCCCAAATAAAGTCAGAATACACGAATATAATAGGTTATTCAGCTAATTAAAATTAAAATTAATAACAAATATTTTTAGAGAATATTTTCAATCAAAACCCTAATATTTCTAAAGTTGTGAGTGTGTTTTTAGGAAAGAATTATCACTTTTATGACTCATAAATAATAATTGGAGGTTATAATTAAAAGATTGTGAAAGGAGAAATAAATTATCATAAAAATATAGGGAATCTGAATTGGAAACTACAAATTAAGAATATGAATTTAGTGAAATTGGATTTATTTAATTTGGAAGGAACTTTATCAACTTTGAGTAGAAATATAGGAATTCCAGATTTTTATTTCCAAGACGTATTTTAACAATTTAAGAATCTTTTCACTTATTGTGGTTATAATAAATTTAAGTTTCATAGTTAATATTAAGAGAATAAAATATATTGCTATATTTATTTCAGGAACGCCAAAAATTTTAACAAGTTAAGATTTAAATTCTCAATAGATAATGCCAATTATGAATTACAATATAAGGATTTAAAAAACAGGTGCATTAGGAGAAAGAAATTTTAGTTTTATTACTTGTGTTTGTATGATGTTTCTTCAATTTTAGGTAATTCTTTCAAGCTAGGGCAACCTTTTTTAAGGAAATATTATTTGATACTTGACTACAATAATAACTAAATTGCATTAGCCAAAAGCAATGTATTACTACTATTTATATAATTACTATAATTTCAATAATTATCTAATAATATTATTATTACTTATCTATATATATATATAAATTTTTATATAAAATTTTATATTTTATTAATAAAATAGTTATTAAATTATAGAATAACTAATTGAGCTATATATTTATTTTATTCTATAATTTAATATTTAGTTAAATTATAAAATACAACTAGATTAACGATATTATTACTAATATAATAATTAGTATTATAAATTTTATAAGAATTAAATTAGAATTATAATTAGAATAACAATTTAATAATAAGATAAAATTTTAATAAAATAATAATAATAAAAATAGAGGGCTTCATTCGTATGGCACTAAAAAGGATTATACAAAAATATAGTGATGTTAATTGTGACTGTATGGTTCTTAATGGTTGTTTACTTAATGAAAAAATTTTAAGAATAAGTTGGCAATCTAAACCTGATGATAAATAAGTCAGTTTTATTTCTTATAAATAGAAATTAAATGTCTTATGAGGATATTGATCTTAGTGAAAACAGTTCAATAGAAAGCAATCACAATTTCAACTAGGAGGATCCTTAATAATCTTATCAGATATTTCAGGATGAAGTTCACATTAATTAAAACGTTTCACATTTGCAGCATAATCTACATTTATAACATCTTTAATAAATATAATTGTAACCTTCCAGCATTTCTTAACCATCTTCTCTTACTTAACAATAATAAATATCAGAGTTATAATAATTAGATTTATAATAATTGTCATAATTATAATAATTACCAGAATAATAATAAATATCAGGTTTATAATCATAATCAATTATTCATAATCAAAGTTAGCTTAATTCCATATTAAATCAATCAAATCAAATTACCAATAATCACTAAAATTCAATATTAATTAATAATAATAATTAAAATTAATGAAATATATATATATTATTATTTATTATATTCATAATTATAAATAAAATGAATAAAATTAAAAAAATAGAAGTGAGAACTGCTATGATAAATTAAACTGAACTTGATTTATTAGGATTAGATAAAATATAACAACCTTTTTTAGAATATAATCTTAACAATTTTTAATTCGATAGAGAATAATTGAATTAAGAATTCAATAAAAGAGATAATGAACTAATTTTTAAAATTAATAATATCATTGAAACTAAAATTTAATAAGCTAATACTAATTAATAGATTAAAAATTCAGATTAAGATTAAACTTAAAATATTGGTAATTAGAACAAAGAAATTAATTCTCAAATAAAAGATATTCAAATTAAATTATAAAACATATAGGGAACATTATAATTTGATCAAATAATTTAATAATTTTAATAATAATTAGATGAAAGAATTAAAAATATTGAAGAATAATATATGTAAAAATAAGAAAAAAAATTTGAATAGCTGTTAATATTGTTAGAAAATAATATAATGAAAGAATTAGAAAAAAGGTAAAGTTTAATTTTAAAAGACATAGAATATTTAAAAGAAAGTTTAATAAAAAAAATAGATATTTAACAAATTGATTAAGTGCTAAATATGAGTAAATTATAAATATAATTTTCTAGAAAATGAATTAATTGATATAAAAGAAAAAATAATCGATGACTAGGAAAGGATAAAAGAGGATATATAAATATAAAAACAAGAAGTAAAATTATAATTTTTTATAAATAAATTTAGTTAAGAAAATCATTAACTTTTTACAGTAAAAAAAATGAGAATGTTGATTAGGATTATTAAATAATTTAAAATTATGAGGCAGAACTAGCTAATTAAGTAGAAAAAAATGTTCAAATTGAAACTAAAAAAGTTCCACTTACTAATTTAAGAGATTTTATTTAATAAAATAGTTAGACTACTAATCAATTAAGATAATCTTTAATAAAAGAATAATAAAACATATCTTAAAATAATATTTAATAATAATAAGAATAATTAGAAAAAGAAGAATAAAAAATATAAATGGAATAATAAACATAAAATAAAAATGAGATTTAAGAAAATATAAAATAATAAACTTATATAGATATTAAATAAAGAAGTAAAATTAATTATATAACATAATAGATAATGGATTTTAAGATGATTAAGCATTATCAAGAATTAGTTTTAATAATTCTGATTCTAAAATATTTAATGATGATATTATAATAGATTATAGTAATTATTTTTTTATATTATAGAGTCTAACAATTAAATGAAGGATTCAATATTCACTGATATTGATAAATTTGAAACTAGGGAATTTAAAATATTTACAGAAATGATTTCTAATGAAGGATAATAAGAATCCATATAAGATAAATAATAATAATAGTAATAATAATCTTCATAATAGTAACAATAATATTTATAGTAATAAAAATAGTAATAATAAAAGTAATAAAGAAATAGTGAAGGATAGCAAGAGCTAGAAGAAGAAATAACTTATAATTTAGATGATGATGGTTACTTGATAGACGAAAATGGAAATTACATATTAGATGATGAAGGGAATATTATTAAGCTTTCTCCAGAACATATTGAATTTCTGCAAGATCAAGATATGCTTGAAGATTATTGATATTAAGTTAATTATCTAAATCTTTATTTAATTTTATTAATAATTTCACTTTTTTCTATATAAAATTATCTTATTACTATCTGATTCACTAAATTAAAATTATTCTTTTTTTTTTAATGGGACTTTTTAAACTTATTGATAGACATCAGAATATGAAACAGGTTCATAGCCATCACTTTTTAATAGTTCTTTAGTATAAATTACATTATTTTTATTATTTAATTCAACATTGGAAAATATTTTATAACCAAAATCATTCTTTGAAATTTTATTTTATTCTTTTTACTGATTACCTATATAATTTTTCTATTAAAATAATAATTATTTATTTTAATAATAACTCTTTTATTTTTCTTATTGATTATTATTGTTTGAAGTTTAATCATTATATTCATTAAATTATTTTTACATATTATTTTCATCAAAATTTTTCAAATTCGTTTATTTACTTGAGTTTTTATCATATATTTTTTATTTGACAAATTCGATTTCATAATTTTGTTTAATATTATTTTAATCGATTTTTTTTATTATAGTATCTTAATCTTAATTAAAATTATTATCTTATTGATTTTTACTCATAATTTATTTTTTTAAATTGTCTTATTCAAACTCTTTTACTTTTTCTTATTAAAGTTCTTATTGATTGTTATTAGAATTTATGTTTTTTGTATTTTTATAGTTATTTTATTAAATTTTTATTTTTTATTAATCTTATATTTTTTATTCTTAATGATATTATTCTCTATTAATAATTTATGATATTTACTCAATATAATTTTAATCTTTATAAATCTTATTTGTAATTATTTCTTTTTGATTATTTTATTTTTTTACTTGAGATGTTTTATCTATAATAATTTAATTTTTTTATACTTCGTTTGAAATATTTTCTTACCTATTATTCTCATAGTTTACTATATTTTTATTTTCTTTTAAAATTTCTACATCTTCATAAATCTAATTTTTATTTTAATAAACTTCTTAAAGTTTATTATTTTATTATTAAATTTATTTTTCAAATGATTGCTATTATTGTTAATTTAAATTTTGCATTTTTTTTTATTAATCTTCAATTTATTTTTTTTCTTCAATTTATTTATTTTTTTCTTCTAATATTTTCTTTTAAATTTCATTTTATCCATTATTATTTTAATTTTGCTAAGAATTTTATTTTTAACTGATTTACTAGTTATTTTATTATATTTTTTATTATTATTCATCTTAATTTTTATCATATTTATCAATCATTTAATTAAGTTATTTTTATAATAATTTAATTTATTAAAAATCTTATATATTACTCTTGTCAATTTTTTTATTTTAAATAATGTCCATTAATAAATTAATTTAATTTTTTAATATATCTTAATTATCAATATTTTTTTATTATAATAATTTTTTTTATTTACTTTATTTTAACTTTAAATTAACTTCTTCTTATAGTTTTTTTACTAGTTAAATTGTTTATAAACTTTTTGATAATTATAAATTTGCTTTTAAATTTTAATCAGTCTTATCATTAAGATTAAATTCTAAAAATTTAAATTAAAGATAAAAATGGGTATATATTAATATTTTTCAAATTATACTTTTACTTAGATGGTTCTTGCTTTTCAAGTTACAATAATTTTTATGGATAAGAATATTAATTAAAAAAGTATAAATAAATAAAGTCTTCATTAAATAAAAAATATTTTAAATTATATTTAATATAAAATAAACAATAATAATAAAATAATATTAATATCTAATTATTATAAATATAAGGTATTATATATTTGTTATATAAATCTTTTTAAAGAGTAAATAATAACAAGAAGTACATGTAAGTAGTGGTAAGAGCAAGAAAATTTATGTTAAATAAACTATTGAATAGAAAATAGATGATAATAGATGTTGTTCATACTGGAT
>Ga0315908_10001925_pt1 | contig 15394 bp, 14 predicted proteins | sample LakEriMetagenome_12_FD_203520 | JGI IMG/M metagenome (GOLD analysis project Ga0315908, IMG submission 203520) | Freshwater fungal communities from buoy surface, Lake Erie, Ohio, United States - Buoy 4 MA124 | ecosystem: Environmental > Aquatic > Freshwater > Lake > Lake biofilm | place: USA... | reverse complement strand
CCTGATCACGGTTTTGTCGATTTTCGGATTTCTTGCCGCTTGTGGAGTTCTTGCTTTCCAGTGCATGTCGATTTCTATTTGGGAAGGCTGGGACAAGTTGTTTGAATAATCCACTCTCTGCAATCCATCTCTAACATATCATCATTATGGCCCTTCCCATCATTAATATTCTTATCGGCGCTACCGCCCTGACTATTTTTATTCTGACTTGGAACGCCCCGATCTAAGCCGTATCGGCGCGATCGGCATGGTTTCCAACATGCGTTTTATATACTTTCAATCGAGCCGCGCGGATTTTTTTCGCGCGGCTCTTGACGTTTGGTGAATATGTATCCATGTTCAGGCCATGGCAATTCACCTCTCTGAAACAAACTTCCAAGCGGAAGTCATCGATTCCACAGTTCCAGTTCTCGTCGATTTCTGGGCCGAATGGTGTGGTCCCTGCAAAGCAATTGGTCCCCTCATCGAACAACTCGCCGAGGAGGTGGTCGGTCAGGCGAAGGTGGGCAAACTTAACGTTGACGAAGCCCGTGATCTTTCCGTGAAATATGGTGTGCGCTCCATTCCATTTCTGCTGTTTTTCAAGAATGGCGAAGTAAAGGATCAAATCGTTGGCGCCAACGTCACCAAGGATCAGCTCAAGGCTCGCTTGCTTGCCTTAGCCTAAGCAATAGACATTCCGCTGGTTCGGTTCATTTTTATGCAATCGCTTCTTGCCAGTGTCGTCATTCTGCTTAATACTTGTGCTGCGCCGGGATGGCGGAATTGGTAGACGCGCCTGACTTAGGATCAGGTGAGCTAGCTTGTGCAGGTTCGAGTCCTGTTCCCGGTACTTATTATACTCAATCAATGTCAGATCATCGAAGTATCAAGCTCGTGTTTAGCTCCACCTGTCTTGTTCAAGGCTGCAATGAATCTGCAAAGCTCACATCCGCGGCGGGTGCCGTGTTGTCTCGTATTCCCATTGAAAGCCGGGAATTCATGTGCCGTTTTGATTTCCCCTGAATTTTCGGGCTCTGAATTACGTTAACCATAGTAGAATTCCTTATGAATTTTTTCCCGATTCGATTTTCCACCACATCTGTGGGCGGTATGCTTTTCGCGGCTTTGGCCGCTATGATCTGCCCGTCCTGTAACAATGCCACCAACAATACCGGCACGCATCCCGGATACGGGCCGTTCGACAGCCGGGGCAACTATGTTGAAGAACTGGCCGATTCACCACCATCCCGCTTGGGACACGCGGCAAAATCACCGCCCCCTGTTCCACTAGACGAGCAGGCATTGCTAACTGGTAATGACAATCCGCCGGCCAACTTGACCCCGTTGTCCAGTGGCAGCGGTTCCCAAAAACCGTCTTCTGCTGGTGCCGACATTGCTGTCGCGGGACCACCCTCGGTTGTGAAACGATCGACCGAAACCGTAAAGTCCACTACGACCAAGCCTAAACCTGTCGACACCTCGGCGCGCACGGGTTCCAAGCCGAAAACAGAACCGACAGTAGCGAAGACCACGACCAAGCCAAAATCAAAACCTCTCGCATCCAAACCGCGGACCTCAACCTCGACGCGGGTTGTTGTGAAAAAAGGAGATACGCTTTATGAGCTGGCGCTTCGATACAAAACAAGCGTCTCGGCCATCCAAAAAGCCAATGGGATCAAGGGATCCAATCTAAGCATCGGCAAATCCTTGACAATTCCGCGCAAGTGATTCTGTCGGCTAGCGGACCTTGGTCGATTCCGGCTTGGCTAGTGTGACTCGCAATGAGTTAAGAAGGAACATTACGCCGGCAACAATCATGAACAGCGAGTAAAACTGACCTTTAGTCAGTCCAAGAATCAAGCTGGAGTCCGGCTCCCGGTATAGTTCGACAAATATGCGAAGTGCTCCATATAGGATGAAAAACACTCCGCAAATCATCCCGTGTGGCGCTTTGGGGTAGCGGAACCGGAGAAGCCACATGACGACAAATAAAACCGCGCCCTCGAGCAGTGCTTCATAAAGCTGCGATGGATGCCGAGCTGTTAGATACTGTTCCGCGATTTCTCTCACAGTGGCAGACTCGCGAACTGCATAGGTCAGCCCTTCCGTTGTCGCGACCATTTCCTGATAGATCGGCGCTTTTTCTGCACAGGCAGCCACGAGGTTTTCCAGATTCTGAACGGGTTCCTCCGCCAGTGCATGGGGGAACTTCATGGCCCAGGGAACTCCGCTCGCCGCTCTGCCATACAACTCGCCATTGATGAAATTGGCGATGCGTCCGAACATTAAGCCGAGCGGCGCGACGATGCAGATGCCGTCGCCAATGCCCGTCCACGATACCTTGTTTTTGCGGGCGTAAAAGTAAGTGAAAATCGCCACTCCCAAAAACCCTCCGTGACTGGCCATGCCTCCTTCCCAAACTTTGAAAATCACCAGCGGATCTTCGGCTAGAATTGCCCAGCCGTCCTTGGGAATCATGTAAAACAATACATAACCCAGACGTCCTCCGAGAAATACACCGAGCATGGCAAGCAGGGCGATGAAGTCGCCGATCTTGTTTTCAGCGATTACCCAAAGTCCTCTGCGGGATAGAAAGCGCAGGAGGTAATAGCCAACCACAAAGGCCAGCAAATAGGCGAGACCATACCAGCGCAATTTGACGGGGCCCCAAATCTCGAAAATTACCGGGTCGATGCTATGAACGAGTGCGATCACGCGAATATTCAAACAGAAATTACACGATCAGGTCAAGCGCCGTCCGGGCGCGCTGTCACAGTGCGATCAAGTAGTGAATAAACGAAACGCCGAGATTAAATAAACCGCAGAGGATAAGGCAGAGATTTATGCAGGAAAATCAATGAAATCAGAATTCATAGGCACGCCATAAAATTCGATAAAATGAACTACATATTACTCAGATTTTACAAAAACAAGAAAAGCAGCCAGCAGGCGTGAGAGACCTATTGAATGAAGCACACGATCGTTCAATACCTTTGAAAATCATCGTAATCCCCTAAATATGCGCAGTTGTTTGCTTGTACTCAGTTTCGCTGCCTCCACCCGCCGAGTAGGATCTGGTTGTGGTTGAAAAGGCAACCGATCCAACGGTCAAGATTTACCCTTAACTTGGTCGTTGTGTGCAATGTTGTCTACATGTCGCGGTAGTGGCAGCAGTGTCCTGCTCACTCGCGAATGTTGTCAATCCGCCACCTTGAGCTCGAAACGAAAAATATTTGTTCATTTTTTCTTGAACAAGCCAGTCGCCACACTATCTTCTTCACGGGATTGAAAATCCCTTGTGCCATAAAGGTTGCAATTCTAAATCTCCTGAAAATTGTTCCCGGGTTTTGCTGCGGAAATGCGGCTTGCGACCAAGGGCGGTAGCGTAGAGAAAAATCTAAAACGCTTCCTAATGTCAGGTCTTATGATTTCCAGATGCAGCAGCCAATAACAAATTTTGGATGAACATCATGCCCCAAAGGCAGCAAACAGATTTTTTGATCATTGGTGCCGGCTTTTCGGGCTTGGTGGCCGCTGAGCGTTTTTGCAATGCGGGTTTTTCCTGCACTGTGCTGGATAAACGAAATCATCTCGGGGGCAATGCCTACGACTGTATCGATTCTGCGGGCGTTTTGATTCATCCCTATGGACCACACTATTTCCGCACCAACTCCCAGCGCATCGTCGACTATCTCTCCCGTTTCACCGACTGGCATCAGGTGTCCTACGAGATCAAAAGTTTCACGCAAGGACGATATTGGAGTTTCCCTATCAATCTTAACACCTTTGAGGAATGGCTCGGGTGCTCGTCAACTGAAGCCGAGTGGAAAGCGTGGCTCGATGAACACAAAATCGCGATCGACGAACCGGCGAATTCTGAGGAAGTCATCATTAGTCAGGTCGGTTGGGAGTTTTACCGGATCTTTTTTGAACAATATACCATCAAACAATGGCGTCGCCACCCGCGTGAGCTTGATCCCTCGGTATGCGGTCGAATCCCGATGCGCTTAAACCGCGACAACCGCTATCTTGTGGATGAGTTTCAAGCATTGCCTGCCCGTGGTTACACTGCGCTGTTGGAAAAAATGGCAAGTGACTCACCTGGGCTCGAAGTGCGGCTAGGCGTTGATTTCGCCGATGAAAAAAACAATTGGGATTACAAACACCTCATCTACACCGGGCCAATTGATGCCTATTTCGACTACTGTTACGGTGCCCTGCCATACCGGTCATTGCGTTTCGAGCATGAAAGTTTCAGTGGTAAGGAATTGGCAGACAGGGAAAAGATTTCGGGCAAACCGGGATACTGGCAGCCTGCGATGCAGGTGAATTATCCCGATATCGATGTTCCCTACACGAGGATTTTGGAAATCAAGCACGCCACGGGACAGCAGATCGACGCCACAACTATCGTCAGGGAATATCCGCAGGATTGGACCAGAGAAAGCGAGCCGTTTTATCCAGTGCCAACGGAAGACAGCGCCATGCTTTACAAACGTTACAAGGAACTAGCCGACAAGCTCGACAATGTGTCATTCATCGGACGCCTTGGAACCTATCGCTATTACAATATGGACCAGGTCACTGGCATGGCTTTGGCCGAGTCGGAAAAATTAATCAAGAAATACGGTGTGTTTGCTTAAGGAAACGTATCGGGCAATAGCGCAAAAAATATTCTCAGTTCAGCATTTTATATCATGAGTAACTCTCAAAAAACAGCTGTAGTCACGGGCGGCGCTGGATTTGTTCCATCTCATCTAATCGATCGTTTGTTGAGCGATGGCTTGAAAGTCATTGCGCTCGATAATTTTGTCACGGGAAACGCCCGCAATATCGAACATCTGGAGCAACATCCAGATTTTTCGTTTATCGAGCATGACGTTTCCGTGCCGTTCGATGTCAGTGGTCCGGTGGATTATGTCTTTCACATGGCATCACCCGCGAGTCCGGTCGACTATGTGCAGATCCCATTGGCAACACTGAAAGCAGGCTCGTATGCGACTCACAATTCCCTTGACCTGGCTTTACGGAAAAATGCTTCCTTTCTGGTTGCTTCCACATCAGAGGTTTACGGTGATCCGGAGATTCATCCGCAGAAGGAAAGTTACTGGGGCAATGTGAATCCCATCGGAATTCGCAGTTGTTACGATGAGGCCAAGCGCTACGCCGAGGCGGTGACTATGGCTTATCATCGGACTCACGGGCTCGATACGAAAATTGTTCGCATTTTCAACACCTACGGCCCGCGAATGCGTCTTGATGATGGTCGCGTCGTGCCCGCATTCATCGGCCAAGCCTTGCAGGGAAAGCCGATGACCATTTTCGGCGATGGCTCGCAAACGCGCTCGTTCTGTTATGTTTCCGACCTAGTTGAGGGAATTTGGAAACTGGCCCAAAGTGACTTTCATGAACCGGTAAACTGCGGAAATCCACATGAAATGACGATTCGAGAGTTTGCCGAGGCGATCGCCAGACATTTTGGTGTTGAACTGGAGTTGGATCAACGGCCGCTGCCGCCTGATGATCCAAAACTGCGGCGCCCCGATATCAGCAGGGCAAAAAGTCTGTTGGGATGGGAACCTGTTGTTTCTTTTGACGATGGCATCAAGATAACAATTGATTACTTCCGCCAAGTTGTCGTTTCAAATACCATCTGATTTCAAGCAATTGCATCCACTTTAGTTGCTAGTTAACTACTCTCACTCTCCATCATGAAAATTACCAAAATCTGCTGTATCGGTGCCGGTTATGTCGGCGGTCCTACCATGGCGATGATTGCTTACAAGTGTCCGCACATTACTGTGAATGTGGTCGATATCGATGAAAAGCGGATTGCCGCATGGAACTCGGATCAACTGCCCGTGTACGAGCCAGGATTGGATGATGTGGTGAATTCCTGCCGTGGAAAAAACCTGCACTTCTCGACTCAGGTTCGCGAGAATATCCGCTCGGCGGACGTTGTATTCGTTTCTGTCGGAACTCCCACAAAAACCTACGGCGCCGGTGCGGGTCGTGCGGCTGATTTGTGTTATGTCGAGTCGGCTGCTCGGATGATCGCCGAAGAGGCCCAGGGGCCAACGATTGTTGTCGAAAAATCGACGATACCGGTGCGCACGGCGGAGGCGATAAGGACCATCCTCGAATCGAATTCGCAATCAGGCATGTTTCAGGTTCTTTCCAATCCTGAATTTCTTGCGGAAGGTACTGCGGTAGCAGACATGGAGAACCCGGACAGAATCCTGATCGGGGGGGACCAGACACCTGAAGGCTTGGCGGCCATAGCATCTCTGTTGGAGGTGTATGCAAACTGGGTTCCGCGCGAAAAAATCCTCACTACCAACACATGGTCGTCTGAACTCTCCAAGCTTGTCGCGAATGCCTTCTTGGCGCAGCGGATTTCTTCGATCAATTCCATTTCAGCTTTGTGCGAAAAAACCGGGGCGAATGTCGAGGAAGTCGCGAGAGCGATCGGCTGCGACTCGCGGATCGGTTCTAAGTTCCTCAAGTCGTCAGTTGGTTTTGGCGGATCATGTTTTCAGAAGGACATCCTCAATCTTGTTTACCTGTGCGAGCAATTCGGTCTCCCCGATGTTGCGAAATACTGGAACGAGGTGATCCGGATGAATGACTGGCAGAAATCGCGCTTTTGCCAGAATATCGTCCACACTCTTTTCAATACGGTGTCGGGCAAGAAAATCGGCGTTCTCGGCTTCGCTTTTAAAAAGGACACCAACGATACCCGTGAATCGGCGGCTATTTATGTGGTTCGCGATCTTTTGTTAGAAAACTCGCAGGTGTCAATCTACGATCCCAAGGTGCCTAGTGAAGCTATTCGCGCCGATCTCGCTTATGCTGGTGTTCCAGACGAAATTCTGGAGAAAAATCTCAAGTTCTGCTCATCGGCGGAATCGGCTCTCGATACGGCTCACGCCATGGTTGTTTTGACCGAATGGGAGGAATTCAAGATTCTGGATTTTCACAAAATCTTCCAATCTATGTTCAAGCCTGCTTTTGCTTTTGATGGTAGAGATGTTTTGCCTCGCAATGAGATGACGGAAATCGGCTTTAAGGTTTATACTATTGGCAGAGGTATCTGAATTTACGATTCCTGCATCTGGTGAATTCTCATAGATCATGAATGTTCTCCTGATTTCACAAGTCGATCCTCCGATTCATGGGCAGGCGGTTATGGCGGCACTGCTTTTAGAGCAATCAAAAAAATGGTCTGAACACAATTTTTTCGTAATCAACTCGGCATACACGGAAAAAAGAGCTGATCTGGGGGCTTTCAGTTTCATTAAAGCATTACGATGGCTTCGATTCGTTGCTCGGGCACTCTGGATAATGTCTGCAAAAGATGTCGACGTTGTCATCATGACGCATTCATTTTTTCGGGGGCCATTTTTAAAAGACAGTGTATTCGTATGGCTAGCTCGCTTGCTTAAGAAAAAAATTATTGTTTGGGTTCACATGGATCCCTCACGTCTCGATTGGCAAAATCTACCCGGTTGGCTTTCCTCTTACGTTCGCGCCTGTATTTCGATTCCAGTTCGGTGGGTTGCGTGCTCTCCCTCTCTCATTGAAACCTGGCCCTCCGCTTTTGAACGCGATAAAATCACCGCTATTTGCAATGGCATCCCCGATCCACTCACGACTGACCTGTCCTCTGAGATGAGACCAGCACGTGTGGTTTTTCTCTCAGCGATGACGGATGAAAAAGGCTGGAGAGAGTTGTTTAAGGTGGCTGAAAATGTTTGCCGAGACAACCCACAAACATGCTTTGATTTCTACGGAGCGCCAGGTGCCGGGGAAACCGAGGCGTCGATCGTGGATTTTTTTGCTCGTTCCTCGTTTCGCGATCAGATTTGCTGGCATGGGTCGGTGACAGGTGAAAATAAAACCAGAGCCTTGCTTCAAGCCTCGCTATTTTGTCTGCCATCTTGGACCGAGGCGTTTCCCCTAGTTGTGTTAGAGGCGATGGCTTGTGGTCTTCCTGTTATTGCAACCAATGTCGGGGGGATTCGCGATGCCATTGTAGACGGAGAAAACGGCTGGCTTTGCGAACCAAAAAATGTGAGTAATTTGGAAGAAACAGTTCGCTATGCCCTCAACAATCCCACGCTGTTGTATGAAATCGGTCTCGCCAATCGCAGGGCTTTTCTCAGCAGGTTTTCCGATCACGCCTTTGGTTCAGCTTGGCATAAACTTTTGGATGCTGTTTAATTTTTTTCAGCCAACTCGCTTGGTGATTCTTTCTGATAGAAGTTCTTGATCATTCCCATAACTTAAATTATACATATGAGCAAAAAAATACTGGTCGCCGGCGGCGGCGGATTCATCGGAGGAGAACTCGCACGGGTTCTTCTGAGTCGTGGTCATCAAGTAGTGGTGGCTGACATAAAACCTATCGACAAGTGGTATCAACTGCACCCGCAGGCGGAGAACTACGTTCTCGATCTCGAGGATAAAGCCAATTGCTACAAAGTCGCGGCAGGCTGTGACGAAGTCTATAATCTCGCCTGCAACATGGGCGGCATGGGCTTCATCACGAAAAACAAAGCACTGTGCATGCTGAGTGTCTTATTGAGCACGCACCTTTTGATGGCCGCAAAAGATTGCGGAGCGAAGCAATACTTCTATTCTTCCTCCGCTTGCGCCTATCCAGATTATCGTCAAGAGGACTCCGCTGTCATCGCGTTAAAAGAATCAGATGCTTACCCCGCGATGCCCGAGGACGGTTACGGTTGGGAAAAACTCTTTTCGGAACGCCTGTGCAAACACTTTGAGCAAGACTTCGGTATGAACATCCGGGTTTTCCGTTTTCACAATGTTTATGGGCCAAAAGGCACATGGGACGGCGGACGCGAAAAGGCTCCTGCTGCTTTGTGTCGGAAGGTCATTGATGCAATCGACAAGGGCACGATGGAAGTCGAGATCTGGGGTGACGGCGAGCAAACCCGGTCGTTCATGTACATTGATGACTGCGTTACCGGCATCGACAAGCTAATGGCATCGTCCTACTCCGATCCTCTAAACCTGGGTCGCAGTGAACTCGTTTCTATTAATGAGACGCTCAGTATCATCGAGCGCATTGCCGGTGTGGAAATGAAACGCAAATACAAGCTCGACGCGCCTCAGGGAGTGCGTGGCAGGAATTCGGACAACACCTTGATCAAGGAAGTTCTTGGATGGGAGCCCGGGATTGATTTGAAGACTGGTTTGGAGACTACCTACTGGTGGATCAAAGAGCAGTATGAGAAACGCAAACGCGGAGAGAGCGTTGTTCAGTAATCTTAGAAGGCTGTTGCCGAAAGTCACCGAACCATGCTTGCTTCATCCAACATCCCCCGGGCCAATGTGCTCGGTGTCGGTATCAGCGCGGTAACCCTGGACGCTGTGATCGCAGAAGTGGATCGCGCCGTTGACTCACCAACGCAGCTTGGTTATGTCACTGTGACGGGTGTCCACGGGGTTATGGAATCGCAGGATGATACGGAACTGAAGAAAATTCACAATGAAAGTTTTCTGAGCATACCTGATGGCATTCCGATGGTGTGGATTGGTCGATGGCAGGGTTTCGATCGCATGCGTCAGGTATGCGGGCCGGAATTCATGCCAGCCTACATGGCTCATGGTTTGCAACAGAACCGTCGCCACTTGCTATGGGGTGGTGGTGATGGCGTTGTCGATGTTTTGGAAGCGAAACTTATCGAACGTCATCCGGGTATTCAAATCGTGGGTAAAATCACGCCGCCGTTTCGGCCTCTAAATGATGCGGAGGAGCAGGAGTTGGTTGATTTGATTGTCCGCACTCGGCCTCATTGTTTCTGGGTTGGCTTGAGTACTCCCAAGCAGGAAAGGTTCATGGCATCTTTCTTGGAACGGCACGAGGATCGCTTGCGTTGCGGGGAGCAGGGGCTGTTGTTCTTCGGGGTTGGAGCTGCCTTCGACTTTCAGGCTGGCATAGTTCCTGAAGCACCTCGATGGTTGCGGGGATCTGGATTTGAGTGGCTCTATCGCCTGTGCACTAATCCCGCGCGCCTTTGGAAACGTTATTTGAAAAACAATCCCAAGTTCATTGTCTCGGCTCTGCTTCAGCATATGGACCTCAAGTCCTTCCCCACAGATTAGTGTTGGCATGATAGCGCCAGAAAGTTTTTCATATTTTTTTCCTATTCTATTTTACTCATGAAAGTTCCTCTTTTAGATGTCAATGCGCAAAATCTGCCATTAGAAAAGGAATTGAAGGATGCATTTGCAGAAGTTCTTGCGTCCGGGCAGTTCATCATGGGGCCTCAGGTGGAGGCTTTTGAAATGGAATGCGCGAAGATGATCGGGGTTAAATATGCTCTCTCGTGCAGCTCCGGCACTGATGCACTTTTGCTGGCGCTGATGGCTCTTGGTGTTGGTGTCGGCGATGAGGTGATTGTACCCACATTCACGTTTTTTGCCTCGGCGGGGAGTATTGCCCGATGCGGCGCAACTCCGGTGTTTGTCGATGTCTGTCCCGTTTGTTTCAATATCGATACTCGGAAGGCCGCCGCAAAAATCACCGGAAAAACAAAAGCGATCATGCCCGTGCATCTTTTTGGACAAAGTTGCGACATGGATGCGGTTAGTCAGCTAGCAGATCAGCACGGATTGCATGTCATTGAGGATTGCGCGCAGGCGATCGGCTCCCTCTACAAAGGCCGGTCTTGTGGATCGATGGGTGATTTCGGAGCCTATAGCTTTTTTCCTTCTAAAAACCTGGGAGGATTTGGCGACGGAGGCTTGTTGGTGACGAACAATGATGAACTTGCAGAAACGGCGCGGATGATGCGCAATCACGGCAGTAAACCGAAATACTACCATTCCGTGATCGGCGGAAATTTCCGCATGGATACTTTGCAGGCGGCTTTGTTGCAGGTCAAATTGCTCCGCTATGACTCATACACTGCCGGGCGCAGAAAAAATGCGGATTATTACACGCATGCGCTACGACAACTCCCCGGAGTTGTTCAAGCTGATCCGGCTCATTGCAAGTGCGTAGATTCCCAGCGGCAATGGCTGGCTGACAACGACGCAGCGATTGTGCTTCCGGTGTCATATGAACACAATTACCCCATTTGGAATCAATACACAATCCGTGTTCTTGGTGCAGGAAAGCGCGATGCCTTGAGGGCGCATCTGCTCGATCATGGCATTGGCTGTGAGGTTTATTATCCTGTCACAATGGATCAACAGGAATGTTTTGCCTACACAGATAATTTTTGTCGCAGCGATTGCGAGGTGGCCCACCAGCTTGCCAATGAAGTTCTCAGCATTCCGATTTATGCCGAGTTATCCACGCAGCAAATTGAGGCAGTGGTTGCCTCGATCGCCAAGTTCCTTGTCTGAACCGCATGATTTTATTAGCCTGAATGCCACCGTCAGGGAGGCATAAACCTACTCCACAATACGCCACATTATGAAAGCCGTTATTTTAGCCGGGGGTCTTGGAACCCGTCTCTCCGAAGAAACCGCACTGCGTCCAAAACCGATGGTTGAGATCGGTGGTCGGCCAATTCTTTGGCACATACTCAAAATCTACAGCGCCCATGGCATTAACGATTTTATCATCTGCGCCGGATACAAGGGTTATGTGATCAAGGAATACTTCGCCAACTACTTCCTCCACATGTCCGATGTCACCTTCGACATGGCCAACAATTCGATGGAGGTTCATCACAAAAATGCGGAGCCCTGGAGGGTGACCATCGTGGACACCGGCGATGAGACCATGACCGGAGGACGCATCAAGCGCGTCAAGCAGTATGTCGGTAACGAAACTTTCTGCTGCACGTACGGCGACGGCGTTGGTGATATTGATGTCACTTCTCTGGTTGCGTTCCACAAGGCATCACGTCTGGAAGCGACCCTTACAGGAGTCCAACCACCGGGGCGATTTGGCGCACTGAATCTTGACGATAATCAGATTGTCTCTTTCCAGGAAAAGCCCGAAGGCGATGGTTCATGGATCAACGGTGGTTACTTTGTTTTCGAAGCATCTGTTTTCGATCGTATCGAAGGCGATAGCACGGTTCTGGAACGTCAGCCATTGGAGTCTTTGGCTAACGAACGCCAGTTGGGAATTTTCAAGCACAATGGGTTCTGGCGTCCAATGGATACGCTGCGCGATAAAATCGAGCTGGAAAATCTCTGGGAAAGCCGCAAGGCTCCATGGAAGAGCTGGTGAGACTGAAGTTTTGAAGTGTTGCAATTTTCTTCTCTGAACACTGCTTACTTAAACCTGAATACTTTTCAAAATGTTCCGCTCCATCTATAACGGCAAGTCTGTTTTACTTACCGGTCATACCGGTTTCAAGGGGGCGTGGCTTGCGCAGTGGCTGTTGCACTGCGGAGCAGAACTGAGTGGCTATGCCCTTGACCCTCAGCCGCACGAGGTTCTTTACGACCAGCTCGGGATTGGATCACGCCTCGTCGCCGATCATCGCGGCGACATTGCTGATCTTGTCCGGTTGACAAGCATCGTGGCTGAACAAAAGCCCGATTTCATCTTCCATCTTGCCGCCCAGCCTCTCGTTCGCCTCTCTTATGAGATCCCGGTAGAAACTTTTACCACTAATGTGCTCGGCACGGTTCATTTGCTCGAAGCTGTGCGTCGTAGTGGTCACGCGTGCTGTGTTGTGGTGGTCACCACCGACAAGTGCTATGAAAACCGCGAGTGGCTGCACAGTTACCGCGAGGAGGATGCGATGGGCGGGCATGATCCCTACAGCGCGTCGAAAGGTGCCGCCGAAATCGCCGCGGCTTCCTACCGTCGCTCATTCTTCGATCCCGGTGGTGTGGTCGCCATGGCTACTGCCCGCGCCGGCAACGTGATCGGAGGAGGGGACTGGGCGATCGATCGCATCGTGCCTGACTGCATTCGCGCGCTGCGCCGGGGCGAGGTGATACCCGTTCGCAACAAGGTCGCCACGCGACCGTGGCAGCACGTCCTTGAACCACTTTCCGGTTATCTGTGGCTCGGAGCAGCTCTGCACAACAGCCGCGTCACCGGCTATTCCGAGAATGCGCCATTTCGCTCGTCGTTCAACTTTGGCCCCCGGCTCACCAGCAATCGCACTGTTGCTCAACTCGTCGAATCCCTGATTGCTAAAACCGGCGGCGAGTGGAAGGACTGCTCCGATCCGCACGCGCCGCATGAAGCTTCCAAGTTGAATCTGGCCATCGACAAGGCCTTTCACCTCTTGCAATGGCAGCCGGTTTGGGACTTCGAGCAAACGATTTTTCGAACTGCCGAATGGTATCTCGGTGAACAAAAGGGCGAAGCGCCTGCAGACCTTTGCAATCAACAAATTGAAGCCTACGAAACCTCCGCCATCGCAGCAGGATTGTTGTGGGCAGGGCAGCAAAGTTCAAGTCCGGAAAGCTGAAATTCAGAGAGTCCGCTTTCCCTCTCCCCATTTCTCATGAACAGCCGGCTACCTAAAAAGTTTCGATCCAGAGCGAAGCGCTTCGGGTACGAGAACGTCAAGCTCTGCATCGCCCTGCCAAAGCAACGTGAGTCCGGTGAGTTGATCGCCATCCTGACCACCATCATCAAGCGATCTTCCGACTTGTAATCTTTCTCTCATTTCCAACTTTCAACTTTCTCCACCATGACACCTGCAGAGCTTAAATCAGAAATCCTCCGCCTCACCCGCGAATACTCTCGTCTCACCCACAGCGCCAATCGTCCCGGAGACGATCCCGCGCGTCCATTATATGAGGTTGGGCAAACCATTCCCTACGCTGGTAGGGTTTTCACCGAAGACGAAGTCGAAGCTTGCGTATCCGCCACGCTTGATTTCTGGCTTACCCTTGGACCCGAAGGCGAGGCGATGGAAAAAGAACTCGCCGAGTTCATGGGCGTTAAACATTGTCTCCTTGTCAATTCAGGTTCGTCAGCAAATCTAGTTGCGTTCAGTGCACTCACCACTCACAAACTCCCCGATCACAAGCGCATCCGCCCTGGCGATGAAGTGATCACGGTCGCCGCTGGTTTTCCGACCACTGTCGCACCGATCATCCAAGCGGGTGCGGTGCCTGTTTTCATCGATGCCAAACCACTCACAGGCAACGCCGATTGCAGTTTACTTGAAGCCGCCTATGCCCCAGGGAAAACCAAAGCGGTGATGATGGCACACGCGCTCGGCAACCCCTTCGATCTCTCGGTGGTTCTTGCCTTCTGCAAAAAATACGATCTTTGGTTGATCGAAGACAACTGTGACGCACTTGGTTGCACCTACACTCTTCCCCTTGAACTTGCAAAGGAGTTGGGCCTGGATCATCTGATCAAAATCGCCGAAAAAGGAGATCACCCGATCATCCGCATCGAGGATGATTTTATTACCGCGCCGACCGGTTCCTTCGGTGACATATCAACGCAGTCATTCTATCCTCCGCATCATCTCACTATGGGGGAGGGGGGCTCCGTCAACATTATCCGTCGGCCGCCGTTGAAGACCTATGCAGAAAGCTTCCGCGATTGGGGCCGCGATTGCTGGTGTGCATCCGGCAAGGACGACACCTGCGGGAAAAGGTTCCAATGGCAACTCGGCGAACTCCCCGAAGGTTACGACCACAAGTACATTTACAGCCACATGGGCTTCAACCTGAAGCCGCTCGACACCCAGGCTGCCATCGGTCGAGTGCAGCTCAAGCGCCTCCCCGCTTTTATCGAAGCGCGCAAAATCAACTGGGAACGCCTCCGCCGTGGTCTCCACGGTCTGGAGCAATACATCGACTTCGCCCTGCCCACCCACGCCACTGCATGGATCCCGCCTGAGGATATTTGTAATCTCGAATCTCAAATTTCAAATTTCTCTTGGGACTCCAGCGGCTGCCGTACCGATTGCTCATGGTTCGGTTTTAAAATCACCGTCAAGGAGGATGCACCGTTTACCCGAACCGAACTCGCGCAAGAACTCGATCGCAACAAGATCGGCAACCGCATGCTCTTCGGCGGCAACCTCGTGCGGCAGCCCGCCTTCGTGCAGTTGCGTCGCGACAACCCCAGTGCCATGCGTGTTTCAGGGGATCTCCCAGGTGCTGACCGCATCATGAAGCAAACCATGTTCCTCGGCACCTACCCCGGACTCACTCCAGAAATGATCAACACCATGGTTCAAGTCATCCGGGATTTTGTGGCGGCGAAAATTGGAGGCTGAGACCTGAGACCTGAGACCTGAGACCTGAGACCTGAGACCTGAGACCTGAGACCTGAGACCTGAGACCTGAGACCTGAGACCTGAGACCTGAGACCTGAGACCTGAGACCTGAGACCTGAATTCAGCGATATTTTTTACCACCGCCTGTTTCCTGTCATAAGCTTCTCTTCCTCTTCCCTTTCGCGTAAATTCGCGTAAATTCGCGTAAATTCGCGTAT
>Ga0315908_10001924_pt1 | contig 15415 bp, 5 predicted proteins | sample LakEriMetagenome_12_FD_203520 | JGI IMG/M metagenome (GOLD analysis project Ga0315908, IMG submission 203520) | Freshwater fungal communities from buoy surface, Lake Erie, Ohio, United States - Buoy 4 MA124 | ecosystem: Environmental > Aquatic > Freshwater > Lake > Lake biofilm | place: USA... | reverse complement strand
TAATTATTGTCCTTTGGGTCAATTTTCTTTTTAGATTTAAGACTAATGTTAATCATGTGGAATAATTTAAGGATTAAACTAAAATTTATGTTTAGGAGGAAATATAACAGCAGTTTAGAAAAATTATTGGAGAATGTATTAAAATTCTACAACAATAACTAAATGTGATTCACCTTAATTTTGTGTTCCTGATTCAAAATAGCCTTTGAATATTTATTAGTCTTTCAATTATTTATGCTCTTTTGGATAAACAGGAGCTCTTTGTTTATCTTGTGATTTTTATGGAGATTTAATGTGGGGAGAAAGATTTGCTAATTCTTCATAAGGATGTTAACCTTGTAAAACTAATAATTATATCAATTTCATATTACTTTTTTTCATGTTATTATATTAACTTTTAATCGGAGGTTTATCAACTTAATCTTAAATCAACTAAGTTATATCTTTATAATTTTAATAAATATTTTTAAAATTTAATCGCTTATAATAATTTAAATAAAATGATTAAAGGTTAAATATTGCTATATAAAGAATTTAATAAAATTATATATAGTTAAAAAAATTAAATTTGAAATTATTTCCTATTTCTAATTAAAAAGAAATATAATAATTATAAAAATTTAAAGAAAACGATAATATTTAAAAAGATTATTAATTTTAGTAAAATTATGATTGTTAATAATCTTAAAATTTAATTGAAAATCAAATAGAAAATAAATAATAAATTGAGGATAAACAAGGAAATAAAATATTAAATGTAGAATTATAATAAAATGAAAAATAATTAAACTAAAACCAATTTCAAGAATCTTTAAAAGATAATTCAATTATAAAAATAGATTTTCAAGAAAATTTACAATTAAATACAATATTAAAAATTCTTTTATGCTATTTTTAAATTTTATCATTTATTAGTACTATTAATCTATCAAACTTAATAGATATTTCTTAATATTCTTTAAATCAATTTTAACAAGGAACTAAAAGCGTTTCATCCCCTAATTAATAAGGATTATACTCAATAGATTGTGCATTAACAAGTTTAGGATATAAAGAATTTCCTATTTTTTATATAAAAAATTTAATAGTTTTAATATCTCCAATTTTAAATTGGATTATTTATATTCTTATTTTAAAAACATGGTCTTTTTTAAATTCTTAATAAATTAAATAATATGTTTATAATATATCTGCAGGAGTTTTTATTTTTATTAATCAGCCAGAAATAGTAAATAGTATGATAAGTTCAATATCTTGTAGATAAATCGAAGATAAACAATTTATTTAAGCAGATTATAATCAAGAATGCTATTCAAAATAACATTTAAATTGGATAATATTCTTTTATATACCTGTTTTATTAATTTTTGTTGTAGTAATACCCTTGGGCACTTTTTATTTTTTAAAAAAAAATATTAATAATCATCAAAATCCTTAGTTCAAAATAAGATATGGATTTATTTACATTGAATATAGATCTTAAGCTTATTTTTGGGAATTAATTAAAAATTTTTTAAAACTTTACATTGTTTTTATCACAACTTTTTATAAAAATTAATTAATTATATAAACATCAATGATGATCGTTATTATTTTATTCTATATTTACTTACTTATCAAATATCAACCTTATAATCTTTGTTCAGAAAATACAATTGAATTATTTGCCATGTTTGTAAGTATTATAAATATAATAACATTTTATACAGCTGATTAGGTTTAATAGTATTATCATTATATAGGTTTTATAATGCTATTTATAGCAGGAATGGCTAATTTAATTTTTTTAATTATAATATTTTTATTTTTTAAGAAAGAGTATACTAATTAAATAATAAAAATTCATTAATTTATTATAAAAAAACTTTCTAATAAATTTCCATAATGGATAAATAAAATAAATGTTTAACCTGATTTAAAAACAATTAAATAATGGGATAAATTTAAAAAACGATATTATTATTATTAAATTTGGTTATATAATAAAGATAAGAAATAATTTAATTACATTGATTTATACTAATACTCTAAATAAAAATAATATTATTAGGATATAGAATTTAAATTTTTTATTCAAAATAATACTATAAAAACTTTTAATGAGAAAAAAAATTAAATTATTATTAATTTTTATAATGAAAATTATTAATTAAATTAGATAAATGAAAATTAAAAAGAATTAGTCTTAAGTAAATAAAATCAAATTTAAATTAATTAAAACTTATTTAAAAATAAAAATTTAAAAAAAAATAAATTTAAAGTTTAGCCAATAAATTATAATTAAAAAATTGACGATAGAATTTCTGAAATTTTTTTATTTTAAAATTAAAACTAATTAAAATTCTAATAATTAAAAAAACAGTCTTTTAATTAAATACCTATAAAATATATAACATAAAATAATTAAGACATATAAAATGACTCTCCTTTAATTTATAAAAAAAATTAATAAAATTAAATCACACCAATTTATAATTATAATTAATTAGAAAGTTAATAAGATTTAATTTCAGATAACAAAACTTCTTATAATAATTAAAAAAATAGATTTTATTAAAACTGTTAATATTGATTTAATATATCTTAAATTTATATATTTTTTCTATATATTAAATCTAATATAATTTAAAATAATAAGAATTTAAACAATGTAAAATAATTAAATAGATCAATAAAATTTAATTAATATATTAAAAATTAATTAAAAATCAAAATAAGATTTAGAAACAATTTTTTAATATTTATTAAATTTTGAAATATTTTTACAATTAGATTAATAAATTAATAAAAAGTAAATGTTTTAATTAATAAATAATGCAAAAATAATTAAATTATAAAAATATTAATTTATTAAACAAAATGAATAAAATTAAAATTTAAATATAATATTAAGTGGTAAATTATTAGAAGTTAAGTTAATTAACAATTAGATAAAAAATGAAAATAGAAGATAAACTAGTTTAATAAAAATATTTTATAATTAAGATTAATAATTATAAATCAATAATTTAAATAAATAGAAAATAAATTAATTTAATTATGATGAAAACAAAACAAAAATATAAAAATAAACAAACTTTAATATATAAGATAAAATTATATAAAATATAAATCATAAATGTAATAAAGTTTTTAAAAAATTATATTAATTTTGTTAAAATAAAAAAAGTGATTATTAAAATCATTAAAAAAATTAAATTTAATTTGAAGAATTTATTTAAAAAAATTAATAAAATATAAATTAATATAATTTTTATATAGAAAATTAAATAATTGGAGATTTTATTATTAAATAATTTTTAGAAATAATCTAAAATAATATAAATGATATTTAATAAATTTAAACTAATTAATTTGATTCTTCAAATAAACAAATATTTGAAAAATTAGAAAAAAATGAATGTTAATATTTAATTGCATAATAAGAAACATATTTAATGGTTTTTAATAATTAGTTATTTAAAAAATTAACATAATAAATAAAAGATTAAAAAAAAGAAGGAGTATTTCAATTTTTATAAAATTTATCATTTTTTAATTTATTAAATTAAAAACTTCAAATTTATATAAGTCAATTAATAAAAACTCAAAAATTTTATAAAAATTAGATTATTTATTCTTAAAATACTTAAATAAATAAAATATACATTGTTTTTGAAGGTGAAATATAATTAGTTTTAAAAAAAGATATTTTTTAATTAAAAATAAGTATTTTATAAAAATATTAAATGTTTGGTGAATATGAAGTTATCAAAAAAATAAAAACTATATACACAGCTTAATGTTTAAGTGATTGTATTTTATTAGAAATCGATAGTTATTTACTAAATATAATTTTATAAGATGAAAATGTTTTAAAATGTTTGTATAATTAAATATAAATAAAAGTCGAAAATTGATAAAAAAGAATAGAAGAAATTAATTAAACTAAAAAATAATTGATAAGACAATAAAAATAATAAATTTAATTAAATATTGATTAATCGGTTTATGATTCTTAATTTGATAATAAATTAAAAACTTTATCTCATGTTGAGTAATTAAATATATTTCAAAAAAATTTACAAAATTAATAAATTATACTTTAAAATGTTAATAGAAAAAGTAGAAATAATTATAAACAAATTAAATTTATTGAAAAAGATTGTTAAAGAATAGTTTAAGGTATAAATGAATAATAAAGTGTAAATTTTTTTAATAAAATTAATAAAATTTTATGTAATAATATAAAAAATTATGTAAAATTATCAAATTAATATGATATAGTAAAATTTATTTGTTAAATAAATAAAAAAAGTGAAATTGAAGATTGAAAAAATTAGAATTATTTAAATATTTTCAAAATGACAAACAAATAAGTAAATGAGAATATAATTAAAACTATTTCTAATTAAGCAATAGATGATATTTTGATAGAAGATAATCAAATATAAACTGAGAAAAATTCATTAAAAAAATATGATTTTCCAATTTCCTTTTTTAAAAATAATAATCTAATCTCTAAAAAAGAAGAAATCCATAGGAAATAGTTTGTTAATATTCACAAAAAAAAAAAAATTTAAATAAAAATGTAAAACTTTAAATATTAAAGATAAAATAATATTAAGACAGAAGGAGACTATTGATTTATAATTATTATTTATTAAATTTTTGCTAGATTTAAATTTTTATTTATCAATATTTTCATGAACATTGTTTAAGTTTTTTTCTAATTCTTAGGGAAATATTCATATTATCTTTTGCTTTCTCTTTAATTTATTAAAATATTTCTTCTTTATTATCTATATTTAAAGTTTTTATAAATTCTTATAATTTATCTAAATTTGATCTGCTATTCTATAAAATGTAATCTATCTTACTTATTTATTATTATTAATCAATATCTAAATTTTTTTCTAAGTAAATAGCTTATTAATCTAGCATAAGACTTTTTTTAAATAATTATTGAATTTTATCTTCATCTATTTATACCATTTAATCTACATTTAAAATAATCATTTCATAATTATTTTTTTAAAGATAAAAATTTTCCAATTCTTACTGAATATTTTAGATTATAAATAATTATTTTTACATCTTTTTATTCATTAATAATTATTTTTTTTTATCTTATTAATTATTAATAAATTTAAAAGATATTTTTTTATTATCCTTTACAATTTCAATATAATTCATAAATAATTCTTGTTTTTTTTAAAAATCTTCATCAAATATTTTTTAGGTTATTAAAATAAAATCTAATTAACACTCTAAATATTCAAGTATTTGTTATATACTATAATTTTGAATAGCAAAATTTTCTTTTTCTTTTAATTATTCATATTCTTATTAAATTTAGTACCCTCCTAAACAAACAAGTAATTTAAGAACTTTCATATATTGTAAACTTTAATTTTATTGTTATCTGTAGAAAATCTCTAAATAATATAGAGATATTATTTACTTAATAAATTAAGATATTCTATAAATAAAACTTGATTATTTTTTAAATCTATTTATCCATTATAAATATTCTTAAACTATTAGTTAATTATATTTAAAATTGAATCTTCAAATTTATTTAATCCTGAATTAAGAATTAAGTTAATATTATTAATTTAAATTTAAATAGAATCTTAATTTTAATTATTAGATAAATTTAATTCCTAAAATTAAACATAATATTATATACTTATTCTAAATTATTATATTGAATTTATTATATTTTTTTCTCTAAATTATTAAAATCATTGAAAAATAAATCCGATTAAGAATCTTTATTAAAATTTTCGACTATTTTATTACTCACCACATTTTTTTATTGTAATATTTGCATGGTTTCTAATCTTTAATAAGCGTTATGTAATTCTACTTTAAATTCATCATTTTCAGGATATTATTATTAAAGATTGCTGAATTCAATTATTGCATTTTAAATGCTATTAATTAAATAATATTTAATCCGTTAATATTAGAAAATTAAATATTAAAATATTGACAAATTTTAATAATTATATTATAATTTATACTTTTTTATTCCTCCTATAAACATTAATCCTTTTGCCTTTCTAAATAGTGCTTTATAATTATTAACATCTATTAATAAAACTTAATCACAATCATCAATACAAAATTGATATTTTTTTATATTTAAATAACATTGAGCTCTATTCAAATAAGAAATTAAATTATTTTTATTTTTTAATATACTTAAACTATACAATTCTATTGCTTTATCAAAATTCTATATAATTGTAATAATAATTACTTTAAGTTTAAATTATTCATTTCCTTATAATCTATAATTATCACTTTCATTTTCCTCAATATCCATTTAGATCATTATAATAATGTATAAATAATATTATAAAAATACTAATAAATATTTCAAACCTATATATTTCAAATAAATAATAAAATAAAGAAGAATAAATGAAAATAATAAAATGTGTGATAAAACACTTATTAATAATCTTAATATAATAACTTTTATTATTAAAAGAATCAAAACAATAAAACAAAGTTTAAATCTCTTCAACCTTCAGCTTATACTACCAAATAAAAAGTACAAATATCGAATTCAAATTAATCACATCAAATATTGGTTGGTCTTATATTGGATTTGGTTCAAGTCCATAATTAACAGACATAATTTTACAAAATAAAGTAAATAATGTATTGCAAGTCTAAGACATGTACATTATAAGTGCATAATAATTACCATAAACTGATATATAGTTGGGAGGAAGAAATGATATTACTATTATAAGTTAATAAATAGTTGATAATACTAGACAAATTGTATTTTAAAGAGCTTTAAATACTTAAGATAAATACGATTATATTTTTAGTAATAATAGTTATACTGATATTATATGGGCGTAAGGACCCAATGATAATTTGGGATAACCTGCTATTTAAGGAATCATAAGATAAGTTTTAATTACAGATTTATAATTGTGTGCTATTAATTGTTAAGTCTGTAATGGTCCCGAACAAAATCAGTATTATTATAAAACAAATAAAATAAATAGAAATATAAATAAAATATTAATTTAGAATAATAATAATATTAATTCAAATATAATATTAATATAATATCAAAATATAATAAATTTAACATAATTATCTAAATAATATAAATATAATATAACATAATATAAGATTATATAACTTAAAAATAGATGTGATAAATGCAACAACAACTACTACTTTAACTCAACTCTGTAAAAATGCGACTTCTGTGGCCCATAATGTTCCTCATGCTCTTCAATCTCCTAATGCCAATAATGCCAAGCTAATTTTTATTTGGATCCATTAAATCAATGCACTTCCTGTTCTTTGCCTAACCAATACAAAAATGGATTGCTGGGTACCTGCACTGTCTGTGACGCTAATTGCATTTCATGTGGTAGTGATATTCTATGTTAATAATGTAATGATGGATATTATTTATTTAATAGTAAGTGTTTGCCTTGTGTTGCTAATTGCAAAACTTGTATTAATGGCAATACATGTATTGAATGCAAACAGTAATTCATTTTACAAAATAATCAAGTATTTTCCCATATTATTATTAATTATTTTAATATGTAATAATTAATCATCTTTAAATATTATTATAAAAAATTAAGATTATTTATAATAATAGTTTTATTATTATAAATTGGCTATAATAAATTGAAATATTAATTATTTTAAATTACATCAATAATTATATTTAATTATTACTTATAACTTAATCATAATAATGTTAGTGTTCAGGATGTTCTAACAACTACTATCTTGAAAATAATCAGAATTGCAAGCCGTGCCATTACAGCTGCTTGACTTGCACGGGTCCTTAAAGTAACTAATGCAGCAGCTGTAATTCAAATGTAGTATTAACAAATAACTAATGCAATTACTAATGTACTAGCAATTGCAATTAATGTTTTGGACCTGGCTCTAATCAATGTTATTTATGTACTCCTCCATTTTTTATTTATTAAAATACTTGTATTGATGAAGAAACTGCCATTAAAGATATATCTAAGTTTAATTTTAATTATGAAAATACTCCTTATTCATAGCTCAATAATATTTATAAGGTATTGGTTATTGTTAGTCGGAAATATAGTTTTGATAGAATGTATTGTAATGCCAATAATAATTGTTATAATAATCCATGTATTGATAATCTTTGTATTTGTAGAGAAGGATTTTATGGACAATTCTGTTAGTTAAATTAGCAAGAAGTATTATATATATTTATTGATTTATCTATTAATTTAAATATTTAATTATTAATTAATAAATTAATTTATTATTAATAAGGTCGTATTTCTTAAAACAATGTTTGTTAAATTTCTTGAAAATCTAAGTCATATAATATATAATGAGAAATCTATCTAATACACCCTAATATAATAATTAACCCTAACTGAACTTCTTCTGCAATGCTACGATGTATGGACTCTCCAATAAGTATAATCATTTCTCTCATACTATGACATCACAATCTAGCCCCTCATTACTAAATTTCAATCCACTAACACTGATACTCTAATTCTTTAATAACTATAAATTCTCATCTTCGATATTTATGGAAATCTACTTAATATTTTAGAGTATATTTATTAATCTTTCATGAGTTTGACAATCTCAGATAATTAATAGTAAAGTTTATAGAAGATAAGAATTATGTAGTAGAAAATTATTGATTATGTTAATAAGGAAGTTAATAAGAATATTCCTGATGTGGAAATTTCCAAAATATCAATCATTGGTAACAGAATTTAATCGTATTATTATTATTTAGATTTGAGTGATTTAATGTTCAAAACAATTGATCAGGGAAATTTCAGTATTGCATTATCTTAAAATAATGTTGAGGGTATTATAGAATAGAATAATAATGAGAAATATATTTTATTGAATGTGATTTGTTACCAAACATATAAGAAAAATTAATAAACTGATAGTCTTATATTAGAAATGAAGTTGAGAAATGTAAACACTCAACAATTGGTTTATTTGGATGGACTGGAATAGGAAATTACAATAAAAATAGCCAGAATTGCTAGGTACAACAATACAATACAACAAGAATGTTCATAATTTGATTATTAGTCTTAATCATATCAGAAACTCTCAACTTAAATAGAGCAATACGATTAAAAAATGTTTATTTGTAATATAACATCATTATCCTCGGTATTTTCAGTATAATTTACAAAATTAAAACCCAATGTATTTAAGAACATTATATATGGTTATGCTTTTTGGATAGCCATTAGTAATACTGTATTATTGTTAATTTGCTTTGCGGCGGTTATGATTTTTTATGATTAAAGTTCAAAACCTGATTAAAAAATTAAAAATGTAAGTATTCCTTTAATAGAACTCAAAAATAAATCATATAATTATGAAAATGAGGATGATGGTTATTAAGATCATGTGCCTGATATTATAAAAATAAAAAGGTAAAAAACTTCTTAAAATACGCTCAATCCATGGATGGCTTTTCCTATTTACTCTATAATGAATAGTTCTAATGCTTAGTTTGCTATTTAGAAGAGTTTTCTAACTGTTCTCTTTTATTATTTTGGGTATTTAATGCTTACTTTTTTTGCCTGGTATAAACCCGCATATATAATGATTGGGAATTTTTATTTATTGTATGGATACGCAGCAGTCTAAGTTGCTTAAATATTTTGTTATTTTTTGGGCTCTTTATCTTATTTATTGAGATATCCTAATAGAGTTAATCCTGTTTATTGGGTTATCACACTTCCTATTTATATTTGTTTTGTTGTTTTTACTTTCTATTTCACTTATAATTTAGAGTATTTATAATTTATAATTATTTATTATTATTTACTTATAAATTCATTATTAATTTTAATTTTATTTACTTATAAATTTATTATTTTCATTATATTATTTATTATTTTAAATATTTATAGGTTGATTAAACAACATTGGCTATTTTTGGGTTTGGTTATTTTTTTTTGTGTAGATTTTGCAATTGATGTTATAATTCTTATAATTATGTCTTTCATTAATGATCATGATAAACTTAATTCATTTTTATCTTTTTAAAAGTTAAGGGGATATTATTAATGACTATTTTTATATTTATTATCTTCACATCATTATATTTGCTCTTTTTATATTTTTATTAATTATCTAATTTACATAAAAATTATATGAATTTTATTTAACTTATATATTTTTCAAATATGATTAAAAGTTTAGCTCTAGCTTTATTAAAATATATGATGATCGTTATATTTATGTAAATTATATAATTCTTTCTTCTTTTTAATGTAGTATTAAAGACTTTGAATATATAAAAAACTAAATATCAATATAATAATAACTAAAATGCATTAAATTAAAATTTATAATTAAAAATAGAAGTTATCCATATCTATGTATATAGCTAAATTGTAAGATATTTTTAAATTTTCTTTAGAAAAATATCCTTCATCAGGATATTTTGTATTATCAATTACAACATATATTTCATCTAAATAAATAGTAAAAAGTCAAATTTTTAATTAATATATATTTTGTACTATTTAACTAGGATTAATTAAATGACAATGTATTGTTAGTTTGTCTTAAATGCATTTGATTATAATCACAGTCTATAGATTAATCAAACAAATTTTATTTTACTAAATTTGAATAACATTCAAATTATTCTTTATCAAAAATAAACAAATCAAACATCAAATTATCTCCCTTTATTAAATTTTATGTTGATATATTAAAACTGGTTTTAATCTAGCTATTATCCTATTCTTTAAAATTTAATTGGTATTTAAAAAATACAAATTCTTAACTTTTTATATTTAGTTCTATCTCATGAAATTATTCATAATTAAAAACTTAATAAACATTTAAAATCAATAAAATTTATATTATAAATTATTTCATCTTTGCTATAATTATTATAATATTTGATTTATGAATCTTTAAATTTAAAATATCACAAATTATACTCCTTTACAACTCGATGTTCCCTTATTATTAACATAATATTAATAAAATATTGATAGTGATAAATAATTATTGATTCAAATATAAGAAATAAAATCTTTCATTTCTTAAAATAAATTGATAATAAATAATCAAAATATAAATTAAACTAGAAGAAAATAATTAATTTTAACATAACTTAGTTAAATATTTTAAGATTTTTCAGAAATTTAATAAATGTTGGTAAATATTTATTTAATCATTAAAAGAAAAAATGTAATAATTAGAAAGAATATTTGTATAAAATTTTAATAAAAGTTAATGATTTTATTGAAAATTTTCAGTCAAATTAAAATGTAGATTTCATTGAAATAATACAAAATCTTATTAATTGAATTTTATTTATACTTGATAAAATATTAGAATAATAAAAATAAAATTTATAAAATGATTTAAAAAATAATCTAAGATTTAAAATTGATAATTACATTTTAATTGAATCTAATAATTAATAAATTTAATAATATTTTGATGATTAAAATTTGATATAGACTTTGAAAAATATATTATTAATTTAAGATTAAATAGAAAAATTATGTAAATAATTAATTAGTTCAAAATAAAAAGAATTAATAGAAAAGTATAAAATCTTTTAAGACTTAATCTTAGAAAAATAAATATAATAAATTAAATTTCATTTTATGTAACAGAGAGAAACTCATGATAAAAATAATCCAATATTTATGTTTTAATTTATATTTTATGATATAGTCTAAAAACTATTGTTTTTATTAAATAAAAATTAAAATAAAAATTAACAAGATATTAAAATTTTTATTGATATTTTATTTAATTTTGCTAATCAATAAATTATTAAAAGATTTTAGATAGATTTTCACTAAAAAATTTAATAAAATTAAGAAAAATAGAATTGTTTATAAGATTTATAAAATTAATAGGCTATAGATATTATTAACTTTTTATAATAATTATTCTAAATATTTCAGTAATAGAAATCAGATTTAGAGCTTTAATATAATTATAAAATTGAAATATCTTAATATATTGAGTAAATAATTAATTTAATAAATTCACAATAAATATCAGATATATTAAATTATGAAAAATAATAATTTTAAACTAAAATAATTTCTTTAATGAATATAAATAATGAAATAAATTTAAAAAAACTATTAGATTATGTTTAATCTTTTTAAATTTTATTTAACTATTTATTTTAAAAATATATCAGCACAAATTCAAATAATAATCTTTAATTAATATAATAATTTTATTAAGATAATATTTTAAATAAATTTCTTGAAATTTTTAACAATTTGATTAAATAAGTAGATTATTAATAAGAAAATTTTCTAGATATTTTATATTTCTTATATGAATTAAAATAAATTAAATTGATAATTAAATTATTTAAAAATAATAAAATAAATTAATTTTATAAAGAAATATTAAATCATTTTAAGATTTTTATATATAGAAAGTATATTGATTTAAGTATATTAAGAATGATTTAATCAATAAAAAGTATCTATAAATTTTTTATTTTAGATTTCATAAATTAACAAGATATTTTGGATTACTTTATTTCATCAAAATCAGTAAATTTTGAAAATAAAATTAAATAAAATATTAAAATCAAAGTGTGCAAATAAATAATATAAACATTTAAAGAACATAAATAATTAAATAAAAATTAGATAAACTTATTAGGTTTAAACTAAAAGTAAGAATAATTTTATTTAAAACATAATTAAAATTTTATAAATATTTTGAATTAATATCTTTTATAATTTTTGTTTGATTAATTATTTTTTTCTTAAAAATTCACTTTTTATGGATTAAAATTTATTTAATAATTTTTTCATTTTGCTTTAAAAGACTTTCAAGAATTCCAGCCTTTTTTAATTAAGTATTTAATATTTAAAATAATTTTTATTTATATTTAAATTTAAAAATATGTTTTTAAATATAAAATTAATAAGAATAATTTTTTATTTAATAAAAGATTTGATTTATGTTTCAATTTTTTAAATAATGAATAAATTTATGATGAATAAATAAATGAACAAGAACTTAATTTAAAAAATAAATAAATAAAACTTAACTAAAAAGAATTATAGCAATTATAAAATGTAAAAATAATTTAAAATTGATGATATATATACAAATCAAATAAATAATCATTATTCTTAAAAATTCATGTGTCCAGTTTGTTTACAATGTTCTAATGCTTATAATTAACCTTAAAATTTTTAATAACAAACTCCACACATAATAGTAAATTTAGAAAGGTCAGTAAATTATCTTTACTTATTAAGTTAAATACATAATTCCTGAACATTTTATTTTATTTCATTATCTCCTACTTAAAAAATAGTTTATTTATCAATCTTTTATATAGGATCATAATGAGTGCCATCATAAAGTAAATAAATTATATTGTGAATTGATTCTTATTGATTATAAATAAGATGAGAATTAGTTTGAATATTAAATACACAAATTTAAATTTGAAAATATTCAGATAGTATTTTCAATTCTATTTCTCCTCCCCAACTGGTATCTTTTAATATCCATTTAATGTACTCTTCTGGTTCTTTTTCCAGAATTATTTTATTATAATTTATTTTATCGCTACTTATTATACATCCTACTAATTCTCTTAATTCTAAAGCTTAATCTATGTTTTTGTTTATACAATAATTTATACTATTAAATAGACAGTTATTATCTGCTTTTACAATTTATCTTTCTATTTATTGGTTTTTATTATTATTTAATTATATTATTTATTTTTCTTATTCAATTAATAAAACATCCATATTTTATATTTATTTTTATATTAATTTTTTTCTATCACTTGTATCTATTTTTTATAAAGGATAATTTTTTCTTATCAATAAATTTTACTAATCAATTTTAAATTTATCACAAATTATATTAATCAAATCATCAATATTACTATTTTCTTCTAACATAATTACATGTTGTACTGACCCGAATTTTATTTTTAAATTAATATACATAATATTTATAATTATATAAACTATTAAAATAAAATGATTTTTATTATATATATTTACAAATTATAAAAAAATACAACTTATAATATAATAAAAATTATGGAAACATAATTTTTTAACTAAAAATTATAAATCAATAGTTTTAAAGGGGAATCTGATGTTTTATCAGAAGATCAAATTAATATTAATGAAATTTATTAAGAAATTTATATAAGATTATTAGAAATTTACTCAGACATAGAATTTGGTATAGAATTAGAATTCGAGAAAATATTTGAAAAGACAGAATTGATAAACAACATACATTATAATATTATTCTATTCTTGTTAATATATAAATCATTAGATCCAAATAAAAATAAAAAATTTTATTAAATGATTTAGTAAAAATATAAAATTATAAGTGCTGATGAATTAAAATAATTATTAGAAAATTAAAACATTGATATTGTTTAATTTTTCTATAAAAGCATTATTAAAGAATAAATCTAAGAAATAACTAGTTTTTTAATAAAAGAAGATTTAAAATTAATATCATCATAGATATTCAAAATTTTACCTATACAATATTAATTTTTAAGTGTATTAAAAGATAATGATATAAATAATGATAATAATTTATATTATGTTAATTTAGTTTTCAAATATTTAGGTAAATATTAAAATCTAGAATTAATATAACTAAACCAATGTATTGATAAGATTGACGAATTAAGTAGAGTTTTCAAAAAAAATAATAAATTTAAAAATTTAAATACTTTATAATAAAATCAAGATGAAAAAAATTATGGATTTAATCAAAATAAAGAATAATCTTAAACACAATAAAATCATAATTAATAATCTGATTCGACTAAAAAAAAATATTAAAATAAATTTTGCGAGCATTTAATTTAACGAGATTTAATTTACATTTTAATATTTTATTATAAATATAAAAATAATAAACTAGAAATATCAAAACAAAATATTAAAGAATTAATTAGAAAAAAAAGCTTTGAATTTTTATTGGTTTATTTATAGTCAAATGATTAGTTTTTTATATAATTAAGAAATGAAATAGACTTATTTGATACATTAATAGATTAAAAATAAGATAGAAATACTTTTCTATTTTAATTATCTGTTTTAAAATACATAAGTAAATAATATAGAGATTAATAAAATATATTTCCAGAAGAATGTGAAATTAAAATATTAGAAAAATATGAAATTTTAATCTGTGAGAAAAATTAAATTTATTAATAAATATAAGAAGATAACATTAATATTTATCAAAAATAAATAATATAATGTGAAAGTGATATTTTTGTTAACGATTTATTTTTAATTTGTGACATCGCTTTGATGTTAAATAATTTTATGACAGAATGGTAAAGAAGATATAATAGATTTTATTAACTTTAATAAGATTATATTGATCT
>Ga0315908_10001923_pt1 | contig 15415 bp, 10 predicted proteins | sample LakEriMetagenome_12_FD_203520 | JGI IMG/M metagenome (GOLD analysis project Ga0315908, IMG submission 203520) | Freshwater fungal communities from buoy surface, Lake Erie, Ohio, United States - Buoy 4 MA124 | ecosystem: Environmental > Aquatic > Freshwater > Lake > Lake biofilm | place: USA... | reverse complement strand
CACTCACTTGGTCCGCTCTCTGCATTGACATAATCAAAGACCTTCCAGTTCTGGAATATATTAACAGGATTATAAACTTCTTTAAAGAACTCACAACTATTACCAGTATCTCCTCCTCCTTTGGTCTAACCATTAGACCCAATGAAGGTGAAAGACCTAATAAATTCCTTCTTCAAGAGTGACTGCACTCCATTTTAAGATGAGGGTTTGTATTACTTCTGACCATCCTTTATCTGTATTTCAACTTCTCCTCCCTAATCTCCTATGAGTCCGAAGTGAATAGCTGCCTGACAGACTGCACTATCATCTGAATAAGTTTCAGTGCCATATACTGTGATTGGAGGATATGAACAATTTTGAGGACACAATACTCTAAACTTTTAATCAATATTCCCTGCAAACATTGAGTCTTATCCAGTCACGTCACATTTATACACTTCCTAGATCTTTTTAGCCACTTCGAATGTTATTGATCGATCACTACCAAACCTATTTGCAGATTATAATCCATTTTGCAGAGTTCCTTGATAGAAAGATTGTCCATTTGATATTATCATTATTAATGCTCCTCCTTTCTCATTCTCTATAATACCTGCATGTATTGCTGAGCTACATATATCTGAATCATCAGTGTAAATCATTGTTCCTTAAATAATTTATTTTCTATCTCCGCAATTCTTTGGGCAGTTTACTCTAAATTTCTTGCCAGTAGGACCATCAAACATCTTTTCATTTCCTAATGTTTGACATCCTATTTCTATAGAGCCTATCGTATTATCTATTTCTTCATCCTCTTGGTTAATAGTATTTGCAGTATCAGATGGCTCCATTCCTTCAAGATTATCTTCACCATCTAGATTATTATCTTTCTTCTTATGCTAATCTGAATTAGTATTACTACTAGGAGGACTGGCAATATCACTGATTTCTGGCTATCCTAACATAACATCTTTTGGAGGTTAAGGTGATCCAATTTGGCCTGGAGTAGGGTTAGTAGTACAAGGATAGATACATTTCCTTCCATCTAAAGTATGTCTTAAACCCTTTATAATGCCCGAAGAAGGGCTTTGAGATCCTTATTTGTATAATTTGAGAATTTCTGACTGAGTGAGAATTCTATCATAAATGAGTACATACTGAATGGAGCCTTGCCAGATTTGATCCTTCTGATCGCTAAATGAACCTATGTCCAATGACTTTTCACAGACGAAAGTGGCTCCTTGGTTTATAAAGTTGAACATAGCTCCATCTATATAGAAAGCTGTCTTAGAAAGTGTGTGAGTGACTACAACTGAGACTGGCTGCTTTACTCCTAAGTAGAAATTTGAATTGAAAATGAACTCAGGTCCACATCTTTTTTTAAAAACCAACTGGTTATCTTCACTCTTCACCAACGCATATCCTCCACAAGCTGAGTGACCCACTATTGTCAGTTCTTTATCATTATCTGCACTTAATTCTAACTTCACTGCTATACTAAATATTTTTAATTATCCTGTTCCACTTTCCTATGGACTTCCCTTCAAATATAAAATATCTTCCTCTAAACCATTAAACTCGAAACCTACTTACGGATACCATCTATATATGAAGTTCCCACTTCCAGCTTTCCCTTTCCCCTCATTATCTTCATCTCCTTTTTTAAGTTACTGGAAAAGAAACTTCATTTACAAAAAGCTGCTTCCTATTTACATAATTTTCATTCTATTAATAATTTTTTAATATTAATAAGGTAGTTCTAGATGTTAATCATATGTTTCAAAAATAAATGAACTGCCTTTACAAGTTTGACATTAAATGGCTTTTTCCCTGGTTTTAAAGCTCTGAGCTAGTCTGATAGCCATGGAATTAGGTTTAATGACTATAAAAGCTCTGAAAGAATTAAGATAATTAAGACTATGAATATCTCTATTGAGTGATCCATGATAAGAAGACTAACCTAAAGTGATGGCAACTTGAATGAGACCTCCGAAATGTTGTAAGACTCCAGCATGAATGGCAGCTCTACAAATGGAGGATTCTTGAGAGTAAATAGAAGAACCAAATACAGAGTATTAAGCAAGTTAACAGTCAGCAGGACAATGAAGTAAAAATATAGATCCAGGGTCTCCTCTGAAAATTGGTTCCATTAGAGTCATAGCACAAGTTGCTTTGATAATGGGAAGTAAGGGTAATTTACCTAGATTAGGAGGAGGAGGAATTATGAGTGGTTATTGAGATAGACTGCTGGCATCTCCTTTCATACCTTCACATTAAATTATCACATCTTATTAGTGTCCACATCGATAAATGAATGGCCATGTCTTGTAGCTACAACTTGCTAGTTTCACTTCATCTCCTGTGCACTTCACATGCACCATCTAAATAGGAATGTTTGCTCCACAATAGTTCTTGTCATTATAATTTGCACAAACTCCTTGTTCATCTACATTTCCTATTATCTTCCCATTCTCATATCCCATTTGAATGCAAGCCACCTTCGCTGCATTATCATCGAAATCATAATTACAAATACTTCCCCATTTCCCCATATAGATTTCCAGTCTACCGCTTCCTGAGGAACTCACTGCATTGCTTGCATCCATTAATCTCACTGATTTATCAATTGGTTCTTAAGGAATATCGAAGTTTATCATACTGCATTCTATTATTGCATCATCCAAGTGAGAACACTAATCTTAAGCTAATTCTCTATTACATTGCATTATATTCTATTCTGAACCTTCACATTGGATTGATTGAAAATGGATTGGTTGTGTCATATAACCACAATAATTTTCTCCTTGAATTGATTTGCAAAATGCTTCACCATCATCTGAAGGGTTCATTAACTTTCCATCTTTATATTTTAAGTCTCTACATATCCTACGAGCTGCTGATTAACTCATTCCCTTAGCACAAACTGAACCCCAGACCTTATATATTTTAAATATTAATTACCCCATCTAACCTAAAATCTACTCTTCCAAAATAAGTTGGTAAACCTTGATGATTAAGAATCCTCATATCTAGATCAGCCATATCAACATTATCAATTTTAACAACAGCAAAACTCTTATCACTTTGTGAGCCACTACTGACTTCGATTCCTTAGATCTTTCCTCCTTTATCATATTTACTTATTCCAGTGTATAGTCCAACTCCTATAATACCTCCTACAACTGGCATAGCTCGATCGATAATTGCACTCTTGCAAATACTACTATCATCAGGATGAATTCCTATTCCTTTGACTTTAGATTCTCCAAAGATATCACAATTCGCTGGACATTTAACAATAAACAATTCATGATTAATTCTATTATCCATCCATACTCCTCCAAAATCACTATTGTCTTTTATAATAGTATCACAACCTATATTCTCCATCTTGGTCTATTCTTAAATAGTGAGTCCATTGCCTTGGAAATTATTATAAAGCAATTAAGGTTCAACTTATTCTTCCCCTTCTGACTATTATTATTAGTTCTCTTCTTACTTCTTCCCTTTTCCTCCTCCTCCTCCTACTCCTCCTCCTCCCTTTCCCCCTCCTTTTGATTACTTACAATCAGCTTTAAGAATTATCACACAATTCATTGGACACATTATGACTGTTTTAATTTCCTTCCATTCTTGTTTCCCCTCTTCCTATTTCACACTTATTTCTTCTGGCTACCATTAATCATGTTTTGTCATTGAAATCTTAACTGAACAAATCTATCCTACGTCTTTCGCTAAAATATCAACATTAGTTACATCTCCTGATTCAAAACCACTTTCTGTTAGAATCTTAGTAGCTGTGTCTCCTAACAATCCTGCTATTTTTATATAAAGAGGAGCCTAATCATATAAAAATATTGATAAATTCAATAATAATAATAATAATATATAATTATAAAAATAATTAAGATAATAAAAATAAAAAAGATAATAACAATAATGATGATATAAAAATAACAATAATAATATGTAAATATACCTTTGTTCCTTGTTTAGTAACAATTTTAAAACTGTATTTCTTCTTGCCAGCTAATGGCATTTCCTCCTAACAATTTTTTGGACACTATAGCCAGGAACTACAATCAAAATCCCAAAAGGAGGATTCTTAAGTTAATCTAAGTGATATGCATCTGAATCTTTCAGTACCTGTGTACTTCAAAATCATCTTTATAGGGGTTCCAATTCTGGGAGATTATATTTTAGTCTTTGTTATTGAGCCCTAACTAAATCCTTTAATATTATTTGTATTATAATAATTTTAAAATGTAATATTGGAAAATAAAAATGATAATATAATTAAATGTAAATTTAGTATGAATTTAAATAAAGATTAGTAATAATTTGATGTGAATTTTAATGTAGTATAATAATAATAATTTAGTGTGAATATAGACCTTCTGAAGTGAGAAGAATCTCTTCTGATTTGCCTTCATCTCCAAAGAGCTGAATGTAGAATGAACCTTTGGCTCCTGCATCTTCAATGTTGCTTGTGAAAGTAGTAACTTCATATGCAACTTTCTCATTAAGAGCCTAATTGGGATCTGTGCAGAATCCCCAATTCATTCCTCCCATTTATGGATCCCATTTCTGCACTTTCGTACTTTCTGGTGGCTTAGTCCAGCACCAAAATTTAGGCTCTTCTCTTACTATCTTTCAATTTGAATACACTTCTCTCACCCATATTATCATATTTATAATCAATAATACTAATATTTACTTCATTTCTATTATATTATAATTATAGTTTTATAATCAACTATATTAACATATCAATTTTTATTTTAGTTATTATTATTTATTTTTATGCTAGATTGCAAGTTTTAAATATTATTTTGTTTAAACTACATATATAGATCTTAATTCCCTTAAACTGCCTTTTTTTTCTTAAAATCACTGTCTTTTTATATATTTATATTCTGTTTTTGTTTCTGATAACTATTTAGATTCTTCTGTAAATTCAAGCACTATTTAAGAAATTAATCAAAGTTTTAATATTGATTTTAAAACTGTTTACTACTCAATAACTTTTCATTTGAATTTATTTTATTTAGTATTTTTTATGCTAATTGATTCTTAAATATTTATATTTTTATTTACTTTTATTTAATTATTTTAATCATATTAATTCACATTATTCAATTAAGTTTAGTTTTTTTAATTTATCACTGATTTTTAATTTTATTTATGAAGCTTCAAACTATTGGGATGAATTTAGTTTTATTAATTGTTATCCTTTTTCCGTATTTATCTTATCATCATCTGTTGTTTTTAAATTACTCTATTATTATTAGTTTATATATTTTGACTATTTTATTAATTATTAATTATTTTATTTTGCTTCCTTTCTTCTTGCCCACCTGATCTATTTTTTATTTTACATTAAGATTATTGCATTAATAATTTAAATTAATTTGCTAAATTTTTAAATGTTAATTAATCTTAAGTTTTAAATTGATATTCAGTTTATTATTTATTTAATTTGCTTGATTAAAGATTAACAAGGCTGTTATTGTTGATTATTTAATTATTTTTCTAGATTTAATTATTTTAAACTTAGTTTAAATTTTATAATTTTAATTTGTTATCATACACTTATTATTGCTACTTTTGCTTTTGGTAAATTTATTATAATTATTTGTTTTGTTAAATTTCTCTGTAAGATCTTAATTAATGAGATGGAGCTTAAAATAACTATTATTTATTACTATATGAATCTCTAGCACTTTTTATATTTTTTATAGATTTTTATTAAACAATTTACTTTTCCTGTATTTACTTTTAATTTAATTTTTTGAGTTAAATTTAGTCTAAAAGTTATTATATTAAACTTAATGACTAAGTTTTATTTAAAGATTCGTTTATATAATTATTTTTAAGCAATTAAAAACTAATATTATTTAAGGAATTAGTATTGACTTAAATAAATTTGTTGTTTTTTTTATTTTTGTTATTATTCTTATTAATAACATTATCGATTTAAGAAAGTTAAGTTTGATAAAGTGAGTAATCCAGATTTTTTAATATTTTGGAAAGTTATTTTTTGGAATTTTCCTTTTTATGAATAGAGTCTTCATTTTCTTCTCCTTCTTTTTTGACATTTGGTTATTGTTATTATTCTTTTTATTTATAAAAGTATTTTATTTTTCTAGAAAAGTATTTCACCATTATTTAATGATATTCAATTATAAATAAATTTGGATAAGGCTAATGATAATTTGTAAAATAAAAATTTTAAATTATTTTCATTTTTTTATCTATATCTTTTTTTTTATAATACTTTTACAAAAATTCACTTTCATCATCAAAAAATAAGTAATCTTTAAATTTAACCACATGGGATTTCAATTTATTTATTAGAATTTCATTTATGTCATTAGCAAAGTAAAAAAAAAAATGAGCTAAATATTTTTTATCAATTATGCTTTTGCTAAGTTATTAGTTTCTACTTCATTATTGATAATAATGCTTTTAGTTTTTTAGTCTTCCTTTTAAAATTGTTGTTGAAATTGAGCTTTGTTTATTATTTGAAAAATTATTACAACTATTAATAGTATTTGACATTAATTATCTATTAAATTTTCTTATATCCTTATCCATAGTTATTTAATTTTATTATATTTTATAACTATTCGCAATGTTTTTTCATATATTTATAGATTTATAATATTTAAAATTTTTCATTTGAAATATTTATATAATAATTAATTAATAAAATATAAAATTAAAACATTTTATAAACTGATTTCATTATTAATGATGATTAATTAATGATTAAGATTTACTTGATTATTTTTTTATTATGTTAATTTTTTATTATATATCTTTTTTTTTTAAGTTTGTAGGTTATTATGATGATAGTAATGATAATTATTATAATAATTATGATGAAGATGATTATTATTCTAATAATATTTATTTTTATTATTATTAAATTAATAGTGATGATTATTGTTATTGTAATAATAGTGATGATTATGGTTATAATAATGATGATTATTATTAAGATGATTTATTGAAATGATAGAAAGAAGTAGATTGAATGAATTTTCCATGCTTGGTGATAGATTTGAATGCAGCAATAGATGTTTTATTATGAAGAGAGTCCTAATGATCTACTACTACTTTGATAGTATCCTCTAATACCTTTTTAACGAGAGTCTTTGTAACTTATGTTTCATAATTTAGACTTGGACTACTGTTTACTTCAATTAGCCAAGGATTAAGATCAGAGTCAATCATAAAATCATATCCAAACAATTCAAAACTCTTCTCTCAATGACTCACCTGATCACTTACTGATGTTACTGACAAATAAACAATCTCATTTATTCTATATATTTCACAAATTTAATAATATTATTATATTTTTATATTATATATTTATATTAAATATTATTTTTAAGTACCTGGGCTTAATATAATCAGTGTACATATCTTTGCCGTAATTATTTATCAAATACTATCTAAATTACTCTAAATACATCATATTTTCTTTTATTTCTAATTCTCCTTATATTAAATCCTATTAAGATAGTTGTTTCTTGTTTTTTTTCTACACTGCTTAGTTAGTCAAATGAATAAATTTGTTTTCAAGGTTGGATAAATCAAACCTTTCTCCTGAAAATCTTAAGTAACTCTCATTATACACCCAAATCTGTAAAGGATTAAAATTAGTCACTAATACCCACTGTCTAATATCAAACTAATATTTAATAAATATTAAATAAATAATAAAAAATAATAGTAAATAATAATGATATAATAATATTATGATAATACTTTCCTATTGTAAATCAATAGTGGTGTTTCAATATACTTTTAAATAACGTACTTATATTTATCCTGTAAAACCAAATCTAAAATCTAATTAAGATTATTGAAACATCTAATTCCTCTACCTCTACTTGAATCTTCAGGTTTAACCAGCCAAATATTTCCACTCCCATTTATATTACTGCACTCTATTTTATTCCTATATTATTCCATTATTATCATTCCTAATTCCATTAAATCTAATTATTCTTTATTTCCTATCTATTTCCCATATTCCACTCAAAAAAATTACTCTAGTTATTCATATTGCTCTTCTATTATCTTCTAATCTTATTTTTATATACATTATTTTATTATATTATTAACATTTTATATTTATTAAATTATATTTGTCTTTTTTTGATTTATTATAATTATATATAATATTATTATTTTTTTTATACCTTTTAAGTTTTATAGAAATTAATTATATAAGCTATTTTCCAGAATAGTAAACTGGAACTTATTAACAAAAGAATTAAAATTATCATTAATCTAAAAATAATGATAATTTGATAATGATAATGGGATGAAATAATGAAAATATAGATACGAAATTGGAAATAATGACAGAGAAATTAGTGATTCAAATAGTGAGAATATATAAAGCAAGAAGTACTCAGAACTATTAATGAAAAGAGAGATTAGTATGATTATTTAGAAAATGATTGAGAATGGAATAAGCAAGAGTGTATTTATATTCCTGAATGAAATCTTACAATTGATACTAATCATAAGGATCAAATGAGAGAGGGTAGAAAAGAGAGTGATCGATGTTGAGAGTGATCAAAAGGGATTGTAGATTCTTAATAATAGCATACTTAGTTACAAGACAATTGGTATTAGTAAAGTGGTTGAATTATTAATTAGGCTGCAACTCATTATACTTCTAATGATGAAGCTTCTAAGCCCATTTTAGGTCAAAGTACTTACTATGATAGTTCTCATTCTAGTACCATCCTCTCTTTAGCAGAGATTCTCATATCTATTGATGTTTAAAGTAACATACAAAGATCTTGTCATCTTCATTATAACCATTGCGTTCTTTCCATTCTCATAGTTCCATTTATTCCTTTTCCACACTCGTCTCACTCTCTTCAAATTCACTCTCTTCTTTCTTTTTTTTCTTCTTTTTGTTTTTATTATCGTTACATATATTCTTATTATTATTCTAAATGTTATTGTTATTTATATTGTTCAATTTCTTTTTCACTTAGTAATTTACTTAAGATAAAATATTTAGTTATCTTCTTTCACCTTTGACTCAATATTTGTATTTGCTTTTTATTTCCATGTATTTTATTAATTTTGCTATCATCAATTTAGATTACTCATTAGTTTTGTATTTGAATTATAAATTATTTATTATTTTCTCATTGTTGTTTGATTGTATTATGCTGTTCTAAAATTCTTAATATTTGTTTAATATTGAAATCAAAGTAACTTAGTTAAATTAATAATATTTCTAGATCTTTTAAAGCACTTCCTCTGAAAAATAGTCAGTTGGTAATTATTATTAATTTTTTTATTATTACAATAATTAACTTTTTTATTTTTTTTCATTATTTGATTTATTATTTTAATGTGCTTTCTTGCTTAAATATACATTTTCTTTTAACTTTAACAATCTATTTGCTATTTCCTACTTATCAACAGTGGTTTTTGCTACATTTTAAGTTTTAATACTATTATTAGTTTGCTAATTCTCTTATGCTTAATTAAGGTTCATTAAATTTAATTTAAGCATATCTATGCTAAATTATACGTTTTAATTTATATTATTATTGCTTTATTTATTAGAATATTTTTATATTTTATTATTGGATATAAAAGATAATTCGTCTGAATGATTTTAAATATTTTTATTATTAGTTGTTTGAATTTAATAGTTTTCTATTTTATTAATAGTAATAAAATGATTTTTATCATTTGATAAAGATTTCATACTTTACTTATTATTAATTATATTACTATTTTTTATTGTATATTATTAATTTTATTTTTACTATTATTATGTCTTTACTTTCCTGAAAAAACTAAAATAAGCATCATATTGTTATTTAATAAGATTATTCAATTGCAATCAGCTATTTGATATTTAATTTTTTATTTGTCTCATTTAGTTTTTTTAAGAATTAGTTATTTAGTAATCATAGTTCATTAAGTATTCATTAAATTCAGTGTTTATTTATATTGGAGGAAATAACTTCTTTAATTTTTCTATTTATTTCTATTTATTTAACTCTAGATTATTAGATTATTATTACATATTTTTGAATATTATTTCCTATTTATTGTGTTATTATTTTATTAATATAAATTAAATTTATTTTCAAAATATTATATATTTATTTAATTGTTATTTTTGCATTCTAATGAATTCAAATAATTTAAAAAATAATACAATAACAAACAGATTAATGCAGAGGTCTATAAATGATAATAAAACATAATAAAATAATAGATCATTTAATTAAAGTATAAATATAAATAATTAGATTTAAAATCAATTAAATAATAAATTAGTTTCTCAAAATAATAATTATTTTAGCAAATTTAATCAAAAATTAAATTTAGATATTTTGAATTAATAAATATTCGGAAAAAATTTTTACATAAAATTTAACAATAAAGATTTTGAAAAATTAAAATGGAATCGTTTAGAGGATAATTAACAAAATAAAAAAAAATTAATTAAGCAATAAGAACTAATCAATAAAACAGATAATATGATTTTAATAAATTCAACTTAAATGATAAATTAACTAAAAAATATTGATAAAAGTTTATATAAAAAAGGAATTGAAAAAACAAAATTTTTTAAAACATAATACGATGAGCAATAAAATATTTCTAATTTCAATAGTTTATAACAAAACATATAAACTTAATAAAGTAAATTATCTGAAAGTGATTCTGAAAAATCTTATGATTTAGATTAATAAATTTAGAAATTTTATTGAATTAAAAGGATAATATAAATTAAAAAAAATAGAAAACTAGTTTTAAGAAACCAAGAAAACTAAAATTAAACTTTAATAGATAAAGAAAATAACGAAAATATATAGATGAATGGAGATCAGAATTAGTCTTAATAATTGTAAAAATAAGATGAAAAAATAATATAAAAAGAGTCAAAGAATTATTAATAAAAGTATAAAGATTAATAGGAATTAATAAAAAAAAGAATAAAATCTGCTTAGTAGATTATATTAACAGACCTTTAAAATAAATATTAAAACTTAACTACTAAACATAAAGTTGATTTGCTACAGAAATTTGATAAACTAGTTGAAAATAAAGAAAATCATATATTAATAAATGGACTGGAATAAAAAATAAAGCGAAGAGTTCCAAGTTTACAAGAAAAAATAGATATTTATAAAAATAATAAATACTTTCAGCATGTAAATCCTCTTAAAATTATCTAATGATTTAATACATAAAGATCATCAATATATTTCATAGTCTTCTTAATCTATATTATTTATTTGATTTTTGCCAAATATCTCCTCAACATTTTTTATATCGTTGTGGACTATTTTATTTCTTATTTCCTCTATATTCTGCTCTTTTTCATTGTTATTTTAATCATTAATCTTAAAAAGACGAGATTTTTCAAATAAAATTTCTTATTCTAATTGCATTTGTTATTAATCCATTTGATCAAATTTATTCTTCATTTTCGTCTTTTTCTTTAATAAATTGAATAATATTTTTTAATTTATTATATATATAAATTTATAATTTTATTAATAATATATAATTATTATTTAAAATTTAAGAATTAATTATAATAAATATAAAATATAATAATAATTAAATACATGGTCTTCTTGCAAATACAATTTTAACTCTTCTTGGATTTTCAAAACATCTAAGTTCAAATCACTTTACTAAAAGATAAAGAAAATATTAAATACTTTTATAGCTTGAATTGCTTGTTCGGGGGATAATTGTTTTTTATTTTCTTAAGAACAAATAAGATATGTTTACTATGATAAATTTTTAATAAACTCTTTAGTCCATTTATTTATATTAAAATACCATTTGAAATGTCTAATAGTAATTCAATTACTTCATTTGAACTTTTGACATTTTTATTTGTATTTTCTTTCACAAATTAGTTCATTGTTGCTTTCGGTAAATATGCTTCTTCTTCCATTTTAAATATCGATAAAAATTATTATAAAAGACTTTTAATTTATTTATTTTATTATAATAATCACTATATAATACATTATTTTTAATATACTATAAATTAATTTTATCTAATATCATATATATATTCTATTTTATTTTATTTATTTATTTATTTATTTATATGTTATATTACTTTATTAATTTCTTTATATTAAGATTAATAATTAATGTTTAATAATATTATTTTAAATTTTTTATTTTCATTAGTTAAACGCATATTTTTTTAAAGTGAAATTTAAAAGCATATTATTATAAAACAAAATTATTTTTTTTTCAAAATAATAAAATTATTAATTATTATTTTATAAATTGATTAAAAATATTTAGAAATTTATATTTATTAAAATCAATATGTTTGATTTAAACCTATGGTAGCATTATATTATGAAGTTTCATTAAAAATAATATTATTTAAATTATTTTTAAGCATTTATTTTTAATTCTCAATTTCATCTTCAACTTACTAAATTTAATTATTGAGTGAAATTTTTTACTAATCATAAAATTTAGATTAAATAAAAAACAAATTATTAAGTTTGGATTAACTATAAAAAGTTTGATAAAGTATTAAAAATTATTTGTTTTGATAATTATTGAGTGAAGAAATAGTTGAAGAAAAAGTGGAGATTAAAATAGAAAGATTGGTGGGATCTAATTAAATTTCAGCATTAACTTTTTCATTATAAATTGTGCTTTGCATTTGAGAGTACTTGCATTAATACTAAATGTGATTTTTGAGTTGATTGAAGAAATAAAGACATTAAGATTGTAATTAAAGACTACATTGCAATTCTTAAGGATAACTCCTACAAATAATAATCTGGTCATTATTGAGTTTGAAGTTCAAACAACAATTCTGATTGTAATTATTAGAAATTACCTTATCTCTATTAACTTAGCATTCAGATATTTATTTATAGTCAATTGCTAATTTAGTATACCAGTTATCAACCTCTACTCTCAGAAATTACTCGTTCATTTATAATTTACCTAAAATTAATTCATTATTATATTTTATATCCACTTTGTATTTCTCCTTATTCCCCAAACTTCCTAGTTTCCTTATTTCTCTTTCACTCTTCAGGTTTTCTAAGTATTTTAATATAAAATCGTCAAGAATTTCTTAAAACTGCTTCTCATCATTAAAACAAATAAGTATTAATTTATATTCGATATCTTTTTCATCCATTATTTCTACAGATCTATTAACATATTAACTAACTCTACATCTATTAGGATCTACTAAAGGTTTCTTCAATTATTATTTAAATATTGTTTACTTATATAAGATATTCGTCAAATATCATAAGTAAATTATGTTTCTCTATTTCAAAATGTTCTTTTATATTTTATTTGCATAATTAATTTTTGAAATTCTTTATATATTTTTAAAACATTTATATATTTTCAAAAAATATCTCGTTACTTAATCCTAATGGCTCTAACCTGATTAATCTAATATTTAATTATTTATTACTTTATTGTTTCAAATCGATAATAATCTTTTTATATATTAATATTTTTTTTATCATCTAATTTAAATCTGAATTTAGATACATCACATACTTTTTTTATTGTCGAATTGTTTTTTATCATTTATAAGTATTTTTAATCTAATGTAATAAATGATTCAACAAACTTAACATTTAAAATATTTGTTTCTTTTTCAAATACTATTATTTCTCCTATTATTTGTTTTTATTATTCTTAATCTTTAGGTATATCTTAAATAAGTTCTTTTTATAATAAATATTATCTCTTAAATATTTTAAATTAAATGTTACATTCTAATTAATTAATTTTTAGTCAAATATTTTGAAGTTATAGTTTGTCTTAGTTTATTATTTAATTTTTTATTTGTTAAGCTTTTGATTCTTTTTAATAATAAATAATTAATTATTTATGAATACAATTAAATTTAAATAAATATACTAAATAATTATATTTATCAATAAACTTCTATTTGATACTTTTTAATGAGTAACTATTGTGTTTATTATAATGTTTATTTTTATTGGTCTTATTTAAAGCAAACGTTAAGAATATGAAAACAATATATTATTTAATCAATTAATAAATCAGCATTATATTAATAACAAGTTATTACTTATTAATTATTCTTAATAATAATAATAAATATAAAATCAAATAAAATTAATTATTAAGTCTATTTTTTACCAAAATTGATAATTTTTTATAAAGAATAATTATTCTTAGATTGAATTTTGAAATTTAAAATCCTAATAGTTTAATAACAATTTAATCTTTATTTATTTTATAGAAGTGCATATAATTTCTTTTTTTTTAATTTTTATCTTATAAGGATCACTTGGAAACATCTAAATAATTTATACTCCTTAATCATTCTAGTTTATTTAAATTTCCTATAATTATTTATTTTAATTACATTTTCTTATTTCAATTAATCAGATTTTAATTTGAATGTAATCTTTTAATTTATTTTGAAATTGTTTGCTTTAAAAAGTTCAATTTTTAAATTATAATTTTTTATTTATTAAGCTAAATTAGATATATATTTATTCGTTTTATCTTTTTCCAAAATATTTTCATTATGATTTTGAATTAAACTAGCAATTTCTTATTATTCATATGTTTAACTAATTTCATTTAATTTATTTTTTATTTAATTTTCTTAATTTTTCATTTCATTATCTTCTTTTTTTATTACTTATTATTATAATGTTTTTATTTCTAACTGTTTATTAAATTATAACTATTCTTAATTTTTTATTTCATTTAATTATAAATGTAATAAATTTTCTTTATTTTATTATAAATATGTTTAATTATTTTATTCTTTATTTATAAATGTTTAGTTTTTTTACGATTAATTAATTGATAATTATTTAGAAAAAATTGAATTTTTAATATTTTTCTACACATAAAAATTATTTCTACTATTTGTAATTATAAAATGATTATTGTTTGTATTTTAATTAATATTAATAGATTTAATTTATTTGAAATTATTTTAAATTTCTTTTAAAGGATTATCTTTTTAAACTAGGTTTTAATTTTTTTTTTAAACAGCTCTAATTTCTGCTTCACTTTTGTAATTCATTTCATTAAGGTTTAATTTTTTAATATCAAAACAAGGATCATTTTCTTAGAAGTTTAAATATTATTAAATATAATCTTAAGTAGTAAGGTATACAACATTTTATTCACGAATAATTTTTTGAATTAATATAATCAAATATTTAATATTAGGAAAATAGTTCAATTATAATTTAGAAAAAAGTAATTCATTTCTAAATTTAATTTCAAAACTTCCTAATTAAGGAAAGATTCCTTACTTTTGAAGGAATTTATCTAAACATAAAATATAAATAGATACATCTTTAAATTCCATTTTTATCTTTTGATATAAAAGTAGAGTTAGGAGGAAGTTAATTACTTA
>Ga0315908_10001921_pt1 | contig 15428 bp, 5 predicted proteins | sample LakEriMetagenome_12_FD_203520 | JGI IMG/M metagenome (GOLD analysis project Ga0315908, IMG submission 203520) | Freshwater fungal communities from buoy surface, Lake Erie, Ohio, United States - Buoy 4 MA124 | ecosystem: Environmental > Aquatic > Freshwater > Lake > Lake biofilm | place: USA... | reverse complement strand
TTATACTTGGAGTAGTGTAAGTTAAACTAGCAGTAGCTACTTGAATGGTTTGTGCAGGATTGTACCAATTTATGGTGTAACCTGTACCTGGATCTGTAGCCGTTAGGGTTACCGAACCTGTACCACAAAGCGTAACATTTGATGAGGTTGCTGAACCAGGCAATGCGTTTACCGTTACTGTAGTAGCTGCACTAGTAGCCGAACAACTGTTGCTGTTGGTAACCGTTACAGTATAGTCTCCAGCAGTTGTCGCTGTATACGTTTGTGCTGTGGCTAAAGAAATAGCCACACCATCTTTTTTCCATACATAAGAACTACCTGAACTAGCCGTTAACACTACACTTCCACCTGAACAGAACGTAGTTGCAGAACCTGCAGAAATTTCGGCTGTTGGTAACGTATTTACCGTTAAAGTACCATTCGTATAGGTAATACTATAATTTGACGCAGTAAATGTTCCTCCTATAGCAGCTGATGGCACAATAGAATATGAGCCTGCAGCTGAATCTGATGCCGCACCTTCGCTTGTTAAGGTTACCGAACCAATGGTTTCATTATTTTGCAAACCACTAGATGTAAAGGCAGATGAATCTAATGAATAGGTAGTGCCAAAACATTTTGAAGCGTTAGATGCTGTAATAGTCAATTCTCTTGCAGAAATATTAAACGCCGCAGCACTAGAACTTGCCGAAGACCAAAAACCATCTGTACTTGCTTCAGCAGTAGCTGTTACTGAATACGATCCTACATTAACTGGTCTAGTGGCACCAGTTGTAAATGTTCCTAAAACTGGAGTGCCAGAATAACTGTACGAAACCACTCCAGTACCTGTATTTGTTGCAGCGTTAGGTCCTTGAGCCAAACCGTTGTAAGTATACGTACCTATAGGTGTAACCGTAACTGTAGGGGTTGCCGCTGTATTTGTAGCCACAGTAACTATACCGGTAGTTGCGCCAAAATAAGTATTGTTTTTATAGGTAGCCGCAGATGTGGTAGACCCCCAAGTACCATTAAGTGTACCTAAACCTCCTAAAGTAAGTGAATTAGACGTATGCGAACCTCCAGTACGTAGATTAGCAGAAACACCACTTGCTATAGAAAGATTAGATGAAACAACCAAGTTGCTACTAAATGTTTTTACTCCACTGTTGGTAAGGGCTAAATTATTAAACGTTGTAGCACCTGTAATAGATTGAGTTGTACCATTAAAAGTAACAGTTCCACTGTTGTGAGTAAATGTACCGCTGTTCGAATAATTCCCAGCTAAACTCAATGTTCCTGATGTGGTAACCAAAGTTCCTGCACTAAGGGTAAGATTATTCAACGCTACATCGTTAGAACCAAATGCCAGTGTGCCGGAGCCTGCTTTTGTAAGGCTTCTCGTACTATTATTATTTGTACCACCTAATGTTAATACCTTAACTGTTCCTACTGAAGTAGAGTTAGTTAAAGTAATATCTGCACCCATTGTCACGGCTCCAGTTCCAAAATTCAGGCTTTCACTTCCTGAAAAACTAAAACTACTGTTTAGGTTTAGCGGATTATTTGTACTCAATGCAATTGCAGCTCCAGAGGTGTTGTCTATGGTACCTCCGGCAATGGTTAAAGTTCCAGAGCCAATGGCAGAAGATGTACCTCCACTTCCCGCGTTATTTATTCTTAAACTACCAGCACTAAGTGTGGTGCCGCCAGAATAGGTGCTTGCACCGGTTAAAGTAAGTGAACCGGTATTGGATTTCACTATACTTCCGGTACCTGAAATTATTCCTGCATAGGAGGTATTGGTGCTATTACCGTCAATTGTAAGAGTTGCAGCTCCTAAGGTTACATTTCCACCTGTAGTTCCTCCACCTGCAATTGAACGAATTTGTGTATTAAAACCGCTGATATCTATTTTTGTACCAGCCACATCGGCTAAAGTAACATCCGAATTCACCCCAAAAGCACCACTCGTATTAACAACAGTTGCGATCCCAGCTTTCAAGGTACCTGCATTTACAACAGTTGGACCAGCATAGGTATTTGCTCCTGAAAGAGTTAAAATTCCAGCTCCTGCTTTTATAACTTGAAATAAATTTGAGGATCCGCTTACTACTCCACTCACTGTAAGATCTCCCGAAGCAACCGAAGCATCGGCTACGGAGAAAGTTCTTGTTGCTCCCAATGCAACTGGACAAGAAATTGTTGCGCCCGTTCCGGTTCCGCTAGCCGTAACAGTTACATTACCGCCTAGCGTTAAGGTTCCAGTACCTGAAATGGTTGAAGCAGTTGTTCCGTTATATAATTGCACACTTGTAGGAGCAGTATTGGCGGTGGATGAACCAAGATTATAAGATGACAATGCCAGAGTTGAACCTGCATTTACGGTTAATGCACCCGCAACGTTTTCTGAAAGAGCCAAAGTCACAGGTGCTGAAGTATTACTTATATTCAAGTTATTAAATATTGTAGTTGCGGCAAAGGATAAGGCTCCGATAGTTTGAGCAGTTGATCCATTAAAAGTTACAGTGCTTGTGCCTCTTGTAAAAACACCATAGGTATAATGCCACCAATCACCTCCACAATTAATAGAGCTACCCGCAGCACTTGCATCAATAACACCGTATTTCGTAGCGGTGTAATAATCTATCACAATATCTTTGCCAACAGTAAGTGTTTTTCCATTAATTGCTAATGTCGTTGTTGCATTGTTCCCCGCATCATGGACTGTGCAATAACCTGATAATGTAATGTTGTTTGCAAGAGTCACAGTAGCATTATTGGCAGAAATTAATAAGTCCAAATAAGTGCCAGACCCCGCAATTGAAGAAGCATTCATAATCGTTAAAGCATAAGAAGCCGTATTTCCATTTACAATTCCGTTATTGGTAATTGCACTTCCAAAATGATCTATATAAGCATTATCATTTAATGTGAGTTGTGCATTCGCATCAATAGTCAAATTAGTGGAAGTCGCTAAAGTTCGCAATCTAAAACCAATTCCTGACCACACTCCGATTCCATATATCGTTGGTGAGAGATTTTGCAATGCAATCGAATAATTTGTAAAATCTCCCGCATCCGTTATTGTACCATTGTTCGTAATACTCGAACCTGAAGGCTTCAATGTAAATGATGTACTGTTACATGTGAGAATAGCTCCATTATTTACAGTTAGGTTTGCGCAAAAAGCATTCGCGTTTATTAATGGAGAATTAGCGGTTCCAGCCGGAATGACAACATTAGAAGTTGAGGTTGGTACCGCATTACAACTCCAGTTTCCTGCAACATTCCAACTTGTACTTACAGCGCCTGTCCATGTATAAAATCCAGAAGATGTAAAGGCCGGAGTACTCGCACTTACTGAAGTTGAACACGACGTAGCAGTAAAGCTAATTGCTGTAATATTCACCACATTGCTATTTCCATCTGCCGTCAAGGCCGCTGTTGTGAAGGTACCTGTGCCAGGAGAACCAGCTGTAAAACTCATACTTGCTGTGGTAGAGGCAACTGTATTTGAACCACTAACACTGTAGGTTACAGTATAAGTACCTGTTGCGAGTGTTGTTGATGAAACTGTAACCACCGAGCCAGCTCCACCACAACTGCTAGCCGCTGACGTACTAATGTTTGAAACTAACGGTGTTGGATTTACCACTACAGAACTAGTTGCAGTCCGAGGAGAAACACAACCATTGCTTCCCGCCGCTTGAGCATAATAGGTAAATGTGCCCGTTGCCAAGGGTGTATAGGAAGCTATACTTGTGCCTAATAGATTACCACCACTTGCCGCATCATACCAGCTTATTGTATTTCCTGCCGATGTGGCACTTAAAGTTGTGCTATTTCCTAGACAAATCGGAGTGGTTGCGCTAACCGCAGTTAGAATTGGCGAAGCCAAAATTGTAATATTTAAAACTGCCGTTGTACTGGTACAGCCATTGGTAGCCGTAATGGTATAATCACCTGCAGCAGTTGCAGTAGTTGGTGTTCCTGAAACCGCTCCAGAAGAAGAATTAAGAGACAAACCGGCTGGTAATGGTGGATTAACTGAATAAGTAACTGTTCCCGCAGTTGTGCCTAATGTTACTGTGTTTGATGTAATTGCAGAGCTGGTACAATAGCTTACCGGATTACTGGCATAGGTTAAACCAGCCAAACTGGTTCCTGGACAAGATACTGTGCTTTGCGAAAAGGCAGTGGTTGATGCACTGTATACCGGCCCACCCGAACAAGTTGTATTATTATAAGAGAAAACCCAATAGTAATAGGGAGTTCCAGAAGTTAAACTGCTTGATGTCCAAGAACCGGCCGATGTCCCCACGTATTCTATATAGCCGATAGCATTTGACCCAACAGTATACGTTGTTGCAGTTACAGGGCTAGGCTGTGTATTTGAATCCGTTCTTACCACTAAATAACCCGAAGGTGCAGTACCTGCAGCCGTGAACGAACCAGAAATCGAGGTAGTGGTTTGAGCAGATGAGGAGGCGGTTGCAGCTAATGAGGTCGGTGCTGCACAAGCGGGTATCGCTACAACTGTAAAGGTGTAATCTTCTGTTTCGCTTGATGATTGCGCACTATTACAACTAATTACAGCTGCAGTCGCATCTTGAACCACAATTCTCATTCGGGTATTTCCTATTAAAGCTCCCGAAGGAACAGAAAATGTGCCTGATGGATTCGAGCTTATATTACCATTTGAATTATAAACCGATTCACCTGCATCGGTAAATAATCCATTTTGATTCCAATCTATAAAAATACCAAAACTTGAACCATTTCCAACTCCAGGTGATGTCATGGAGAAACTTACAGAACTGCTATGATATTGACTTGCACTTTGCGCAGTAAAATCGCCATATCCATTTGCAGAATAAGTAGATGCATTACTAATATTAGTGATACCATTTGTAATTGTGAAATTTGTGAAATAATCTGATCCTTGAGTTGATGGGCCAGTACTTGCACAATATTTTCTTAATGTTTTCAAACCACCTGCAGATCCAGATCCAGATATACTTACCGAACTGAACGTAAAATTAGTTGTGGCTAGCTCAGATACATTAATCGTATTTGCATTGGTTGCTGCGGCTGTAATATCAGCTGTTAAATAGATATACCCTGTTGATCCACTTGAGATGCTTTGCGTTGTGAAACTTGTAAAAGTTTTAGTACCAGCAGCTCCTGGTGTAGCTATTGTACTTAATAAGGTTGCTGTCCCGGAATTGAATGTGCTGCTTGTAGAATACCAAGCTTTCAAATTTGTAACGTCAGCCGATGCATAGGTTCCTGCAGTTGTACAGGTCATTCCTGTTAAAGTTGCTGCAGCATTGGTTACCGAAAGTTGCGATTGATGCAATAAAACATTTGTTGTTCCAGCATCGACTGTAGATGCGGCTACCTGTGTACCATTATTTGCAAGAACCACAGTAGGAACCACAACAGTTTGCGTTCCTCCTGCTGTTGTGCTGCCCGTTTTTGAACCACTACCAAATGTAAAGTCAGCTGTAGTTAACGCATTTACATTTATTGTATTTGCGTTAGTTGCAGATGAAGAAATGTCTGCTGTAATATAAATATAGGCAGTTCCTACTGGTACTGCTTGTGATAAAAAGCTTGTAAATGTTTTAGTACCTGGCGCACCTGGCGTTGTTAAAGTACTTAATAGCGTTGAAGTTCCAGTACTAAAAGTAGCATTTGTTGAATAATACACTTTCAAATTTGTTACATCAGCTGAAACATAAGATCCTGCTGTTGTACAAGTCATACCCGTCAACGAGGCAGATGCAGAGCTAACTGTTAATTGTGATTGATGCAAAACAACATTGGAAGTTCCTCCAGATATATTGGCCGCTCCAACCTGATTACCATTATCAGCAATTGCTATAGCACTCGAAACAAAGGTTTGCGCTCCACCAGCAGTGCTACTACCCGATTTATTTGCACTAGCAAAAGTAAAATCACTGGTAGTTAATGCCGATAAATTGATCGTATTGCTATTTGTAGCTGCTGAAGCAAGATCTGCCGTAATGAAAATATAGCCTGTTCCGGTAGCCACAGACTGTGTAGCGAAACTTGGGAATGTTTTGGCGCCGGCTGCACCGGGTGTAGTAAAAGTGCTTAACAAAGTAGCAGTTCCTGAGCTAAAGGTACTACTAGTTGAATACCATGCCTTTAAATTGGTGATGTCTGCGGACAAATAAGTACCTCCAGTTGTACAAGTCATACCCGTCAAAGAGGCAGCTGCAACTGTTGTTGTTAATTGTGACTGATGTAAAACTAAGTTTGTAGTTCCAGGTGAAACATTCGCGGCAGCAACCTGAGTACCATTATTTGCAAGAACTACTACTGGCGTTAAAATGAATGCATCCGCACCCAAATCACTTGGCGTAGATGTACTACGGGTATCACAATCTATATCAGTAGTTACCCATGATTGAGCTGTAAACCCAGAAACAGCATCTATACCCGAAGCGCTCGCATGCAAATCTGTATTATTGTTTACAAAAGTTGGTGCGACAGAAATAGAAGTATCATCTAATGTTGAGGTTGTAAATGTTTTCCAATCTGCAATTAAGTTGTAATTAGTTGGGGTCGTATTATTTCTACCGATATGACCAGAAGTAGATTGGTCAGTGGCTATATGATAATCATTATAATTAAATGCAACGCCTGTTCCACCTAATCCAGCCGCAGTAGTTACTATGCAAAAGTGTTTAGCTGTTGCAGCTTGTGCACCCGTAAAATTTGCAAAAACATTACCCCTAACCTTAAAAACAGGGGTAGTACTTTGAAACTCAATACAAGTATTAGAATAAGTTGGAGTAAGACCTTGACCAATACTAACCGAATTATTATCAATATCATAAGAATGTGTAGATAATGAGCCTATAATTCCGAAATACATGCCGAATGCATATCTTGTAGCAACAGCTGTACTAGTATATGATGTGTAAATGTTGCTAATAAAGTTGTTGTATACTTTTAGATTAGCTGTTGTTGCAGCTACGGTAGACAGATCGGCTTGTATACCATATGCAATTGAAGTAGTACTAGTTGATCCTTTTACATTAATACCTTGTATTTTGTTGTTGTAGATTTCACTATTTCCATACCCTACTGTATAGTAGATTCCTTGAGTAGCTGCTTGATCTCCGGTAATAGATGAAATATCATTATTCCATAGTTTTAACCCACTTTGACCGTACGCATAAATACCTCTTGCAGAAATTGATGTGCTCGTAGTTGGGCCAATATTCGAAATCGAATTCCTTGTAGCGCAAACTGTAGTACCTACATTACAAGACAAATCCGGATAAGTCGAACCGCCACCAGTATTCAAATAAACGCCGGCTGTTTTAACACCACTTATCGTTAAATTATAATAATTATTGTAGCTATTGGCACCCGCAGTACTGGTAGGAGTGATAACAGCGTTTTGATCAATTCCATAGCATAAGTTAGCAGAACCCCTATTGGCCAAAGTAATAATAGAATTCATTATAGTATTATATTGAGCTCCATTAGTAGAAGAAGAATTGCTAATATAATAACCTAATTCGACTGCTGCAGATGCAGACGCATCAATGTCAATCCCATCAAAAGTAAAATAATCCCCTCCATTTATATTAATACCAAAGTCTAGCGTACCTGATGTGCCAGTAGGCTTTATGATTGGATTGGCGCCGGAACCTGATTTTTGAAATTTAATAGTATTTGCTGAGGTACCAGTTGCGGTAATTGTAGGGGTATTTTCTGTAAAAGTTTGACCTGCTGAAATATTGAAAGTTACAGCGCCACTTATACCACGGGAGTTTAAATTGTTTATTGCATCAGTGAATGTCTTGAAATTAGTTGAACTTTCAGCTATACTATTATCAATAGTATATGTTCCAGACATAGCAGTAGCAGGCATTGAATAGAGTTTAATTTCATCTATTGAAACAGGTGGCTGGGCGCCTGTTGAAGCATCGTTTTCCCAAAAAAATATAAGCCTTCTGGTTGTACTAGAAGAAGAATTGCCAATATTAGATGCACTTAATGTATATGTATAGGTAGTAAAAGATGTTCCTGAAACTGCAGAAAGTGTGGTAACTCTTGTTGCATTTGTTATAGCAGGAACTGCAATTCCAGATGTTCCAGGCTGAGTTACAGCAGGTACTGATGCGCCAGTTTGTATAAAAACTGATAAATCATCATAACTACTTTCTCCAAGACCTTTAAACTTAAAAGATAAAGTAACATTAATTTCGCCAGATGGAAATACTATATCACGCCAAAACATAACCATACTAGTACCACTCGTAACGGTGTATGCATTTGTAGACCCCGTACCGTTATCAATGTAAGCACACCTAGAACCAGCAGAGGCACTTGCTCCAGTACCAACAAACCATTTATTTGTATTTGACGATGAATAGTTTTGTACTGTCCATCCATTGTTTGCAAATGTAGCGCCAGTCTCAAACCCTCCATCCCCAGTTGGCGAGATTAGCGTACTCTGCCCCCAACTCTCCCCCACTCCCAAGAGCAAGAAAAACAAGACACTAAGCATTGTGGTTTGTAAAAATTTTGGGGTACAAGACAACGTGAAATTTCTAGTTGTTACTGTGCTTGCGGTTGTAGGTAGTTTTGTGATCATAACGGCTACTTTTTGGTTTGGTTTTGGGTTAAAAAAACACCCTTTTTGGGGTGCGATTTTTTGGATAAATGTTTGTTTATTAATCTAACCTAAACAATATTTTATTATAACAATTTTTTAACATGCGTTAATCGATGTATGGTTTTAAATTATCGACGAAGTGCATTTGAGTTGCACTTTGAAAGTAAATAATGATACAAACTGCAACTGAGGTTCAGTGGTGAATTTACGGTCGTTTTGTAGATTTTGGCGAATAGCGAGTAGAATGCTACTTATTTTGTTAAATTGTTTAGAACTTCCCGATAAATAGAGGCTTTTGTAGCGAAATGTGTTTTTGGGTGAAAGGTTGTCCGTTGTCGGTTCTCTGTTGTCCGTTTTAAAAGTACACTAAGAACTTTAGGGGAGTTATCAGTTATGAATTATGAGTTATGAGTTATCCTTCTAAGAACTGTCTCTCATCTATTATCTTTTAGTCTATTCGTCTTTTTTGTTTAGGGTTTAGAGTTTAAAGATTAAGGTTTAAAGGTTGAGATTAGAAACCATAAATGACTTAGTATACCTCTACCCTTTTGACTTTCGACTTTGGACTTTGGACTTCTAAAACTCCCCTCTTGAGAGGGGCTGGGGGTGTGTTTTATTAGTTGTAAGTTATCGGTATTAAGTTGACAGCTGTTCTTAGTTAATAAGTAGACTTTATGACTTTTGACTATTGACTATTTTTTCGCTCGCAAAGACGCTAAGGCGCAAAGCTGTCTTCCGACAGAAAAAGAGTCGCTTCGCTCCTTTTTTTTGAGAACACGGATTGAAGCAATATGAATAATTTGAAAAATTTTTATTGATTTCTCAAATTTTACAAATCTGTGTTGAGATAAGATTGCTTCTTCGTTCCTCCTCGCAATGACATTCTTAGTAAACTTCTACAAAAACTCCCCGCTTCCAACTTCCCACTTCTAGCTTTATCCAAATAGCCGTTCTTAGTATACTCCTCAATTATTAATTATTCATTTTTAATTATTAATTAAACATTGACGCCAATGTCTCGCAGCTCCAGTTCTTTCTTTTCCAACTTTTCTACGAAAACCCTATGCTCCTCCGTATCCGGATTAAACGGGCGGTGTTGTCTGCTTTTTTGAACGGCTTCCACCTCAACAATGAGCGCTTGGGTTTCGGGTGTGGTGGTCACGCTGAGCCATTTTTCCCAAATGTAGCGAATGGCCAAAGGGCTGGGATGCAAGAGATCATCAGCATAAAAGCGGTAATCACGCAATTCGTCGAGCAGGAGTTCATAGGCCGGGAAGTAATAAGCTTTATGCTTTTCAAGCACCTGGTGCAAGGCCACCACTAAATGGGCTTTGCTGCGTTGGTTTTCGACCAAACCGTCTTTGCTGTGGCGCACCGGTGAGATGGTAAACACCAGTTGCACGTTTGGGTTCACAGCATGAATAGTGGAAATAAGTTGTTTCAAACCGGCTTCAATATCTGTTACCGAAAGCAATTCTTTAGCAAAAGCCGTTTGCGGAATTTTATGGCAATTGGCTACTACCCGATCGCTTTCCAAATGACGATACACCCAAGCGGTTCCGAGGGTGAATCCGATGTGCGTGGCTTGTTGCAATTGGGTTTTGAGTTGCTGTTGTTTGTCATTGAGATCGGCCAGCATCGCCTCGGGTTCTGGATTACTGCAATCTGAATGCAGTTCGAAGCAATGCCATAATTGGTTGTGAAAAATTAAATCAGCGCGGGTATACACTTTGTCATGTAATGCCCGATCCACCAATTGCTGCAAGGCCAAGGACTGAAACAAAATACCAAACGGATTGGTACTTTGCATAAAACCCAACTGTGCAAATTGGCGGCCCATATTGTCGGCAAAACAGGATCCCAACCACAGCAAACGCGAGTGGTAATCGATTTTTTGATCCAAGGATTGTAACGCGACAGGAGTGCTAAGTTTCATGAATTAAATTTGACCAAAAATAGGGAAATTCAGGCATAAAAAAAGCCCCCATGCGTGCTGAGGCAATGGAGGCATTTTAAAAAGGTGTTGTTATCTTCTTATTACTTATTCATAGAAAAACAAAGTGCTACTTTCTCCAAAAGTAGTAGTTTCAACAGCAGAGATAGGATAATCATTGCTGTTATATTGATATGCAGTAGTTACATTTGAACTTGGAAAGGTAGGGTGTTCTTCTGTAAGTACGTTGTGATTAAATCCACCAACCACTTGATCCGCAAATGAGATTTTTGAAATACCCGTGATGTTTTTAAACGGATTATTTTTCGTGTCGTAGGTATAATTAACTACAGAAGTTGCTCCAAATTCATAATTTTCAACTTTCGTAATTTCGCCATTGGTAAAAAATAATTTTCCACTTGATGGCGATTCTGTCTGTGAAACTAAATCACCCAGTGCTCTGGTATATTCTATAGTACCATCAGCATTGTAGGTAAATTCCTCTTTTGCGCCATAATCTTGGAGCAATGATAAAAGCACATACTTAATCATCTGTCCTTGGCTATTATAAGTATAGGTTTCTGTTTGAAACTCCGTTGAATCTGCAAAGTACCTTACGGCAGTAATTAAATCCCCCACATAGGTAAATTCAACCTTAAATCCAGGAGCTTCTATTCTATTAATTTTGTTTCCGTTGTAGAAATATTGAAGTGTTTCTTCCACACCGTCTTCATCTGTGCTTACGGTTCGTTTTACCAAAACATCCTGCGAGGCACTTGGGGAATCAGTTGATGAACAAGAAACGATTAAAAACAAAGCGAGACAAGCAACAATAATTTTTTTCATGTATAGTTGATTTTTTATGATTAGTGAATCCAAAAAAGAAAAACCTTCTTTTAATTGGAGTACAAATATAAATACCGCTTTTTAAAAATTTTGTTAAATGAAAAAAAGCTACAACCAATTTTTTGAATCCGAGTTCCAAAAATTTGTTTGCCACGTATGCACGAATATTAAATTCCAATTTTTGAATCCCGACGCTTCGGGACCAAATTCCAATTCTGAAGATTGGCAGCAAACTAAGTATCAAACACAGATCGAAATAATTGTAGAAATCAGCGCAATCTGAAGTATTTCCATCCCGAGGCTTCGGGACCAAATTATCTAATTTCCAAATCTACATTCGTGCATTTGTGGCTAAATAAACTTGCAACGTAGATTTAAAACAACTAGAGAAATGAACGCAATCTGAAGCATTTACAAATTAACTAATCTTCAAATTTTCAAATTTAATAATCGCTTTGTTTCTTTATAAGGAAACTTTTCTATTTTTGTAATCATTTATACGCCATACCATGCATTATTTATTTACCATTCAATTTCTTGAACCGGCCTTGCAGTTTATAGAAAGTTTAGAGCCAAAATCACAAGAGAAAGTACTTTATGTACTTTGGAAAGCAAGAATCGTAAAAGATGCTGAGTTATTTAAAAAAATTAGCGCCGATATCTGGGAGTTTCGAGTGCTGCATCAAAAAAAGCAGTATCGTTTATTGTCCTTTTGGTACAAATCTGATACCGAAGTGCGTTGTGTCATTTGCACCCACGGTTTTATCAAAAAAACGGCTAAAACACCCGCACTCGAATTGCAAAAAGCGCAACAACTCAGACTAGATTACATCAATTCAAAACACCTAAAATGAAAACACATTCACTCGAAGACGTAACCGATGCACTCATCGGTCAAGCTGGCACAAAAAAACGAATGGCCTTTGATGCCGAGTTGCGTCTGGATGCTATTGGTCAATGCATCAAAGAAATTCGGACTCAAAAAAAACTCACACAAGATCAATTGGGCAGTTTGGTTGGGGTAAAAAAAGCGCAGATTTCGAAAATAGAAAACAACTTTACCGACGCCAGAATTGGCACCATTCTCAAAGTATTTCATGCCTTAAACGCAAGGATAAATTTTAGCATCACGGAGGCTATTTCTAACTAGTTCAGTTTTGAATTAACATTATCCGTGTTAAAAAAATGTGAGCCACGAATGCACGAATAATAAAATTCCAATTTTTGAAATTCCAAATTCCAATTCTGAAGATTAGTAGCAAACTAAGTATCCAACACAGATCGAAATAATTCTAGAAATCAACGCAATCCGAAGCATTTCCAAATTAACTAATCTTCAAATTTTCAAATCAACATTCGTGCATTCGTGGCTAAATAAACTTTCAACGCAATCCGAAGCATTTCCAAATTATCCAATCTTCAAATTTTCAAATCAACATCCCATCGTTCGTGGCTAAAAAAATATTCAGCTCAATCTAAAGCATTTTCAAATTTACAAATTTGCTAATCTTCAAATTACATCAAAAAATCCCCCGCTTTTTCCAAAGCTGCTGCAATACCACTCGCGTCTTTCCCGCCTGCGGTTGCAAAAAACGGTTGTCCGCCTCCGCCACCTTGGATGAATTTGCCTAATTCGCGCACCACTTGGCCCGCATTGAGGTTTTTCTCGGCCACCAATTCTTTCGAAATGTAACACGTGAGCATGGGTTTATCATCTTGCACCGTGGCTAATACCAAAAACAAATTGGTTTTGTTGGCGCCCAATTCGTAGGCCAAATCTTTGGCGCCTTCTGCCGATAAATCTACCGTAGTGGCCAAAAATTGCACGCCGTTGCGCTCTTGTAATTGTGAGGCCAGTTCGGCTTTCATGCCTTTGGCTTTTTCTTTCAAGAGTTGTTCCAACTGTTTTTGCATTTTGGTGTTTTCGTCTTGCAATTGTTGCACCGCTTTTACCGGATCTTGGGCAGATCGCAACACCGCATTGATCTCTTTGAGCGTATCGGTTTTGGCTATAAAATAATCTTTCACCGCAGCCGAAGTAATGGCTTCGATTCTGCGAATTCCTGCCGCAACAGCGCCTTCGCTCAATATTTTAAAGTGCCAAATATCTGATGTATTCCTCACGTGAATTCCACCACACAATTCCATGCTCTCACCAAATTTGATGGCACGCACGGTTTCGCCGTATTTTTCGCCAAACAAGGCCATCGCGCCTTCAGACACTGCTTGCTGAAACGGAATATTTCTGCGCTCTATCAAAGGCAATTGTTCGTGAATACGGGCATTCACAAAATCTTCTACGGCCTGCAACTCATCCGAAGTTAATTTGGCATAATGCGAAAAGTCAAAACGCAAATAATCGGGATTCACCAACGAACCTTTTTGCTCAACATGGGTTCCCAAAATACTGCGCAAGGCTTGGTGCATCAAATGCGTCGCCGAGTGATTGGACGCCGAACGTCTGCGTTGACTCACATCCACAAACGCGCGAAATGTTTCGTGCAAATTATGGGGTAATTCTCTCGTATAATGTACAATCAGATTATTCTCTTTTTTGGTGTCAATTACGTATACTGCATCCCCATTGGCCAACTCAAATGAACCTTTGTCGCCTACTTGACCACCGCCTTCTGGATAATAAGGCGTAGTATTTAATACGATTTGAAAAACGGTTCCTTCTTTGGCACTTTCTACTTTGCGATAGCGCAAAATGTGCACGTCGGCTTCGGTCTGGTCATACCCAATAAAGGGCTCGGCACTGTCTTCTGAAACAATTATCCAATCGCCTGCTTTTACTTGAGATGCCGCGCGTGAACGGGCTTTTTGTTTTTGTAATTCTTCTTCAAAACCAGCTTCGTCTAGAGTCAATCCGCGTTCGCGTACTATCAAACTCGTCAAATCGATGGGGAAACCATAGGTGTCAAATAGTTCAAATGCTTTGGCACCGGATACCGTTTGGTTTTCGGCGTTGGCGATAAGTGTATCCAACAACACCAAACCTTGGTCTAAGGTGCGCAAGAATGATTTTTCTTCTTCCCAAATTACGTTAGTTGTAAGTTCGCGTTGCGAAACTATTTCTGGAAATGAAAAGCCCATTTGTGCGCTCAGCGTTTCAACCAACTTATAAATAAAGGGCTCTTTGGTATTCAAAAAGGTAAATCCGTAACGGATGGCGCGTCGCAAAATACGGCGAATCACATAGCCCGCTCCGGTATTAGAAGGCAATTGGCCATCAGCAATCGCAAAAGCTACCGCACGCACGTGATCGGCTATCACGCGAATGGCAATGTTTATTTTTTCGGCCTCAGCATTCGGCGCTTTGATGGTATAGGTACTTCCGGTGATGGTTTCGATTTCGCGAATAAGCGGACTAAAGACATCCGTGTCGTAATTGGATTGTACGCCCTGCAATACCATGCACAAACGCTCAAATCCCATTCCTGTATCTACGTGTTGGGCCGGTAATTTTTCGAGTGAACCATCAGATTTGCGATTAAATTCCATGAACACATTGTTCCAAATCTCGACCACATGCGGATGGTCGCTGTTCACCAATTCTTTTCCGGGAATCAGGGCTTTTTCTTCGGCCGAACGAATATCCACGTGTATTTCTGAGCAAGGTCCACAAGGTCCTTGGTCGCCCATTTCCCAAAAATTATCTTTTTTGTTTCCCAATAAAATGCGGTCTTCAGCTATGAGTGTTTTCCAAATGTCATAGGCCTCTTGGTCGAAAGGCACATTTTCTTCTTTGCTGCCCTCAAACACCGTGACATATAAAATCGATTTGTCTATTTTGTATACTTCGGTAAGCAATTCCCAAGCCCAATGAATGGCTTCTTTTTTGAAATAATCACCAAAACTCCAATTCCCCAACATCTCAAACATGGTATGGTGGTAAGTGTCAATCCCTACTTCTTCCAAATCGTTGTGTTTCCCAGAAACGCGCAAGCATTTTTGGGTATCGGCGATACGGTTGCTTTTTGGGGTGGCATTTCCTAGAAAATA
>Ga0315908_10001917_pt1 | contig 15434 bp, 9 predicted proteins | sample LakEriMetagenome_12_FD_203520 | JGI IMG/M metagenome (GOLD analysis project Ga0315908, IMG submission 203520) | Freshwater fungal communities from buoy surface, Lake Erie, Ohio, United States - Buoy 4 MA124 | ecosystem: Environmental > Aquatic > Freshwater > Lake > Lake biofilm | place: USA... | reverse complement strand
GTGAACGTTACCGTTGCTCCTGTCGCTGCACTTAGGTTCGTTGCTGGTGACCATGAATACGTCGTTGCTCCCGTTGCTGTCAATGTTGCCGTCGCTGTAGAACAAATCGTTACATCTGTGACCACAACTACTGGCAAAGGATTTACAGTAACCACTACTTGGTCAGTTCCTGTACAACCGTTTGTTGTCCCAGTCACTGTGTATGTCCCTGTGACAGCAGGAGTAAATGGTGTTCCATTCGTTAAGACTGGAGACCATGTATAGGTTGTTCCACCCGCAGCTGTCAATGTTACCGTCTGACCAGCACATACTGTTTGGTCAGCTCCTCCATTGATTGTTGGCAAAGGAGTTACTGTTACGACAACTTGATCTGTTGCAGTACAACCGTTGGACGTTCCTGTCACAGTATACGTTGTCGTAGTCGCTGGATTAGCAGTTACACTCGCCCCTGTCGTAGCACTCAAGCCTGTTGCTGGCGACCATGTATAGGTTGTCGCCCCCGTGGACGTTAATGTTGCAGAGCCTCCAGCACAATAACTAACATCTGGTCCAGCATTTACAGCCGGTGGTGTTGCCACTGTGACAACCACTTGATCTGTTGATGTACATGATCCAGAGGTTCCTGTAACAGTATACGTAGTCGTTACGGTTGGATTAGCTGTTACGCTTGCTCCTGTAGTTGAACTCAATCCTGTTGCTGGCGACCATGTATATGTTGTTGCGCCGGTTGCCGTCAATGTTGTAGATCCAGCGTTACAAATAGTTACATCAGGGCCTGCATTCACAGGGGTATTTGGAGTAACAGTGATGCATTGGTTCTGCGTAAAAGTACATCCAAAGTTGTCTGTTACTGAATATGTGTAACATGGTGAACCTACAGCTGTAGGCGTGACAGTAGCCGTTGTAGCTCCTGTGGAGGTCAAGCCGGTTGCTGCAGACCATCCCTGAGAAGCAATTGTCGGAGTAAAGGCACCCGTTGCTGCTGGAACAGTAAAGTTCACATCCCAGTTAAAGATATAACCATTATCGATTGCAAGGTTATCTGTTACTTGAATCGTCCAAGCTCCATTTAATGGACAGCCAATAAGATTGGAAAAGGGATTCAAAGGCATGTAGTTTCCTGCTGCTATGGAGTTTCCCGCTGGGTTTCCCGCTGTCACTACTGGCCCATTTACTAGGAATGTAGTAGCTGTTGGTGTAAAACAATAGTTAAATCCAGTTCCCGGAGTATTCGATCCATCATCCAATGCATTACCGAGATATGTTCCATTACCTCCCTGACCATAAGACTTCAAAATCATGCTTTGACCATTAGGGCAAATCAAAACGATATTTAAATCTCCGAGATACGAGTGCTCTAAATTCAAACATACATTACTAAAGTTCGATGCCGCTGTAACAGTCTGACCTGCTGCAAAACAGTTTACGTTTATAGATGTGGTGTAGGATACACCTGAACCATCAGGCAGGAAGGTCGTTCCCGAGACTGGTGGTGTGCAGTTGGGAACAAAAGGTGTCATTGCCACCGTGGCTGCAAGGTTTGAGGATTGCCCCAAACAGATTGGATTTGGTGTCGCTGAGGTGGTAATCGTAGGCGTTGTCGCTACTTGCACAATCACAGTATAAGACAAGGTCGTTGGACAATTGTTAGCATCGCGCACAACCAAACTAACTTGATAACTTCCTGAAGTTGTGTAGGTGTAGTTTACTGTTTGACCTGTCAATGTCACCCCATTACCCATGCTCCACGTATATGTGTAAGGACCAACGCCCCCACTACCCGTAGTTGCTGTAAATGTTGTTGATTGATTTGGGCAACGCCTTATGATTCCTGCGACAGCAGCTGGCGTTGTACTCGCAATTCCACTTGTTATTGTAGGACATGGTGTTGAACAAGAAATAGTCCCAGCCCATCCTGTTGATGTTACACTTCCATCAGAAGTAAATACAAAGGTCAAACAACCAGAGGCATTCGTTGGTGTCGCTGAAACTGTTCCAGGACCTACTGTTCCTGTATACGTTCCTAATGTTGGAGACGCAGTATTTGGACCATTGTAGATCGTCAGGAAATCGAAATTTGCTTCAGTTGCAAAAGCTGTAAAATTAACAACAACCTTAGCACCTGGTGTTGATGGACAGATGGTGTAAGTAAAATTCTGTGAATTTCCATAATTCCCTGTGCCTCCTGGATCGTAAAATGTTCCTGAGCATGCAGAGACATTTCCATTCGTCATGTTATATGTCTGCGCGAAAGCACCTGATCCAATCATGGTACTCAAAATAAACGCAGCGATGTAGTATATCTTCTTCATATCAGACAATGCTTATTTCAACAAGATTGAACTTTGTGGTAGAATGTAAATGATTTTATCTACTCCTTTCAATTTTATCATTTGCGCATCTTCCGTTGGGAAAAATTTGTAATGCAAAGGATTAAAGTTTTGGTTTTCGAAATCAGTTAGAAATTCACCAACTGTTACAAACTGTTCAGTTTTTGATGCTAAGGGAATAAATTCCATCTGTTCAACTTCTTGATATTTGCCCTCACTGACATCCTTTACCATGAATCCGTAACTGATATACTTATCCATAAGCAACAAGAAATCGGCTTGATATAGCTTTCGTGCATCTACCCATTCCTGCCCATACACCTCTACGATTTTTGCTTCATTTGTCAATTCTTGACTTAAAGTAATAAAACAACTCAACATGAGCATGGTCGTTAAAAACAACGATTTACAATTCATAATTCTAACATTTAATGAACACGAAAAAGCATAGAAATCGGCACCAAAGGGCGCATGTAGCAGATTTACGGCAACACTTTTTCAGCTAGTTTACAAGACGACGAAGGTACGAAGAAGTTGCCACTTTCGAGGAGAAATAATTTGTTTTTTACGCTGGATAAGCAATCCAGTCGATACCTTTTATTAACAATTTTAAGGTGTCATTTTCAACACTCTTCTTCGGGATATCAGCGCAATATTGCCAAGAGGCATCTGACGGTAAGCTCATAAGTATTGATTCTGTTCTTCCACCCGACAACAACCCGAATTTTGTCCCGCGGTCGTGAACAAGATTAAATTCTACATAACGTCCTCTCCTCAGGTTCCGCCAATGAAGCTGTTCTTCTGTGTAGGAAAGGTCTTTTCCTTGAATCACTTGCTGTTCATACAACACTGGAAATGAACGACCTAAATCTATGCAAAAGTTAAATATCTTATCCTTTGGCATAGCCTCACTTGGTTTTAAATGATCAAAAAACACCCCCCCAATACCACGTGTTTCTTCACGGTGTGGGATATAAAAATACTCATCTGCCCAAGGCTTAAATTTCGTATATAATGACGCATCATAGCTATCGCAAATCGCCTTCAATCCTTGATGAAATTGTGCTGCTTGTGCGGGAACAACATAATGTGGCGTAAGATCAATTCCACCTCCAAACCAACACTCTCCTGAATCAAGTTCAAAGTAACGAACGTTCATGTGGATGATTGGTACATGTGGATTTGATGGATGCAATACGATGGATACTCCAGTAGCAAAAAAGTTATTTCCATCTAAGCCGAGCTGTCGCTTCATGAGATCATTCACTGGACCAAAAACCTCGGAGAATGCAACTCCACCTTTTTCAATGACACCGCCATTTGAGATTGTTCGTGTGCGGCCTCCACCACCCTCTGTTCGTTCCCAAATATCTTCCTGAAAGCTCGATTTACCATCGACTTTTTCAAGATATTGGCAAATGTAATCTTGAAGACTTCTAAACTCTGCGGCGATTAACTGTTTATCCATTGGTTCAATTGGAGCGAATCAATTTATATTCTTCTTGGCGAATGATGAACACTTTTCCGTTTTCGTATCCATTACCTGTACCTCTTTGAATCAATTCAAAAGCATTCATAATTCCTTCCTCTGATGGTGTTTTGACCATTTGAAACAGCCCGACTAAAAAATGAAGAGTAACATCAAAACCTTGTGCCGCCATTTTACTCAAATCAGCATTATAGGCCACACGGTATTTGCGCAAGAAACGTTTCGTTTTCTCGTAAGTAAAATTCAAATCGTTAGGGCTAGCAAAATGATAATGGAACCGATTTCTAAATGAAGCCTGCATTTCATCAAAATTCATCCATTCTCGGCTTCCATATACTTCAATAAAATGGCCATCAGCCTTTGAAGCATTCAACGAATTCATAAATTTCAGCGCTTGAAGCTTATCACTTGTAGGAAAAATAATTACCGTTTTCACACCCTTGCGGAGAAAGGTCGTATAAGTCTCAAGAGTGGCATCAATCAATTTTGGTCTATTCCCAGTGAAAGGTGACGTGGTAAACGAATTTCTAAAACTAGCGTATGCCACCTGGTCCTTTTCTCCTGACGGTTTAATCAAAATAAATTGCTCGGCTTCTTTATTGATTAGAGCAAAAATTGCAAATTCAGACTGTTGTGTCGCTTCCGACGGAACCGATTGTGTTACAAATTTATTGTTTTGAATCAGTGAGGTTGGCAATGAGATTGGACAAACCATGTGTACTTCATTTTCTTTACACCAACGCGAAACGACTGTTGCACCCTCCATTGAAAAAGGGCCAATAATCATGTCCATGTCCAAGAATTCATCTTTCGCCAAGATTTTTTTCACAGAAGTACTGTCACTTTTCACGTCAAACACATATACATTTGCACGCAAGCCCATGAATTCCAGTGAGTCCAAGGCCAATTTAGCTCCCATGTAAAACTCAGTAGCCAATGTCACCAATTGCTCCGGATACCCCTCTGTTCGGTCAAGATACAATGGTAACAAGAATGCGACATTGTATGAGTCCTTGTACGTGTAAGAAGTCAATTCATCGATTTGCTGAATTTCATTGGGTTTTACCGAACGAATAACAACAGGCTCTACTTTTTCTTTTTTGACCGGTATTTTTATGCGATCTCCGGCTTTAATTTTCGTGTTCTTCAATCCATTCAAGCGCTGAAGCTCCGTCGTAGACACCATAAAGCGTTTTGAAATGATATAGAGTGTTTCGTGGTCCAATACGATATAGTCAATAATGGAATCAGAAAATGAAAGTTGTAGATTCGGATTGTCTTGGAAACGAATGGTATCAACCTCGGCAATGGGTGTTTCAGTAAAATTGTTGACATCGTTGAGAAGCAATTCTTTTGACGCGCCTTTAATTAACAAGACCTGACCAACTTTCAACCCCAATTGTGCTTCAGGATTGTCAGCAATAATGGATTCCACTCGAACACCATAGATGTTGGAAATGGCATAAAGGGTCTGCTTCGCAACCACAGTATGTTTCACATCTATGAGCGGAACGGGAACGAGAATTTTCTGTCCTTCTACCAACCCTTTTTCACAACCTGGATTGGCTGTAATAATTTTTTCTAAAGGTACATTATAGGTTTTGTGGATTCCAAAGAGTGTGTTGCCCGATTGCACAAAGTGCACGTAGTATTTAACTCCAGAAACAACTTCAATCACAGGAGTCCCTTGCGCACGGAGTAATGTGAAAACGCCAAGTAAAAGTGTGAAAATTAAATACTTCATTTTAAATTTTTCTCGAGGCATACCAATCTGAATGCCAGTTATTACTCCCACTCAATCGTTGCCGGTGGCTTAGAACTAATGTCGTATGTCACACGGTTAATCCCTTTTACTTGGTTAATGATACGATTAGAGATGCGTGCTAAAAACTCATACGGCAAGTGGCACCAATCGGCCGTCATTCCGTCTGTCGAGGAAACAGCACGAAGAGCAACTGCATTTTCGTAGGTGCGTTCATCCCCCATTACCCCCACAGACTGAACAGGTAAAAAAATCGCTCCAGCTTGCCAAACATCGTTGTACAAACCTTCTTCTTTAAGTCCTTGAATAAAGATATGATCCACTTCCTGTAGAATCCGCACCTTCTCTTTAGTTACATCACCCAAGATTCGGATACCCAATCCAGGACCTGGGAAGGGGTGTCTATTTAAAATAACGTCATCTATTTTCAAAGATCGTCCAATTCGACGCACTTCATCTTTAAAAAGAAGACGCAAAGGCTCAACCACTTGCAATTTCATATAATCAGGAAGTCCACCAACATTGTGATGTGATTTGATGGTTTGCGATGGGCCTCCATTCACAGAAACAGATTCAATCACATCAGGGTAAATCGTCCCTTGACCTAACCATTTTGCATCTGTAATTTCTTTTGACTCACGGTCAAACACATCAATAAACACCTTTCCAATGGCTTTGCGCTTGCGTTCAGGATCAGTCTCACCAGCAAGAGCCGTATAAAATTCTTCAGAGGCATTAACCCCCTTGACATTCAACCCCATATGCTTGTAGGAATCCAAGACTTGCTCAAATTCATGCTTGCGCAATAATCCGTTGTCCACAAAGATGCAATGCAAATTATCACCTATCGCTTTGTGAAGTAAAACAGCGGCTACGGATGAATCCACTCCTCCTGAAAGTCCTAAGATTACTTTATCCGAACCAATTTTAGCACGAAGTGAGGCTACTGTTTCATCGACAAAAGATTCTGGTGTCCAATCTTGCGCACATCCACACACACCAACAATAAAGTTGCGCAACAAAATCGCACCTTCCATAGAATGGTATACCTCAGGATGGAACTGAATGGCAAATGTGTGTTCACCTTCAATTTCATATCCAGCTACTTCAATGTCTTCTGTGCTGGCAATGATTTTATAATTTGATGGGATTTTTTTAATGGTATCCCCATGTGACATCCAAACCTGACTTCCATCTGACATCCCACGCATCAAAACATTTGAGTGATCAATGAATCTCAGATGCGCACGACCATACTCACGTATTGAAGAAGGCAATACCTCCCCTCCATAATGATGAGCCAAATATTGAGCCCCAAAACATACACCTAATAGAGGCATTTTACCCTTAATGGCAGACAAATCAGGTCTTGGAGAAGATTCGTCTCTTACAGAAAAAGGGCTTCCCGAAAGAATTACACCTTTGATGTTCGGTGTAAGTTCTGGACATTTATTCCATGGATGAATTTCGCAGTAAACATTCATTTCGCGCACCCTGCGTGCAATTAGCTGCGTATATTGCGAGCCAAAGTCAAGAATTAAAATCATTTCATGCATGATGCAAAGATACATCGAAATTGATGATGAAATGTGGTGAGTAAAAATGAAGAATGAACAAGATTTCAACGTCATTTTGTCAGTACCACTTGATTGGAACGATTTATGACAAAGGCAGTGAAATTTACAACAAAAGCCGACATAAAACTGTTGGATTTTACTTAAATTTGACACTTTGTTAATACGCAACTTGAACAATGATTTCAGACCTACTAAAGAAACTATTTGGGGATAAAACGGCAAAGGACCGCAAAGAATATCAACCCATTATCGATAAATCAAATGAATTTTGTGCGCAATTCAAATCACTTAGTGATGATGAGCTTCGTGCCAAAACTACAGGTTTTCAAAAGCAAGTAAAGGACTCTATTCAATCTTTGGAAGATGAATTAGCGGCACTTAAGGCGCAAGCATCTGATGTTGCTACACCCATCCATGAGAAGGAGGAGCTCTTCGATCGCATTGACAAAATGTCAAAACAAATCGATGAGAAAATAGAAGAAACTCTTGCTATAATCCTTCCAGAAGCGTTTGCTGTGGTAAAAGAAACGGCACGTCGCTGGTCAGAAAATGGTCAATTGGTTGTCACAGCGCAAGACTTTGACAAGGACCTCGCTGCCAAGAAAGACGGCATCACTATTCAAGGTGATCAAGCGATTTGGCTCAACCGATGGACGGCTGCTGGTGCTGAGGTTCAATGGAACATGGTGCACTATGATGTTCAGTTGATGGGGGGTGCTGTTCTACACCGCGGAAATATTGCCGAGATGCAAACGGGTGAAGGTAAAACACTTGTGGCAACATTGCCTGTTTATCTGAATGCACTATCTGGGAAAGGTGTTCACGTCGTAACAGTGAACGACTACCTAGCGAAACGCGACTCCGAATGGATGGGACCTCTTTATCAGTTTCACGGTTTGCGTGTTGATTGTATTGATAAACATACTCCTAACTCTGAAAGCCGCCGAAAAGCATACCTTGCAGACATTACTTTCGGAACGAATAACGAATTTGGTTTTGACTACTTGCGCGACAATATGGCAGGTGGAATCGACGAGCTTGTTCAACAAAAACACCATTTTGCGATTGTCGATGAGGTCGATTCAGTTTTGATTGATGACGCACGCACACCATTGATTATTTCTGGTCCCACCCCTCGCGGTGAGGAACATGAGTTCCATCAATTGAAGCCCCGTGTTGAAAATGTCGTTGCAGCTCAGCGTAACTATGTGAATCAGTGTTTGGCCGAAGCAAAAAAATTACTTATTGTCATTAATGGCCAGGCCGAGGCAGGTCAAGATGCAAAACAAATGTTGGAAGAAGGTGGAATCGCACTACTTCGCGCACACCGCGGACTACCAAAGAATAAAGCGTTGATTAAATACCTTTCTGAGGCGGGAATCAAGGCACATTTGCAGAAGACGGAAAACTTCTACATGCAAGAGCAAGGAAAGAACATGAAGAAAATCGATCGCGAACTTTTCTTTGTGATTGACGAGAAAAACAATACGATTGAATTGACGGATAAAGGTATTGACTTGATTTCAGGTTCTGATGACCGTGACTTCTTCATCATGCCAGACATCGGCTCTGAGATTGCACGACTTCAAAAAGAAGAGTTAGAAAAGGAGGCATACCTTGAGCGCAAAGATGTTTTGGTGCGCGACTACAGCATCAAGTCTGAACGTATTCACTCTGTGAACCAATTGTTGAAAGCCTATACCCTCTTCGAAAAAGAAGTAGAATATGTAATCTTGGATGGCAAGGTAAAAATCGTCGATGAGCAAACAGGTCGTATCATGGAAGGACGACGTTACTCCGATGGTTTGCACCAAGCGATTGAAGCGAAGGAAAATGTAACCGTTGAGGCAGCCACACAAACGTATGCAACGATTACCCTTCAAAACTACTTCCGCATGTACCACAAACTTGCGGGTATGACGGGGACGGCTGAAACGGAAGCAAAAGAATTGTGGGACATCTATAAATTAGAAGTGTTGGCGATTCCGACGCACCGTGCTTTGATCCGTAAAGATCAAAATGATTTGGTGTTTAAAACTGCAAGAGAGAAATATTCTGCTGTCATCGATGAAATCGAAAAGTTGGTTGCGCAAGGTCGTCCAGTATTGGTAGGAACAACAACGGTTGAGATTTCAGAGTTGTTGAGCCGAATGCTGAAGATGAAAAATATCAATCACCAAGTATTGAATGCGAAATACCACCAAAAGGAGGCAGAAATTGTTGCTTTGGCAGGTAAAGCAGGTGCAGTAACGATTGCTACCAACATGGCGGGTCGTGGTACGGATATCAAGCTTGGCGAAGGAGTAAAAGAAGTTGGTGGTTTGGCAATCATTGGTACGGAGCGTCACGATTCACGTCGTGTTGACCGTCAGTTGCGAGGTCGTTCTGGTCGTCAAGGTGACCCAGGATCATCGCAGTTCTTTGTTTCCTTGGAAGATGACTTGATGCGTAAGTTCGGTTCTGAGCGTATTGCCAAGTTGATGGACCGCATGGGACTTAAAGAAGGAGAAGTGATTACACACAGCATGGTTTCTAAATCGATTGAGCGCGCTCAAAAGAAAGTGGAAGAAAACAACTTTGGTGTGAGAAAGCGCTTGTTGGAATACGATGATGTGATGAACGCTCAACGTAAAGCCATCTACAAAAAACGTCGCAATGCCTTGTATGGCGATCGAATGGACTTGGATATTGATAACATGTTTTATGATGTGTGTGAATCGACTGTTCTTGCGCACGGAAAAGAAGCGTTTGAAGCATTTGAATTGGATTTGCTTCGTTTGATCGGAATCGACTCACCAGTTACTCAGCAGGAATATGTTTCGATAGACCGCAATGAACTTACAGAGAAGGTGTATCAAGCAATGCGCGAACAATACGACCGTAAGTCTGAAAAAGTAGCTCACCGGGCATTCCCGCAGATCAAACATGTTTACGAAACAATGTCTGATAAGTACAAGAACATTGTGTTCCCATTAACGGATGGACGTCGTGAGATGCGCATGATCATTAACCTTGAAGAAGCGTACAAATCTGAAGGAGCTGCTATTGCACGTTCTTTTGAAAAGAATGTGATTCTTGGAAAGATTGACGATGAGTGGAAAGAGCACTTGCGTGAAATGGATGACCTTCGTTCTGCAGTACACAACGCACAGTACGAGCAAAAAGACCCATTGTTGGTGTATAAACTTGAGTCATTTGAATTGTTTAAAACGATGTTGCAGCGTTTAAATGGCGAAGCAGTTGAGATGTTGATGAAGTTGGATCTTCCTGTGGAGCAAGAAATGCAAAGCACGAACAAGGAGGTTACGCATCAGAACAACTACGCGAAAGCGCAGACGAACCAAGAATCAAACACAACGTCTACTGCCCCACCTCAGTTCAGCAATAACCAGCAGGCAATTCGCAATTCTATGCCTCAGCAAGAAAAGCAACAGCCAGTTGTCGCTGACCCAAAAATTGGACGCAATGACCCTTGTCCATGCGGAAGTGGCAAGAAGTACAAGCAATGCCACGGAAAATAATTGGTTAAACTGATGTCGGGCATCCATTCGGTTTCAATCGTTGGGACAGGTAATATTGCCCATCATCTCGGGAAAGCGTTCCGTGATGCAGGAGTTCCTATTTCGGACATTTATGGAAGAAATAGCGCTTCAGCAAAAGAACTTGGACTAAAGCTCAATTGCGCTGTAGTTGCATCGCTGGACGATTTGTCAGGTGATTTAATCCTCTTGTGCGTGTCGGATGACGCTGTTGTAGAATTGGCATCTGGTATTTTGGAACATCGTCGTTTGGCCTATACTTCGGGATCTGTACCCTTGTCCTCACTGCCAAACAGAACGTTTTCTGGTGTTTTCTATCCTCTGCAAACTTTCTCAAAAAACCGTGACATTGACATTAGTATTGTCCCTTTTCTCATTGAAGGAAACACGCTTCAACATGAATCGGAATTGATGCAGCTGGCTTCCAGAATAAGTCAGCAAGTCCTTTCCGCCAATTCAAACGACCGTCTTCATTACCATGTCAGTGCAGTGTTTGTCAATAATTTTGTCAATCATCTGTTTTCTAAAGGAAAAGAACATATCGAGGAACATGATCTTAATTGGGAGGTGCTTCAACCGTTGATTCACGAAACGATGGCCAAGATTTCAGATTTAGAACCACTTCAAGCGCAAACAGGTCCGGCTCTAAGAAATGATAAGCGCACTATCGAGCGTCACCTGAATGAATTGGAAGGCAAGTCTAAAGAAATCTATACCCTACTTACCCAAAGCATTCAACAATCTTCAGAAAAATGATCAGTTACAAAGAACGGCTCAATCACATCACCACCTTTATGTTTGACGTTGACGGGGTGTTGACCTCAGGTGATATCATACTCTTTAAGGATGAAATCGTTCGTACGCTTCATTCTCGTGACGGCTATGCCTTGCAATATGCTGTTAAAATGGGCTACCGGATCATCGTGATTACAGGAGGAAATTCAACGGATGTGCGCGATCGCTTACTTGGACTTGGTGTTCATGAGGTACATCTTTCCTCGTTCAACAAACTGAATGTGTACAACGATATCAAACTGCGCCATAACTTGCGTGACGAAGAAATCTTGTACATGGGTGATGACATTCCAGATTATCAAGTCATGAATGCAGCAGGAGTAGCGACTTGTCCACAAGATGCGGCAATCGAAATCAAACACATTAGCCATTACCATTCCCCATTCAACGGAGGAAAAACATGTGTTCGCGATGTGATCGAACAAACATTACGCGTGCAGAAGAAATGGTTTTCTGAAGAAGCCTTTGAATGGTAATTAGTTGCGGATAATTCGCCCCTTACTCACGATTTCGCTGCCATTCGAACGTACAACGTACAGATATAAACCTGCTTCGAAGCGTGTCAAATCAAGTTGAATGGACTGTGTAAATGACCCCGTTACTAATTGATTTCCAAAAGCATCAATGAGTTGAAGAGCATAGTCTCCTTCTATTGGAAAATCAATCGTCACCTCGCCGTCTGAAGGATTTGGATACACGCGAACACCAGAAATTGCCTCTTGCTCTTCAATGCTTACAAGTGGATTGTAACTTGGACCAATTGGAACCACGGGATACAAATCTTCAGGTCCTATTTTACACACAAAGACACTATTTCCTCCAACACCAAATGATGAAACATATCCTGTAAAAATGGCACCACCATCTGATGTTGCAATAAGTTCTCCCGTTACATCTTCTCCTGTATATCCCACCTTGAACAGTGAATTGTCGTACCACATGTTTTCGCTTTCACGCACCAAGGCTATGTCGTAACCACCTGGAAAGGTACTGGCGTCCATGTATCGAAATGCAGCATACTGCTTCATGTTCGAGCCATAATCCACAATTTGATCTGCAATTTTATCATCACCAGATGTTAAAGCATATTCAAAGTCGTAAGTTCCATTGGTTTTAATTCGTCCAAAATACTCATCGTAGTCTGTACCAATTGCCCAGCCAACAAAATTCACGCGATCCAAAACGAGGGAAATATCATTGATTCCAGCATTTCCATTATTTCCCGTTGGTAAGAACCATTCAATTACTCCTGAATCTTTAATGCGCATGACGAAACCTTTGTACATGGAGGAATCCGTGTTGTACATTGTTCCAGCGACGATAAACGTTGAGTCATTCAATTGTTCAATGACATTCGCGCGATCTTCACCGGACCCACCGATTGTTTTTGTCCATAGCGTATCTCCTGATGAGTTTGTTCGAACAATGTAGATATCATCATCGCCACCGAGTGTTGAATTGCTTTCCCCAACCATCATGACACCAGTATCTTTCGTCAATGCTGCATCATTCACCTTGTCCCACTCTGATCCGCCGTAGGATTGTTGCCAAAGCATCGTCCCCACCTCATCTGTTTTTACCAAATAATAATCATAGGCTCCGTTGCCGAATGAATTGGTGAATCCAGCGAGGTAATAGCCAACACCTTCTTTATGAAGTACTCGTCTTGCAAAGTCAGTTTCTGCACCGCCATAATGGGTTGACCACATGTAGGTACCCGTACTGTCCAATTTCAACAAGAAGGCATCTGAAGGTCCGTCAGAAAAACTACTCGATCCACCACAAACCGTGTATGAACTATCTAAATGTTGAACTATGCCTTGACCAAAGTCATAGCCATTGTTTGAAAACAACTTAAAGAACGCTATTTGCGAACTTGCTTGTTGACTGCACATGACCGCGGTCAAACAAAGAATGAATGTTACAATGCGCATCTGAATCGAAAAATAAATGAATCACCATAGCCCTTTTTACTCAAGGTGCCGTAAATATCTTCTAAACCAAGTCCAATGTTGAATTTCTTGAAATTAAATTGAGAATAATAACCTGCTCTAAATCCTGTAAATCCGCCATAGCTGACATTCACACCAAACGAAACAGTTTTTACTTTGAACTGAGCTCCAGCATAAATCATAGGTACTGCTGAAAGTGTTGGATACATTCGAATCCCGTAAAACCCCTGAACCAATGCATCCTCCATTTCGCTCACCATCTTCCCCACTTGAATTACCGCAGGCATCATCTTCCACCCAGAACCCGACGTTGAATCGACTTGAAGCGTATCAGACAAACTGAACGATCCATTGAACACACTGCCTGTTCCATATAATTGGTCGAAAGTCAAGCCGTCAAATGATATTTGCGTATTCGCTGCATACGATGTCACCGGACGACTTAAATAGGCTGCGCCCAAATTTTTCACAAGAAACTGAACATAGGCCGTTTTTCCTTTCACAATTTCTACAGGCAATCGATAGTCGAGGTCAATACCAATTCCAACACCTTTGAAATAATTTGCTCCTGTTGAAGCCGCATATCCGCCGTCAAGGGTCAAACTTAAAGAATCCGCGTTGTCGGTTTGATAGATTGTTCCTTCACGCATTCGCGCAGTCACAAATGAACTTATACCATAGACATTAAGGCTAATATTCGATTTTGTTTTTTCATCAATGGCACCAATTCCAAATTTCTGAAAGGTCCAAAAGTTCCCTGTACTTCCCGAAAGTGACGCTTCAGTCCCTAAATAGGATTCATTTCCATTGAACACCAGTCCAAATAAATCCTTGGAATACAGCAAAGAGCCAATCGCAGTATATCCTGCACGAACGACAAGTCCATATTTTTCTTGACCAAAAAACTTAAGGTCTGTATTTCGGTATTCTACTTCACCTGTAAGTTCGACACCTATACGATTTATTCCGTTGTGCCGATTGAATGCAAAATCAGACATCACATTGGTAATCTCGCCTCCACTGACAAATTTCTGGATAAGTTCTCTACTCAATGAGCTAGATGATAGATCATAATGTCCTTGAAGGATAATTTCATGTGCATGCACCAGCGTATCGTGTTGCTGTGGGAGCAATCGTTGTGCATAGGCTTGAATGCCAAAAACAAGTGCAATGAATAGGGTCAAACTTCTCATAGTACCGCTCTTAGTTTAAACCTTGCTTTCAGTTTCACTGCCATGAATGCTCCAGCAGGGATGCTCATCATCTCATTAAATCCAGAAGAAGGATTCGGTGTATTCAATTCCACTTGAACGGCCACCTTCTTGATCAAATCCAAATCGAGAATCATGGCTTCTGTTAAAACAAACGAAACTTCAGAATTCATTTTTTGGAGATTATCAACCGGATCCACAAGACCTAGTTTTGCTGATTTAACATCAGATGTTCCCGTTACCGTGTGAATGACATTTCCAGCCTCATCCATTAAGAACAAAGTCGCACCTGCTGACAATGGAATCGCATTACTTGCATTCAAGACCAACTCGCCCGACTCGATATGCGTGCCTTGTTTATTCTGATTCACATCAAAATCAAAGGTATCCCGAAGTGTCAATCCATCAGCGCCAACAGACAAGGGCATTTGTGCTTTTAATCGAACCTTCAAACGGCTATTTGGAAAAATTTCATTCCATCCACCCGAAACATTCCCCCAGGGATTTAACTCAATTTTATAGCCCAAGGTATGTTTCTTCCCAAGGTTCTCGAGGTATTGCTCCACATTGCTGTTGGTTTGATTGAATGAGAGCACTTCTGTAGAATTCACAAGCGTTGACCATGAACCTGTAGCAGGATCTAAAAATACCGGCGTGCCTATTTGAGGGGCAGATAGACTTACCGTATTTCCTGCGTAGTTTGTGTTTTTCACCAACGAAATCGTAGCCTTCGCTCCTACTTTCAAGCCGTTAATGACTTCAATTTGAATGTTAGACGA